>Ga0325405_1007113_pt1 | contig 11284 bp, 11 predicted proteins | sample PopdelMetagenome_21_FD_205663 | JGI IMG/M metagenome (GOLD analysis project Ga0325405, IMG submission 205663) | Populus deltoides microbial communities from Bellville, Georgia, United States - Xylem-Control-R2 | ecosystem: Host-associated > Plants > Phyllosphere > Stem > Wood/Secondary xylem...
TTACTAAAGTATGATTTACTTAGTTGAATCAATATCATTCACTTTTGTTTGTCTATCACATAAATGTTTCCAGATAATATATAAGAATATAGAGGTCGTGTATAATGAAATACCGCTTACTAAAGTATGATTTACTTAGTTGATTTTAGTGCACAGAGAGAAGCTAGATCATTGTCTTAATTAAAAAATAAATCTCAGTGAAAAGGAAAAAACAAATGATTTTTCCACTATGAAATCCAAATTCAGGAAGAAAATAAACCATTATTTTACTCAGGCATGTGCCTCCATTGAAATAATGAACTTATGGAAACATAACTTGCTACAGTTGCTTGGAACACTTAAAGGGAGCATTGAGACCTTGTTATTTCGGGTTACTCCAAAAGAAGTAGCTTGATACCGAAGAGTCTCACTCCCTGCCATTGCATCCAACTGTTCCTCTGTTAGGTTCTCTGTGTATTGAACATTTGCCATTTGTTGAAGAAGCTCCTGACATAATCATAAGACTCCACTATTAATAGGCAACTGGACGTTGAATTAAAAGTTATAAATTTTGTAACTTCTAGATCTGAATGATACCTGCAGAAGAACAAGCTCAATCCCCTGGCCCTTTTTCAACTGATTTCCTAGATACTGGAAAAGGCCTCTCAATTCCATAGATGGATACTTCTTACACCTGGGAATAAACAAACTCTCTTCATGCAATTTCAAGTTATCAAAAACAATAAAAAAAAGGAGAAGAAGAAGAGGTAGTTCTTTACATAAAGTTCCAAGTTCATCAACAATATTATTTGTATAACGTAAAAGAAATCAAAGGAAAAAAAAATCTGTCATCATCATGATCCATGGAGAGGAAGGGATAGCATTTCATCAAATCACTACGAGAACACCAGAACTTCATAACACGGTATGATCAAGTATGGAAATCAACACATCATACAACAGATTGAGCATCTCTTAAATGCATAACAGCTAATATATAAGAGACCAAATTAGTAGAAGCAGCCACAAGTGATCTCAACAAGAGAAAGCCCAACTAAAATAATTCCACTAATTAAACTTGATGAATTTTAAGTGCAAATAAAATAAGTGGACTAGGAAATTAGCAAAAGAAATCATCTTAAGAAATTATGAAAGGCTTTGATGATTTTACATTGCACATAGCTGAGGTGGGAAATAGTCAAGTGGAATTGATCTTTAATTTATTAATGAAACTATTTCAAATAAGTGTAGTATCATAGCAGTTCAAATAAATTCAAAAGCTACTAAAATGGGAAATCAACTGTCACATAACTTCAGCAGGTGTTAAACTTGGTGTTTTTGAAGCTTTGAAGAGATGGCACATTCAGCATACATGAGCATAATAAACTAAGACAATCATCAAAGCCATTTATCCATATCGATGCTACAAGCTCCAGATGGTCAACCAACAATCTCATCTTTACCAGTGACCATGTAACTGTTCTGCTTGTCTTATATCTTATTACATCTCTACTCTTTGCTTTATTAATATAAATTATCCAAGATAGTTACCAAATTATTATTATGCAGCACTGCTATCATTAAGATATGTTCTGACAAACAATGTTCAGACACTCTAACATATGATACACGCCTAACTGATAAGAGCATTGTAGATCAACAGGATTCTCGTAATTAGCTCCCATCACAATCTAGTAAAGGCTGAACTCACCAATTAACTTTGATACTGAAACAACATTTCATTACAATAGAAGTGCATATTGAGGATGCCTAGGCACGCACAGTAATGAAGAATAGGAACAAAATGAAACAGCAATAGAATCATGAGTTAATTAAGGAAACATCAGCTGTGAATAAATACATCTACACTAAATATGATATAACCTTGCTAAAAAGTAGATTACCAAATCAACATGGCCAAAATCAAACCTCCTATTGATCCACGGACACAATATACATAACTTCAAAGAATATCCTTATGTCCCACAAACATATCCCGCAGACCAGTCACCTGATTCAAACTCTGATTCTATGACCAAAATCTGTGGACTTCACCTCAAGATCCTAAAGATTATTCTCATAGTCAACCAAATCATTTACATCCTACCTCCCCCAGTTCCTCTATCTGCTACAGATAACTAAGCTTGCCAACTGCTAGACTATAGTGAAATTTATGTTCATAAGGAATTGGAACCAAACCAGACATCAGCCATAGATATGACTAGCATCATTAAACTAGTCTTCAGAATGGTAAAAGCATCTCAGCTATATCAATCGATATCACATCCACCTTCCAGCAGTTCTTCATTCATCAGTTTTATGACTTATCAAACCCAAAAGGCCACACCAATTACTTCACTCAGACCTTATCCAAACTCATAAAATGCTACTCAGTAAAAGAATCAGCCTTCTGGATTGCATAGGATATATGCAAGAATAAGAATAGAAGTGACGGATGTAGTGTATACGCACCTTGGATGAGGGCTTGTCTATTAAAACAGGATTCCAAAAGGATGGAAATAAACATGATGTGTACATTGAACAACAAATTGAAGGCATTCTAAAAATACAAATTTGGAACATGTCGATTTGGATGCTTGTGTTTTGGTATATATGAGTATGAATGAAAGCATGCAACTAGAATGAATGATATTGACCATGACCACACAGGAAGAAAAAATTCTAGTATCCCTGAACAGATTTGTGCCTATAAGATTATTTAAGCCATGTAATGGCCACAATAACATCAAGAAGAAGAGCTTTGAGAACAAAATGCTCAGACAGGATAAGGAGGGAAACCATGAAAAGAGGGAGAGGAATAAAAGGGGAGAAAAGGTCAATGTGAAAAAATTAACAGAACCACTTAAATCCCTCGAAAAGTTTGTTAATTTGGCACAGTAAAGACGACTGAAGAAGATAAGGATCACAGTCACAGACCTGAACCACCAATCATTAGAAAAGTACAGAAAAGCAATTGATAAGTCTGATATGAACAGATGAATTGTCCCCACTGCTCAAGAGGTTTGATTTTTTCTTAGCAAACTATGCTCCTATAGCTAAGATGTCCAGAGGTAGCAATGACACTTCATTAGCATTCAACACATCCTCTATAGCAGCTCTCAGGAAATTAAAAAAAATGATCTTCCCAAGTTGAAACCTAGACAAGAAGTCTACCAAAAAACAGCCAAAGCAGCATTACCTTCCCTGCTCCCATCTCTCTCTCTGAAATAGGTTTAGCACAGCATTAAGAAAATAACATGAGGAATATTAAGCATGTGCAAGCCAATTTTATGTCCTTGATGATTATCCAGTGAATACGCAAAGCACGGAATTTAAAAAGAGGCACCATTCTCCAAGTTGCAACTGAAAACTTCTCTGAGACATGTCAGTAAACCCCCATACAGTATTCCCCCACCAACCTAGTTGGATGACTAGACAAAGACACAACAAAAGAAATTAAAAGAAAAAAGAATAAAGAATAAACTACAGGTTCTAATCGCCAGAACTTCTAAAAAGAATAGGGAGTCAAGACAGTTATGCAACCCCAAAAATTGCCAGCCTAATATCTCTGAACATGCATGTGTTGATATGACACTCTTTTTCCAGAATTAAATAGTGTTTTGCATGTTAAAGATATCCAGCAGCCTATGCACATGCACTACAATCAACTGTTTAATGACATTTGTTCTCCAGAATTAAAGTGTTTTGCATGTAAAGATATCCAGCAACCTATGCACATGCACTATAATCAACAAAAAGAAAAGCAAAGTTTTGTGGACTAAAGTGAACTACCCCCATTCAATGTCTTACTGAACAGCCAGGCAACATTGAGAGCTCTGACAAATTTCTGAGTGTCACCTCCACAGAGTTTGATTTTACTTCAAAAGCCTTCACGCCACGCATGGCATTCGAAATTAGCTATGCACGCCTTCCATAATCATGAAGAAATTGTGGAGCCCTGGAGAACATTAATGTCATCACCAATACAAGCTAATGCAGCCACAATCAAAACAGAGTGCTCTCTCCCCTTGTTCAGAACACTCGTCTCATAAAACAACAATACACTTCTGCAGGACTCCCATTGGTAGGATGTAGTGAACATCAGTTCTGACCAAAACATATACTGCTTCCACGCTACATTATAGGAAACACTCATTGAAAGAAGCATCAAGGAGAAAAACAAGTCTGACAAGAATCTGAAATATCCAGAACCAAGCTGCCTTCAAATTTCAGACCATACCTAAACATGAGCTCTTCAGGAGGACAGTAAATTAAACACCAATTCCTAGCCATTTACATGTTTGCTGAGAAAAACCCACCAAACAGCACAGTTATGCATGCAAGAGACTTTCCATACATTCCACCATCAATCAAAATCTGCAACTTAAAGAGTATTTCAACATCAAGTACCTTTCAACAATGAACCGTATATCCCCCGTCCCTTTTCTTACTTCAGGGTACTAGCTTGCTACCATTTTCCAATAATGTCTTCATTACAGTCACCAATATTCCAAGTTGCATTAGAAAGTCTAACGGCAAGTTTTACTGAAATCCACCTCTGACACACAAACAGCCCTTCTTTGAACAGGTTAAGTCATCAATCTTATCTGAATATTTATCTTGAAGAGACATAGAAGAAATAGAACCAAATGGAAGTTTGAATAATGCAATCCCAATGAACCAGACGACCAAACCCCAAGCACAAAGCCAGCTTTATTGTAAATTTCCACTGTTTATTCATAAAATAACCACCAACAAAGTCACTCATGAATCTCAATGATCAAAGTAAGAATAGTCTTTTTCACCTCCAATCTCAAGTACGCCAAACTTGAAAAGTTGTCAGAAATAACATTATTGTCAAGTTTGAATAATGTAATCCCAACTACCCTTCACTTTTCTTCTTTTTTTTGTTTTTAATCTGCCAACTAACTCTCTTACTCAGATATCATTTCCCATTCCAACAACCTTCGACTGTTTCCATCTCCAAATCCCATAGATTTCTCAGATTAGTGCCTATTCAATGCCAAGTCATGTTGGAATTGTGCTAACCTCCTAAATCAGGGACTCAGAAAATCTGCAATGTCCACAACAACCTCAGATCCAGTTATCCTGCTTTTGCTGAGTTAAATCTGAAACCTGGAAACTGATGAAAAGCTTCCCAAGATACACCTAAAACTCTTAATAGAATAGTTTAACACACAGATAGACTCCAAGGATAGACTCCAATATAACTCATGCAAAATATAACAAAACAAAGTGGACAAGCAGATACAAAAACCAGAAACCAAAAGGGAAAACACCAAACACATACTTATGATTGTGCATATCAAAGTTCAGCAAGACATCCAACCTTTACAATAGATTAAAAGACTCTCAACATTGAATTCTCATCTGCTAAGCAACCATGCAACCATATTTGTTAAAGGCTCTAGTTTTGATACAAAGGGGCAATATAAATTCTACAAGTAGAAAAACACAAAAAAAAAAAAAAAAGCAGTGTTTTGGAAAAGAGGAAATGTAAACATACAGGTGACCCAAGAATGAAGCCAGTGATTGAAGCCAGTCTGACAAATTAAGGCCATCATCTTTCAGCTTATCACGGCCACCTTGCGCTAACCGCTCAATAACAACATATTCCAAAATATCATACTCGAGCTGCACGGATAAAGAGACATATTGAAATGACTGTCAATAAGCATCCCTACATAATTGTATACACAAAGATATGCAAATTGTCCATTAATTTTGCAATCATTGTTGGAAGGGTCAACAGATCAGGACTCAGGCTTTTTTTTCAGTGTTCTTGCTGTTCAGATTAATGACCAGGAACACAATTGTTCTATGTGAAGTTGTGGATGTACAAATTGGGTGGTGGTCCCATAGACGCCAAATCCAAACACATCCATAGCTGAATTTAGTTTAGGCAAGTTAGCATTGTGCCCGCATTTTTTATACATACAAATAATCTTAGTCTCTTATTTTGTAAACAATTTTAATCAAGGCTAAATATGTAATTTTCATCAAACACTTTGCATACACTCTGTGCAGTCACAAGAAAATATCTGCAAATCTTTCCCTCCTATTTAAATGGATGCTACATCTCTCTCTGTCTCTTCAGCAAGAAGTGAATCTTTTCCTCCTCAAAACAAAATATCATCACTGTTGTCTTCAAAACCAAAACAATCAACTTCAGAAACCTCTTTTTTTTTAATATACCAAAGACCTCCTTTTCTTTTATCAATACCTCTTTCTTTCTTTTTTTTAATTACTTTGATGGCATCATAACTCATGCCATTTTTGTCAATTACAGTATTACCAATCTTCTGCTTCTAATTTAACATTAAAATAGAGAAAGCTGCTGGTCAGTTTTAAGAGCACAAATTCAATCAGCTATGTCTGTTTCCTATCTGAAAGAAAGTAAATAACTTCAATTTCAATTGCCTTAGCAACTACTCTGATATAGCTTTGATGAAACAATGAAATTCCAATCATGAATTACATGACAAAAGGAAATGAAGGTCCGTCTTTCACATGGACTGTTTTCAAGAAATAGAGATAATAAATTGCAGTGGAAAAATTAGAGAATGAAAACTAGAAACATGAATATCAATTGAGGTGAGAGGAAGCATTATTTTGGAAAATGAAATGACAAAGCCAAAAAAGATTCTCAACTTCAAAAGGCTGCAAGTACAGATACATTCACACACCAGCTACAGCTAGGAAGACATGCTAAACCAGTGATAGATAATTCCAACATTTCTAGTTCTTAATTGATTAGCAGATTCAAAAATTAGATTTGAAATGTCTATAATTAAAAGAAATCATGTTATTGGAACATAAATTAAATATTTTTTTCCAGATAAAATCACATGAAACTGTAAGATTACAGTGATAAAGTTTGTGGAAGTGTAAAAGAAGAGAAGATCATTAGGACCAATGCAAGAAGCTTTTATGGCTAAGTATGACATCAGATTTCAAATGCTCAAGGAGAAGTCATTGTAAATTAAGAGAGAATTCAAACCTGAGTCAAATACTTGAAAGCATCTACAACAGGAGAGATCATATCCCTGTACGACTCAATCTGCATGCCAAAAATTCAGCAAATAACTTTACCTTAGATTTGATTTATGAAATACAGATCAATGACAACAAATGCAGCATTTTCTTTAAAAAAAAAAAAGCACCTGGTGAACAATTGTTCTAAGGACAGTCATCGGGTTAGCATGAGCTAATTTTGCAACCATCCTACCCAGCTGCTTCAAATTTTCCTTCGCAAGCCTTTTCAATATCCTTCTAGTATCCAACTGCATGATAACAAAGAGAAACATACAACAAACACCAGTAAATAACAATGAATAGTATGATTATCTTAAAACACCAAGCTTGCAACAGTAAATTAAGATATGCATATGGTACCTTGGCTGTTTGTCTTGCAGCCAAAACCACTGGATTCCGCTCATCATCTTTTTCCCATTCACCATATAAACGATATCGCACCTGGTAAAAACAGAAGTAATTTAGCCGTATTATCTGTCAAACTTAGGCAACATCAAAACTGGAAGGATCAAAAGACAGTTACAATGAAAGGCCAACCTCGTAAGGAAGGAGATTCATTACTTCCCAGATCTCCTGCCCAACAGCTGGATTTGCAGGTACCAGCTGTAAAGAAGGAAGTAAACATGCTCCAAGGGCTTCCTCAACCCTTGACCTAGCTTCCCTTAGGTGCAAACGAGGAACTCGATTTCCAGGAATAAGAAGTTCACCATTTAGAGGTCCATCACCACTATCTACAAGCTCAAGTGCAGACATATAATAACCTCTTAACACTCTACACACCTATCCATAAAGAAACCAAAAAAAATTAAAATAAAACAAATACAATGTAGATGAAAAAATTCACCAAATATTAAAAATTAAACCATGCACCTTGTGCAGCAATAATGTATCACGGTAAAGATAAGGTCCAACAGTGACAAGCATCTGAAAAAACTCTTTGGGAAGATCAATGAAAGAGACATGGCCTGAAGAACTTGTCACACCCATTGCATCAATACCAGCAATTCTTGGTGACCCACAACTTTGAATATGTGTTTGACGAATAATATTATATGCTGATGAGACAGACTTTTCAATGAGCCTGAATATATATCACATCAAATACAAACAATAAAATTTCATTAATTTTCCACGCTGATGGGTGGCAGAAATAATTGGAACAGAGAAAGAGACTTCTTTGTTTAGATTCTAAAAATTTACATAGTAACCTCAGTGCACATTCACAAAGACTATAAGGTGCGTGTGTGCCTGTTTTACAATGAATGCAGATATAAAAATAAATTCAAAGCTTTACCTAAATAAGCCGTTACATATTTGAGTATGTGCAACTGGATTGAGAGGAGAGAGACGTTCAAAAAGTATATGGGCATGATACCTGACAAAACAGAAGCCACATGAGTATGATACCTTGGGAAAAAAGCTATGCATTACAATTAAACTAGTGTTCTACCAGTACATTTCTGTGGCACATAAAAAAAATATCCATATGTTTGAGCTGGAAGAAGTCATCTTTTTATGGAGTATAAAAATGACACTCATTTGAAGCAATAATTATTGCAAAATAAGAAGAAAAGGAAAAGAAAATGAACTTAGTGGCATTCTACTAGTGAGGCTATTTTTTTAAAACCAAAATATCTCTGTTGAAAAAGAAAAAACGTGAAATGCATCAAAAGTTGGAAACAGTTAAACAAAATGAAGACTCCCAAAACTACTATACAGTTTCACACCAAACAATATTATCTCATCTCATAACCCTAGAGTCAAAACGCAACCTCGGCGGCTAACATAACTCCTAGTAGAAAAAACATAGAAACAATGGATGAAGATATATTATCTCATGTTCTTTTCCTTCTTTTCATCCATTCCCCCAAACTCAATTATATAAATGAAAAGTCTTAGATAGTTAAACAATGAATAAAAAGGAGGGATCAAATCATGGATGAAAATAATTATTTTCAATACTAAAGGAAAGAAACCAAAGAACATCACTTGACATTTCATTTTACCATAAGTTTTTAAATAACAAAGTAGGTTACAGGAACAAATATCAGCAAAAATATCTGACATGGTATATTTGAAATCAAGAATATCTACCAAATATCTAAAAGTAGAGTCCAAAATTTATTCAATCGATAAGAATCATGGTGCAAAAGGGGAGAAGGCCAAACAAAAAGAAAGAAAGAAGGAAAGAACGAAGCTAACATTATAATCTGCAGACCATATTAAATCAAAGGTTTAGTATATTCTCAGATGAGAACCACCATTCAAGAGAAAAGGCAGTGGAAAAGTCTTCTAGGTAATTACAAAACAAAGACTAAATCAATAGAATGGAGACCAAGAAACATCAAAAGCAGAGAATAGCAAAGCCACCACAAGCAGGAGTTATTTCCATATATAATAACAAAACAGAATGTTAATAAAAGAAAATATGATAGACATTCAGAGAGCCATCTCTTCATTATACTACATCGATTCGATTAGAAGAGAGTGAGAAACAGGAGAAACTCTGGAAATCACTCAGAGAAAAACAAAAGTACATGAACATGAAAAAGTTCCTCAGCAATGCAATGTCATTTGTGGAAAACTTTGAAGCAGTTGCCAACTGACAATGATGACAGTGGTATCCAGAGAAAACAGTGGCAGATCAGTGGTAGACATGGATGGACATGCATGAAGAGAAGAAACCAGGTGGACAAGACCTATCCATTTGGACCTTTAAAGCTTTACTTTTCACTTTGTTGAATATGTTTCATGACATTTTCTTGGAGGGATAGGTGACAGTCCAGTGAACTGCATCAACCAATTTCAAGTTCAAATGTAATCTTGCAACATCACTGGAGAACTTTCATGTTCATGTACCTTCGTTTTTCTCATTGAGCTATGATATCTAGAATTCTCTTGTTACATGTCCAATTAGGTGTAATGCAATCAATTCAAAGCAAAAACTTTTTATGAATGGGAATTAGCTAAGTAATTCAGGATATTTATAGTGCATCTGTTGTGCTGAAAACATTTTCCTGGATCTTGGAGAAAGAGCTGTTTTCTATTGTTTGACTATATTAAGGAAAACAATTTCTTGAATAATATATTATTTTCACTGGTAGTTGTGAAGTAATGGTGGTAACATGGTGATAGTGGGGTGATCATAGTAGTCTGGGCATGGCTGCGTTGGTGATAAAGGTATAGGTGTTAAAGAAGTGGTTGCAATGGTAGTTATGATTGTAACAGGGTGGTGCTGCTGCTGGTGGCAAGGGAGAGGGTGTTGTTGTGTGGTGGTGGTGGTGTGGTGACAGTGGTAGTTAAATTGGTTAGTTGATTGTAATAAACATATTCAGAATTGGCAGTCCTATGGCAAATATTTTGTCCTCCTCCATGAGGCTAAAATGTTCTCCACAAAAAAAGCACCATTTATAGTTGACTCAGATTATATTTTCCTTAGAGCAGAATGTCAAGATTAAACCTACCAGTCATCCACAGAAAGGAAACCAGTTAGCAAGCCTAAAGTTTGATTGTTTTCAAGCTCAGAGAATCGTTCGGCTACTGCCTCAGCTTCCATGTCTAAGGCAGCAAAAAGATCTATGGTCACATCTCCTTGTTTCTCATCATCCATGAGGTCTTTTCCAGTAGCAGCCAGATTTATTTTTCCAATTTTGTTAGCCTGCAAAAATTTGCATAGAAAATCAAATCAAGAATGCACAGATAAAAGGATTAAGACTAAGCATACTCTGAATAAAACAAAGCACATAAGCACTTCAAACAAACAGAAAAGGAACATGTAAAGCCTTCACTACAAACCATTGATATACACAAACACATCAAACATGATGGTAAAAAATATTAAAAACAAAAAACAAAACTGAAAGCAGAAAGATATAGTGGAATACTGTAATAAGGAGCAATATGAATATGGCAATATACCTCATCCAGCCGTTTAGAAGAAAATGTATTATAATGCTCAAAAGCCTCGTCATCCTTGGGAAGTAAATGTGCACATCTGCAATGATGAGCAAATTAAATGAGTAAAAACGATAAAAAGAAAAATCAAATAACCAATTGATACAACAAAGCAAAATAAAAGAATGATCAAATTACAGATTATAAAACATAAAAAAAAATGCTGCAGCACAAAATAATGGGATGAACTAAGGCATAGCGCAGCATAAACTTCAGAATGCTGTATAAAGAAGAAACAGGTAACATATCACAAACAAAACAATATTTTCTCACAGCAAAAATCTGATGCACATTG
>Ga0325405_1007115_pt1 | contig 11283 bp, 7 predicted proteins | sample PopdelMetagenome_21_FD_205663 | JGI IMG/M metagenome (GOLD analysis project Ga0325405, IMG submission 205663) | Populus deltoides microbial communities from Bellville, Georgia, United States - Xylem-Control-R2 | ecosystem: Host-associated > Plants > Phyllosphere > Stem > Wood/Secondary xylem...
TAGATACCAATCCAACAGTTCAGGAATTATTAACTTGTTTGTCCTCGATATTCCAACTGTTGCCTGTAAATAGTCTCGCTTTGCTGCCTCTAGATCTTCTTCAACTTGAGAGGCTGTGTAAACTCTTACCTGCATTTCTGTATATATAAACATTAGTACATTTACCAACGCATATTCACAAAGATGAAACACAACTACAAGTAATCTTTGGATTACATCGTCAATGATTATTCTTGATTCTGATAATAATGCACTAAATGAGCAGCTTCTTGGTAATTTTTTCGGGAAAAAAAAGAGAACGAAATGGTGAGGTGACCAAGTTTGTGTACCAAATTCATAGAGAAACTTACAGCAGGGGATGACCAGCTTCCATAACAGGGTGAAAATGTAACCAAAGGCTCAGACCACTCGAATCCGAAAATGCCGCGTGCTTTCGTCTCATCATTCTATCACACTGAAGAAAGCATCTAGTTAGCATCAGAGCTACAACCATTTCAGGAGTCTCGGGTATCCCATTCTATAAGAATCGCCTGAAATATCAACGGTGTTTGCATGTTTGCATTTCATATTATTAATCTCTGGCCTATCATTTAGTTTTGAGAGAGATCTTACATTCATCATGCATGAATTATAAGTGTTTATCCAGAAAGCAAGCTTTTGCTGATGGATACGACCCTCTGAATTTGCCGGGGCATGCTTCCCTAGTAGAAACCTGAGCATTATTGAAAACACATGAGTAAAATACAAACCATAGCTGCTTGAACTTTAAATGAAGTGACGCCCAAAACTTACTTTAATCTCTGGAGCAAAAACAAGGCATTTGTTTACGGTTGAGATCGATTGAGCTAGCTTCAATTGTATAAGGATGCTTATAAGGACCAATATCTCTAATCTTGAACTCTGCAGAGATGCCATGGGGATCCTGAATTTCATTCCCTCCATCACCAACAGGAGATGACAAAGCCGCTCTTGAGTTCAACAGCTTTGTCATTCAATGTGCTCATCCTCAAGAAAATGCTGGACAAGCACTTCACTATATCCTCCGTTACCTTGTTTGGCGTGATGTTATTTTCGGATATTCGAGCTGAGCAATATAAAAATGATCATCAACTACAAAGACCATAATGTAATGTACGGCAGGTTCCTCATAAAAACTGGTGAGTAAATATGTACCTGTAACTTAGAAGGCTCCATGCTCTTCTCCACGGATTCCCGCTTGTTTGGTGTCCTCTTCACTGGAGTCATGATTTTTGCCAGCTTCTTACCCGGAGATTGCTTAACTTTTGCAGAAGCAATACATGATCGATTCTCCTTTCCTTGTTCATCATCCACAAGAGAAGAAGGAGAATTGGGTTTACCAGAAACATGGTTTCCTCCATTTGCTGGCCTATTAGAACTCTGCCCCGAGCGCTCAATAATAGGGTCAGAGGGAAACAGCCTTCTACTTGAAGCGCATCTAGCTAGAGAAGGTTGAGGCCTTGCTGCTAAAGTTGCTGAGCTGGTGTCATTAAGAGAGAGTGATTTTGATCGTGTATGTTTTGGTCTAGTAGTTGATGGTTGGTTATCATTGGCATCACTTGAATTCTCCAGATTCTTCTTGGAGGAGATGCAGACAGCTTCTTGATAGAGTCCTTGTCTAAAATTCACAACTTGCTCTTCAAGCCGAACAACTTCCTCTTCTAATACAGCTACTTCAGCAAGTAGCTCTAACACCTAAAACAAAACAAATAAGTACCCACATTAATAACTGTTTATCATAAAAAAAAAAAAAAACACCTCTAAGAGATACAAAACTTGGAAAAACCAAACATTGATTTTAAGGAATTTATACTAACATATATAGGCAGATAAGGGGGTAAGCGAGGTAGAGCTCCCAAAGGCCTAGTAAAAGCTCTCTCGAGTGCTCTATGAACATTCTCTTCATGTCTAAGCTTCTTTTTAAGCTTATCAACCTGAACAAAGCGATATTCAATATAAAAACAACTCAGCTCTAATTTTAATAAAAAGAATTGGAATGGTTTTGTAGAGGAAAATTAATTTTAGTACATCTTGTAGCAAGGCCAATTTCCTTTCCCTGTTTGCTTTACGCCGGTTAGCAGCAGGTTTATGGGCACCAACTGTTATGCTCCCTTGAGTCTCCATCTTCTCCTTCTTGATAAATTCAATATCAATTACAATAAATACATTAACACAGAATCAAGCTTGAAGAAGAAGAGTCCGCTAAAGAAAAAAAGCAAAAGAAGAGGCCATATATATTCTTTTCTTGAGATGAGTGAAAGAACCCAAAGCAGATTTTTGGATCCAAAGTACTTACTTTTTATGGTTTTGTAAGAGCTAGAAGCTTAATTATCTATCTATCTTTAATCCAGTTTCTTATAAAAAGTGGCTGAAAAGCTAAGTTACAAAGATTTGCAAAATTAAGCCCGTATTTCACCATTTGAAAATTGAAAGAAATCATTTACCAGATTAAAAAAAACCCTTCAAATTCCTGAAATATAAGAGAAACAAAAACAAGAAATAGAACTCAAAAAGAAGAAGAAGAAGAGTGGCAAAGAAAAAGGAGGTTACTTTATTAGTAACATGGTTTAAAGGAGCTTTCATAGCCTGAAGAGCAGTGCGGACTCTCGTGTTCATCTTTTTGATTGATCCCCACTTGAAAACGAGATAACAATGGAACCAACTTTCTCTATATCAACCTGCAAACAGAAAAGCAAATCACATGCACACCAACTCTCTAGCTATCACGCGTTAAAAAGATAAGGAAGACATTGAGAGAGGGAAAATAATGCAGAAAACAGTACCTAGCTAAGCTTTTTTTTTTCCTTCTTTTTTATAGAGAGCGGGAAAACCTTGAAAGCGAAGAGGCCCAGAAACAGAAACAGAAACAGAAACAGAAAGAAATGCCTGCAGGCAACTAGCTAGCATCGTAGTAAGTAGAGAAGCATTTGTTTAGTATTAGAAGTAGTGCTTATTATTATCTCGAACAGTGTGAAAGAAAGAAAGCAAACAAAAGAGTGCACAGAACTCATGACAAGAACCTACGAGAATTGGAGCTGCTTCAAATTTACAAGCCATCCAATATCCCATAAAAGGGCAACAAATTTTAGGACACAAACAAAACCCACCTCTTTAAATTTATTATTAATCAAAACAAGAAAACAAACTAAACCCAAAGAGGCAGACACTTACTTGTACACTCATTCCTTGTTGGAACTCAAGTCATCAAACTCATGTTGTTTCGTTTTGTTTGTTCATCTCTTCCTTTGCATGCATTTGTAATGTAGACGTGTAGTAGTCCAAAGCTGTTGGAGAGAAAGAAAGAAAGAAAGAAAGAAAGGAGTAGAGATGTCAAGTGGGAGAGTGGGGAGGTAATCTTTCAGCCATGTGTGGGTGTAGCAACTCGTTCTGTTCATCGTTATCTGACGTGCCTCCCTCTTTTATCCCTTTTTTTTTTCGTCCCTTCATTCATTCATTAACTTTTATCATATAGTACAAGAGCTGGGCGTGAATTGTGATTGTCCCTTCATTTAAGTGTGTCTATTCATATCTTAGCGTTATTATTTGAAAAAAAAAATACGATGAACAAATAATTAGGTTAAATTCTACAGTTTTTAGTAGTTACTGGTTCTTATGCTAAATATATTTTAAAATTTTATTTTTTTTGCAATGCTATAAATTGAGGCAAGATAATAAATTTTTAAGAGTTAACTTGATGTGAATTGATTTATTTAATAAATTTAAAGAAAACTTGCATAATTTTTTTTAAAAATTAATATTAAATGATAAAATTAAAAAAATAATAATAAAACAAAAAAATAAAAGAGAACGTCGAACTATGTAAACTTTTCAAACCAGTAATTCGGGATATTAGATAAAAAAAATATATCATATATGAAAAAACAGTGAAACTTAATTCCCGGTAAATCTAACATTGAATGATGAATTATCACTATTATTATTATTATAAAAATTACTATTCTCATCGCTATTATTATCATTACTAATATTGTTACTATCATTGTAGTTATCATCATTATTACTATTACTAATAAGTAATATCATAATTATTATTAATATTGTTATCGTGATCACTATTATTATCATTATTATCGTTGTTATTATCATTGTTGTTATTATTATTGTTATGATTATTATCACCACCACTATAACTAATATTATAATTATTTTTATTCTTATCACTATCATCATTATTATTATTGTTATAACCATAATTATTATTATTATTATTATTATTACTACTACTATTTCTATCGCAATCGCAATCGCAATCGCAATCATTATTACTATTACTATCATCATTATTATCATCATCACACTTATTAATATCATAACCATTACAACCATTATAATAAACTACTACTACTATTACTACTACTACTACTACTACTACTACAACTATTATTACTTTTACCACCACCACCACCACCACTATCATCATCATCATCATCATCGTCACTATTATTACTATTATAAATATTATTATCACAATTATCATCATCATCATCACCATTATCACTATGATAATAAACTATTATTATTATCATTATAATCATTATTTATAGTATTATTATCATTATTATTGTTATTGTTACTACTACTACTACTATTACTATTACAACCACTACAATTATTATTATTATTATTATAACCAAAATCATAAACTTGTTTTGAAGGATAAAATAAAAAATCATAAGAACTTTGACAAAAGGGCAAATAAAACAAATAAGAAATCAAATGAAAAAGGACCAAACTAAAATAAATATTATTACTATTGAAAAAAAATCATAAATTTAATTTGAAGGGTAAAGTTAAAAACTAGAAATTTTTTTGACAAAAGAGCCAAGGGGATCAAAAAGAAATCAAAATTAGAAGGACCGAATCGAAAAACATCATATACACAAATTAGAATTGAACGACTAAATTATAAACAAATAAAACTCTAACAAAAAAAAAAGACCAAAATGAAAACTAAAGGATGTATTCTGAAACACCAACCAAAAAATAGGGATGGATTTAGGAAGACTGGAACTATAAAAGGAATAAAATTAAAATTAAAAATTAAAAAAATACGGACTGAAATGAAAAACAAAACATATGAGAAATTGTAATTGAAAGTATCACATGCGCCACCTAAATGGCCAGGCAACACTCACTCGCTAGCGTGTGAGGAACTCGTACCAGCGGTTTTTTATTAAAAAAATAAAACAAATGTGAAAATACCAAAATGCCCCTATGACCTTTTTAATTACACAAAATACCCATGTGAAAATACCAAAATACCTCCAAAGACAAAGCTTCTCTTTTGTTTTTTCTACGGTTAAAAACGTTCTTTTACTATATATGGAAAGTGGAAAAACTTGGAGCACCCTTGTTCAGTAGTTCAACATTTTTTTTTATCTTGGGGGGCAAAGAAGAATTTTTACTATGTTAAAAAATTTAAAAATAAACATACATCCCCAAACAATCTTTTAATGATCATTAAGCCTGAAAAAAAAACCAAAAAACCGATGGCTTAAATTCTATTCAATCAAGAGTAAAAAGATAATTCTATAGTAATCCATAATAATTTATACGTAGAACTACAGTGAAACCCGCACATATTTTAGCTTTTCTTTTAATATATCCTGAACTTCAAACCTTCGGAAACATATTCGTCCATACTTCACACGCTAAAGAATTTAGACTTTCAAATCTTATAATGGCCATACAAAAGCATTGAAAATTAAATATATTAAACTTAAGACTCCATCAATACGAGATCTTAAGTGTGGAACTTTGTTACTATTATATATGTAACTTCTTGAAAGTTAAAAGTTAGGGGTGGGGGTGATTAAACTAAATACAAGTTCAATGATATTAGTATTTAATAATAATTATTCCTGGAACCTCATCTATGTTTTGGATTGAATTGTTGTTTGAATTTAAATTTATGAATTGAATAGTTACTGTATAATGACTATTTTTAGCTGATTTTGATTTAAAAATAATGTTTTATTAAAATAAAATCTAAAATGTATAGGTAAAATACTGCAGTAATTCATAATGTTTTGGTCTTTTTACATGGGTAAATTAGTCATTACCATATTAATGAGGTAGATAAATCTGTTCACATTTTTTATGCACGGTTAAAATACTCAACTATCCTTGGTATAAAAAAAATTTAAAGCTTCCTTGCATGGCCTTTTTCATCTTTTACTCTTAGTGTTTTTTGTTATACTTAGAAAGACTAAGAGGCACTTGATCTTTTAGTAAATATAAAATATTAATAAAAAAACAACGGTTATAGACGCTACCTAGACCTTTCAAGCAGTGTGTTCAGTGGCCAAACGCCGCTTTCCATGATGGAATTGGAAGCGCGCCGACATCCTTTTATCGGTGGTACGACGATGTATGCAGTGACGTTGTGGTTAGACCCCGATGAACTTTTTTCTTCTCTTCCCTCTTTTCTCTTTCTTCTCCTTGCTAAAGTATGAAATTGTCCTATCATTTATTTTTATATATAATTTGATCATCATTCTTTTAATTGCTATTTAGTTTGTTTTTTTAATCTTCTTTTGATTAATTTTTTTTCTTCAACTTCATCCCTAGTATTTGATTTAATTTGATTTTCATATCAAATTTTGCTCTCATTTGTTTTATTTTTAAATCCTTTTACTAATTGATTTTTGTTTTTAATTTCATCCCTTAGAATTAATTTTAATGTATATTGATGTTGAATTTAATCCCCTTTCTCTTTATTATTGTTTGTTTTGTTTTGGATGCTTTTTTTTTAATTGAATTTGTTTCCCCAATTTTATCCCTTAGCATTTTTTTTGTTGAGAATTTTTCTTCATTTGTTTTGCCTTTCATGGGTTAGTACTGACCTCATAACTAAGGTTGCGAGTCTTGAATTTTAACATGGGTTCACTTTAGACATTTTTAGGTCATTTTATAAAATTAATTTATTTTCAGCTTTATCTTTCAATATTTGATTTTTTCAGAATTGGTCTCCGTGGTTTTTTTTATATATATATAAGGTTATCTCAATCTTATGCCTATGGTTGCGGGGCTAGTGGGTTAATCCAAGTTGACTCGATTTTTTTATTTATTTATTTTTATTTTCATCACTGAGCTTTTTTTTTATTTGAGAATTTTGCATAATTATTTTTTGGGTTTGCCTTCTATGCGGTTCGTCTTAACCTTATGACCATGATCACGGGTTTCAAAGGTTAACATAAGTTGACTTTGGTCTTTTTTAGCTTCTTTTTTAAAATCAAATTTGTTTTTTTCAAATTAATCCTTCAACATTTATTTTTTTGGGAATTGATCTTCATGTTTTTTTTTTTACTTTTCTTTCTATAAGGTTATCTCAATCATGTGCCTATGGTCACGGGTTTAGCAGGTTGACTCAGATCCTTTTTTTTTCATTTCTTTTAGATTGTTTGATACTTGTATGTTGCGATATTGCGGTCGCACAAATTAATTACCCTAGCTTAAATAAAAAATATAGCATAGAGCAAGTAAGAAGTCGATCCCACGAAGAAGGTTTAGTTCAGATTTTTATGCTATACGATGTGCAATTGGGGGGGAATTGTGAAGTTATCTATGGCTACAGTAAATAGAAAGAAAAAATCAATGTTAAATCAAAGAAAATCAAAATTTATCAAGAAAACAAACCTTGGTCACAAGTAAACGTCCACCTACAGAAATCAGAACTGATCATGGAAGCAAAACGTCAATTTATACTCTGAATATTTATCTTTTCTTAACTTGATTAGTTAATAGATCTGCTGTATAACTAATCCTAACCATCAAACAACCACAGTGTCCGTACTAGTAATTTAATTCAATAACCTTGAGAACTAGATGAGTTGATTAATCTAGACAACATAACTGTCCGCAGTTTATGTTTGATTTGATCGATCGAATGTTCTCCCTAAGATTACTAATCTGGATCTGTCACAATTATTAATCTCAGTTGTTTCACAAGTTTATATACCACAACTCCGGTTTTGATAGCAAACTTGACAATAGATTGTTCACAATAATAACTTAGAGTCTGCTCTAACAATTAAAATAAACAATTATATGAAATAAGCATAGGAGAACAAACATATTCATTCATCATATAAACTGAAAAGAAAAGGTAAAATAAATCTCACAGTTCTTGAAATCCGAAAGTTTTTGTGTCCTTACAACCAAGAAAAATAATTTAGCCTTGCATGTCTGTTGAACGACTAATAAAAAAAAAGAGCTTAAATTCGGGTTTGTGGAGGAAAGGGGTATTTTCTCTCTCTTGGTTGACTGTTTTCCTCTTTCCCTTCTCTCTTTCTTTTTATATCCAAAAAAACCATACTCCCTTTTCTACAAAATAGTCCTTTCCTAAGTAGACAATTTACATTTAAGTATTTCAATAACTATTTTTCTAAAAAAAAATAAACTTGTATAAAATCTTCAAGCTTTGACTTTTGACTTAGAAGAGCTAAATTGCCAAAATAAAAATTTGGATGTCAATTTAGATGCTTTGGGATGTAATTTTGATTTGTTTCTTCACGAAACATGTACTTCATGTCATATCATGTATAGGTGGCTTAGACACAAGCTATTTTAACACAAGCTATTTTAAAAAAGTTGTATTTTTACTGGCTTATACATACAATAGATATTTTAAAAGAAATCATTAATTTTAGAATCTGTGAAATTAGTTGAGATATACACAAGCTAACTTAAATACCCACGTTAATAAATAAATAAAAGAATCATTTAACATGTACTTCATATCATATCATGTAAACAATAGACGGGAGTTATGAGTAGTACAAGGTTAATTCTAATTTTAAACGAAGATTCTAAAAAAATATAAAACATTTAGCACAACAAAGATCACATAACGGCCTCATTGAGAATAAAATATTCAACTATTAGAGTTAATTCACGCATAGTTCTCGATTAATTATGTAACACAACTAGTTTTTTTTTTTAATTTATTAGTTTGTTCTTCAATATCTCCTCGGAAAGGTATTTATTTATATTTGCATCACACAGTCAGTATAAATAATTATACAGATAATTCCAGGAAAATTCCAATGACGAATCCTGATCATGATGGTCCCAAGCTGCTATACATATACATTCTGGCATGGTCCCAAACATATCGGTCACCGACCATGGAATTTAGGGCTCAAAGCAATGTGTGGCCGAAAGCTAGAAGGTGGAAGAAATTTAGGCCTTTTATATTGTTGGAGGGTGGTAAATGCCTTTAATTTTTCTTGTCCTGCGGTTCCATATCTTTGCTGGAAGCAAGATCGAGTGATCATATATTGGCCCGAAGTCCTGTGCCGGGGACAAAACTCCCACACGATAGAACTGTTGTGTTCATAAATTTAACAGTTGAAAGTCGATTTGAAAGGTGAGACGAGACATCTGTGCTTCCCTAGAATTATTCCCAAAAGAATATCATTCCCATACGTATATTCGGTAACTACTTAAGAACATAGAGAATTCAGCTGTCCTTTGTTGTTTGCCCAGCCATAAAAAATCATCAGAAAATGATAACAGGAGCAATATCTCCTATGGTATACGTGATTTTGCATGTAAAGATCATAGAATCATTGATGTTAAGGAACAACAACAACTACTACTACGCTTGCCACCTCTTAGATATTATCAACTGCATGCCTACCCTCCCCATAAATATAATCACGATCAATATATGACGTGAAGTTTGAGATAAATTACCTTCAAGATTGTGCACTAACCACCAATATGTACTATACACAAAAATTAGTTATCTAGTTTGAGCAAAAAAATTAAAAAACTAATTAAACCAAAAAAATCAAAAGAAAAATTAACTGAAAAAACCGAATCATGAAAAAAAACCGATTAAACCAATTAGAATATTTAAAAAACTACCGATTCGGTTCAGTTTCGGTTTTATAAGGATGAAATTAGTCAACTCTAACTGAACCGAACCAATTCAGATAATATATATATATATATATATAAACTTTCTAACCGAGTAACCTTAGCAGCCGCCCACTTCATTCCTTACAGTAACACAACCTCTCACAATTCACAAATAACACTCACAACTCACAAGTCCACAGCCAGAAACAATTCTTCTTTCTTCAATTAGTATTATGAAATCTTCATTAGTCATTACCATATCTAAGCAACATTAACCACCACCATCCAAGCTCACACAAGTCACACGCAAAAACCAACCTTTCAATTTATATCTCCTGATCTAAGCATCCCAAACCCTCAGTTAGTTTCTTGAGCTTTCATTTACCATGCTAGCTTATTATAGTTCTTAATTATTTTTATGCATCTGAAAAACTCTTGAATGTGGATTTGTAGATTGATTTTTCTTTTTATAATTTTGAATGCAGAAAATAATTTCAAATGGAAGCAGCAAAGTGGCTAATGAATTTGTAGAGACAAATTATTATTAGGATCTCAACTGTGGTGACAAGCAACACCACACAGTATTACCATTGCTATGCCTAGCTACATATTCTAGTCCAATTCTTTTATTTCTTTACTATTTTCATACATTTAAAGAAGAGCCTTCAAGGGCCATCTCCCCTGCAAGAACTTGAGATTAATAACTAATATAACAGTGAGTTAAGAGTACCCTCCCCCTTAAAGTTTTTGATTCTATTAAACTAAAAAGTTAATTCTTGAGTTGAGATCTAGTGGAGCTATCGGAAGATTCGAGCTTTGGGAACTTAATTTTTCATTGAACATTAGAACAGTAACCTAGATAAATCTTACTGTAAAGAAAAAAAGTTGATTGATCCCCCTCCTATATCTTAATTAAACCGAGAGAGATGATAACCCGCACAATTGATCCCCCTCCTATAACACAATAACTTTTATAAAAGATAAATCTTGACTTTGAGGTCATAATAAAAAAAAATAAAACAATTAGGACTAGAATGTAAACCTTTTCATAATTGAAAAATTTATACCACTGCAACACTGCTTTAATGAATGATTTTTGCTAATCACTGCTTTAAAATTTCTATAACCTATCACTGTCTAAAAGAGTTCAATGTGTGTGTGTGTGTGTGTGTGTGTGTGTGTCCTAAGTTCTTGTTAATTTGTTCCTGTTAGCTCTTTAAAGTTGTTCATGTTATGATGGTTCTTGTTAGTTCTTGTTAAGTTGTTCTTGCTATGTGCATAAAACCTGTTGGAAAGACATAAAACACAAACACATACACAGCCAAAACATTATTGGAAACCTGCTGGAATGTAGTATTAACTGTTACAATATTCTTT
>Ga0325405_1007116_pt1 | contig 11282 bp, 6 predicted proteins | sample PopdelMetagenome_21_FD_205663 | JGI IMG/M metagenome (GOLD analysis project Ga0325405, IMG submission 205663) | Populus deltoides microbial communities from Bellville, Georgia, United States - Xylem-Control-R2 | ecosystem: Host-associated > Plants > Phyllosphere > Stem > Wood/Secondary xylem...
ATTTTTTTTATTGTGGCTGGGATAGCGTGAATCTCGAGAATAAGAGAGAGAATAGGAGGAGAAAGAAAAAAATCCCACTACCGCCATGAACCACCATGCATACAGCATCCCATTAGAAGCGCCTCCACTCAATGGTGCGGGAGACATGGTGGTCGGCTATTTTTGGCCGCCGGAGAAGGCCTGCAAGTGCTGCTTGAACACTATAGCCCAGCCCATGGACCATCAAAATTGTGTGCTTGATGTTGGAAGCCTGTATGACCTGGAATTTGTGGTCTAAAAGCAAACTGAAATGGTTGTGTTAATGCTTAATCGTGGGCTTGAGATGTTGGGAAGCTTGATCAACATTCACAGGCTATAGCACAGTCCTTGGACCATCAACCCACACTTACTTACCTGTCGATTTGGTTGTATTTAGAACGTAGATAATAAGTTCAAGTTTTTCTTTTTTCACTAAATTTAAACCTAGAGAGAAACGTTGATGAAGATTTTTTCCTTCGAGGCTCTTAAGATCGTCTTGTTTCGAGGATAATTTGAGCTTTGGCAAAATTATAAGAACATGTGATGAAGCCGGGTTTATAGACATAGCCGGATTTTTTCCTTTATATTTTTGAATTTTTAGTTGTATTGTAATAGAGATAGGGTTTTCTGATCTATTTAGAAGTCTTGTAAATCTTTTAAGGGGCAGCAATCATATATTTTATTTTTTAAAGAATAAAATTGTGAATTCATAATTCATATATTCAAGTGTCTTTACTCATTAAATCTTCTATATTTTTTCTGTGATTTTTTGTGTTGTTTCTTTCCTACTTATCTTCTGCCAACATTAGCATGTTTATTGAAACTTGCTTTTCAAATTATAATGTTTTTTTTTAATACAAAAACCATGTTTCTAATCAAACAAACAATATATTTATTTGAACAGACTTCAGTGGATCCACTGGTAGAAAATTACTGCAATATGCAACCAAAATTGCCAAGTTAATTTTCTTTAACCAATCCGTTTTTGATGTTGTGCAAAAATATGATCCAAATGAAAGGAATAGTGTCATATGTACATTCTGAATTATGCGATGATAGAAACTTCAGATTTACTGGGACCAAACATGCCTAAAGTAGGTGCACGTATGCTACTTCGAATTGCCAAATGCTATAGAAATCTGGCTGACAAAGTCACAAAGGAGTGAAATCTTGCCTGGATGACCACATTTTCCATAATCATAATATATTGATTCGTTATCGTTGGCAATAGATTAAGGCTTTAAGGATGGTCATACGCAGCATACAATGATTTAATTGAATGCCAGATTTTAAACAATCACCATATATAATATTTTCAGTTTAAAATGTTGCAAAAATCAACATTTTTTCCTGTTAATCATAGCTAAAGATAGTTTTCATCACGTCCATAGAGCTAAAATATCGAAGGATAACATTTCCAACAAATTCAGTAACATTTTGAAGGTGAAAAACACTAATAGTATATGTTGATGGGGCCAATTCTTCGTGGCTCGTAAGGTTATACAATTGGCTTAATAGACTTTGCTTCAGAACCACTTTAAAGGGATTAGAGACTTTGCTGCGGAACTTTTTGTGATTTACTAGAGGCTGAAACCCAAGACCTCTTGTAAGAGAGCAGGAGATTCATGTTATCGAACTAGAGGCTCATCGCTGACTTTGCTACAGATTGCAGAATGATGATGATTTGGCCCGAGATGATAGGCTGCTAACAATGTGATAGTTTCACTCTTTTTACAGACTCATCTTATATCGTCCTGGCTGCTTAAGGCACAGATTTAGAGCTTGGCAATGATGCCCCTGATTGCATCTTTAGTGCCATTTTTCTTACGTGTTATCTTCTTTTTAGGAACTTTATTGATAATCAGGACATATTAATCCCATTTAGTTCAAGAAAGGTAAGTTTATTGAAGATGATCAAGTAATGCTTCTATGTATTAGTATTTGATTACTATCTTCGAGACAGAAGATTCAAAAACAGTGAAGATATAAATAATATTTTTCTTGTATATATCTCTTGTTTAAAAAAGATATAAATTTACTTTAAAACTAACAAAATATACGTTGATTTTATGTTTTTATCGTCACCTCTCCAACTAAACACTTTTTTATTATTTTTATTTTTCTAACTTACAAGTACAAGTACAATTTGAGCTGCATGATATTGCAATTTAGAAAGGGGGAGAGAAGACAGGTATATATATTCCATCAGAATATATAAAACCCACCTCATTATGAATTTATTCATGGGCTAAAACAAGACCTGTAGTGCATGACTTCACTGACCATACAGCTTTGATAGAGAGCAATAAACTCTTGCACACTCCTTACCTATCAAACCCTACTTCAATGAATTTCGTCTCACGAATTAACCACACTACATTTTTTCCTGATCTCTCCACTAGACCCTGTTAGCGGGCTTATGTTCCCCATTTTGATCATGGAATTAGCAAAGTCATTTAAGAAAAGATTTTGATTAGTGCTATAGGTCTGAACCAGATCTTTGGTTGTCAAATTGGTACTTGAAAATAGTTCTTGGTCAGAAGAGAGAAGACCCTTATTGTTTAGCAAGTTCTGGAAATAGTGGTTGTCAAATAGATCAGTGGAGTTCCGATCAAGAGCTGTAGTCTTGTTGCCATCATCAGTTAGTGGACATAGATTTTGCAGATCAGACACCATACTTGATTCCATTGTACTGTCCGGAGCACCGGTTCCCGAGAAGTTGAACAATCTGTTGTTGAAGGTGGCACATCTTGCTTGTCCAATTGTGTGAGCACCTGCATGAAATTACATGATATCCAATCTTCAGCATAATGCAATTATTTATGAAATTCACAATTTCTGATGAGAATACACAAGCACTGAATGACACGCAATACGGGGGCATTTCTTATCAAAGTTGACCACAGAGCATCATGCCGTCCATGAATTTGTGATGCATTACCGGATAAGGCGACTACGTCTATGATATTTAATCCTACTGCAGCAAACTTGTTGATGATCGTATCCACATCTTCAAACGGGGAAGGAAGTTTAGCATTTGCTCCAGTCTGGTTAGCCACTAGTCCATCTCTTCTTCCGAGCAGAACTCTCCATGATTTCCCCCCACTCTGCAGCAATATATATTGTCATTCAAAGTCATCTATAAATACTTCATATTCACTTGATAAACATATTATATTGGACTAACACTTGAATGGCTGTGATAATGCAACTCAAGAAAGAAAGTGAATTAGATATGTTGTTTCAGGAAGGAACTCTTTTATCAGAGTCAGTCATATATTTGTCATGAGGAAATTCTTCAATAAACATTTGCTTTGATATATATTAAGCTCATCATCTGCTGTAAGAAGTTATTAGTCCTCTCTGCAAAGTTTATTCAGATCATTAACTTGCAAAGTGTTTTATCTCAGGATACCTGATGTGTTCGGAAACGAGCAAGGATCTAAAGAGTAAACTTACTAGGAGGACCGAATCTCGGGCAGCTATGGCTAGTATATCAGCACAAGATACAACACCACTACATTGGCTTTCCACAGCAGTTTTTATTGCATCCACAACTTCAAATCCCCTTGCCGAGTTTATGTTAGGCAAAGCAAACTTCTCACCATCATTTCCATCCAGCAGAACTGATGCATCACAACCCTATCAAGAAGAAGACATTGTTTTTATGTCAATTATGACCTAATAATGCTTTAGAAAAGTTGATTGCAAAATATATCTAAAAAATGAAAAGTTAGTGTGGCTAAAAAGCACAAGGTACAAGTGGAATAATTCTTAAACTCATCAATCTGAAGTCATAAAAGACTATAGGAAATCATATTGCAACCACTCAATCCTCCAGCAATAAATTAATTTGTTAGATGTTAGCACAGGCTTATGAGCATGGATCTGCTTAAACTCACATTGACAAAGCAGTCATGAAAATGAAGCCGAATCAAAGAGGCTGCCATACGTGTTTCGAACTTGATAGCTTTCTGAACTTCTCTACGGACAATTTGGAGAAGGTTAGGACATGTTGTCGAATAGAAATCAGTAGTCAGTTGGGACCTGGCAACTACACATAACATCAACATTGTCAGAAACAACGAATAACCGTTATAGCAGCTCGACCTCTTCATGGCTACTAGCTACGAAAGTTCTCTCACAAGACGTGTTGAAAGAAAACTTGTTCTAACAAGATTAAGGATCAGATACTTAAGCATTGAAAAAATCTTGAAGTTCTATTTATAACCAACATCATGGACAAAGTTAATCTCAACTTGTCTACACTAATATACCACACGGTTCTATTTAGTATTAGTGCTGGTGATGTATGGCGGCTGCGGCTGGTTTCTGTGCTCAAAAGGCTGTACTAAGCTTTACCATTTGCACAGATTTCACAGACTTGAATATTTAAAATTACCGACAAACAATTTGAATGAAATAAAGTGGGTGCATTGCTATCAGATTCAATGTAATTTAAGCATTTATTTGCAAGTTCATGAATCAAAGCATCCTTAAGAGCACTAGTGTCATATTAAAATCGAAGGTACTGAGATTAAGAAGAATTCTAATTTTGTCTGCACCTGACAGGCTTAGCCACGCGAATACGGACATGTTTTTATAATTTAATGGCAGCAACTAAACGTGATTAGGATAATTTCTCAATTCTGATAACTAATTAGAGAGTAGCAGCTGGAGCTGACTTCTGCTTGATTAAATAACTGGCAATTGCCATGAACATTAAGTGTATGGCAGCTTCACTTCAACTACGGCTATTAATTATGAAGAATAATATGGAAGTGGACTGATGACAGAGCCACCTTACAACCTCTAACATTATCCAGCCACTAGAAACCATAAATTATAGCCTTTCTGCAATACCTTTTTTGGTCTTGGATCAGCTAGCTAGTGCTAGCTAGCCACATAACGAGGTACTCGAGCATATTCCTTATGATGCAAGAGATGTTTTGCGTCATCAGAAACATCTTGGCATGATAATGCTAGCCAGCCACATTTCAATGTGTTCTGAAGTGAATGGTTGGAGCTCTTCTATTTTACTTCTTCGAAAGCAAAACCAGAAGGCCAGACCTGCAGCAAGTCAACAGGATAAACCATAAAAAGAACAAGCTAAAGTAAGCAGCTGTCTAGCACCAAGCAGTGCACCTCAAAGCCAGACCAACACTTGCATGCTTTAAATGCACAACCATAAGATGAAGATCAATACAAATCTTTGCAGGGAAATCTGAAGAACATCTCAGATTATCAATGCAACACAAAGATCAAAATTATAGAATTAAATCCTTAGAAACCAACAACTGAAACTCGAATATTAACGTGCCTGTCCTTAAGGATAGCACCAATGCTTATATTTCCATGTCTGCATGTCCATTCTAAACATCAGCAGCTATCTGATAGATATTACAGCTTCAACAGAGAAGCTGTTAGTCTCTTTCTTCAAACTATTTATTGATTTTATTTATTAGGTCCCTCATATTTTATCAGTTCCTCAATTGGGTCCCTTCATCAACATCCATCGACTGTCAGTTAATGTTATCTGATCGAGGTAACTAGGACCTAATTGACTGGCCCGTTTTTCCACCCTTACATCAGAATATCATAGCGATCCAAATGGGAAACAATGAAGGATGGTGGAACACGATTGAGAATATCAGTCGTTTGGTCCAATGAGAAAAACCCTAACAGGGGGGTTAATTTGAAGTGTTCTATGAAAAATCAGGATCTTCAAACAGACGACACGTAACTGAATAAGAACAAACCACGTGTCACAAACCCCATAAAGACATTTTTCTCCTTTTGGTTCCTTAAAGACCACGAACTAACTTAACTGAACCAAAACTCAAGCCTTACTTTAGATTCTTGTTCCAACAAAATATCACCAAAAAAATGGTTATAAAATTGAATGCTGCCATTAATTTAAGCTTGCAATTGAGCCGTTCACCTACGTTATTTGTAACATCATTTTTCAAGCCTCAAAATCTCTTCAAATCATCAGAAAAAAATGCTCATGTTTGTCAATCCTCTCTAGTTGATGAACAACAGCAACAATTTTCATTCAATGAGCTAGAAAATCAGCTGATAAATACCCTTATTGGAATCCAAGGCAGAGGAAAATCAGCATCACCCCAGTAACTCAATGTACATTTTTTTTACAATCAATATTTTACAATTAAGAATAGCATAAAAACAGGCAAACAAAACGCGAAACAGAAGCTGAAGTAATTACAGAAACGGCCTAATTTTGTCGAAGAAGGCTGGGCGTTTGTGTTCCTTAGGCTATTTTTAGTGGACCGTACCATTTTTAATGCATTCTTGTAAACTTAATGCCTTCTGCTGTTTTGCATTTAAATTTGGGCCTAATTGTTATACAGAGTTGCCTGCACCGAGTCTTCAAATGCCCGCAGCTCCAACACACACACACACACAACGACCACACTAAATCTACAGAATTCTATGGAATGTAGGCAAAGATATATAGAGCCCTTTTGGGTTTTGGCTTTACTTAGGGGTTCTTAGGGGTTGGAAATAAATCCATCTCTCACTTTTTTTTTCCTGGCAAAATAAGTAAGGTTTCTGTTAAGAACTTGCACTTGAATATCATTAGACATGCAGAAAAGCTCAATCAGAATCGAAATTTTTAAAATTTTTTTTATTAACAGTACCATTTTAAGAGTAGATTGCAAACTTTAATACATTATAATCGACTTCATATTTAAATATTATTCACTCTTCGACAACGAGTCCTCACTTCCCCCTCCATCGCAGTTAGAACACTAATATAACTCATCTTAATCATGGAAGCTACAAAGCTTTCAAAGAAAGCTGTCGGTTGGCACTGAATTGGTTAACCATCTCCACTGTATTTGACTTTGGAGTTGAAAACAGCTCCTGATCACTTTGAAGCAGGCCTGCACTTGCTTGCAGGTTGGAGAAGTATCTGTTGTCAAATGTATTCACTGTTGTTGGGTCTAGGTTGGTGAGAGCTGTCCTATTTCCACCTCGAGGACATGATTTCTGGAGTATCTTCAGTTGTGTTCTGCTCAAAGTGGGATCAGGCTTCCTGGTTTTGTTGAAATCATAAAGCCGGGGAGTCAAAAACAGACTCGCGGCCAAATGAATGGGCACCTAGCAAAAAAGTTATTAGACATCAGTAATTAAATTCGTTCACATTACTTGAAAATATATGCTTATATATCAAGATTTAATTACCAGACAACGCCACCAGGTCTCTACTGTCTAGTCCAACAGCAGAAAATTTGGATGCAATCGCAATGAGGGGATCAAATGGACTTGGAAGGGCCTTATTTGCACCAGTTTGGCTAGCTGTGAGGCCATCCTTTCTTCCTAGAAAGCTCCCCCAAGAAGGGCCTCCAAACTTGCAATTAATAAACAAAGAAGAATGATAAATTTATATCTTTGTTTTGAAAACAATTGGCAGAAAATAATAGATATTCAAACTAAGCGGTAGTTACATACCAGGGAAACTGATTGTTGGGCTGCAACCGTAGTTCAGGAATTATCCTTGTGATTGGTTACCCATATGCATATATATAGTTACATTCTGGCATTCAGAAAATTATTTCTTTCCGATATGTACACCTCGAATTAATAGTGAAGGGGAAAAAACTCCTAATCGGTCACCCATGAGATATATAATTAAGAACAAAATAATTATACACAACCACCAAGCTCAGAATCTTTCCAATTCAGTAATACAAATATGATGGGTTTATACACACACGCACACACACACCCCTTATATAGACAATGAAGTTCTTTCTGCCCTAAAATGACTATCATATAAAATGGTAACGCGTTGAGTTCAGTATAGGTAGCAATCAATTTCAATGGATGATTGCTTAAGAGTTTCCTTCAAAAGAGTATATATATATACATTTTCGTTGTCACATACAGTTTTTGGATTGCAACCAGAAATGTTTCCCTCGAAAGGACCAGTGCCACAACATGCATGCATGCCACCTTAATCTCCTTGAAACCCTCACAAAATTTAAATGAAATGCTGACAATTAGAACACACGTAGGAAGCTCTATGCAAGCTATAGTAGAGAAACCATGAGGTGTTTATGTGTTTTGGCTGCAATCCAAAAACTGTATGTGACGATGACAGTGCTACCATTTTATACAACAGGTATTTTAGAATGACCCTCGGCAGAAATGTCTGGTATCTTGAATAGTTTTTTCTTTTTTAATCTTCCAAAGAAGAGATTTAAAAAAGAACACTAATTTTGATTTGACTACAAATCATCATTTATTTATTGTCTATGATATTTTTATTCAAGAAATTAGCCACTGCTAATTTGCTTAAGGTGGTGATGGGAATGGAACGAGACTCCCATACGATGGTAGATCCTTTTTGTGATTGACACAGCAACAACCTGAACTAGGAATATGAAGACCATCAAAGACGACACAAGTGCCTGTACTAAACCCATGTGGTCGGCATCTTGAATCGCAATCCGCTGGTACGTAGCAAGCATCAGTGGTAATATGCCCACACTTGTATCCTTCAATACTGTCGATGCCTACAAAAAAAAAAAAAGTCACTAAAAATAACACACACAAATATTAGTAGGGAATTTATGGAAATTACCAAACACTAGGAAGAGATTGAATATGAGAACTGCCGTAGAAAGTAATTTCTTGGAAGCCATTGCCAAGATAACACTTTGAAAGAATAAAGAACAGAATGTTTAGAGAGGCTATGTATTTATATTTGATTTCTCCTTTTTTTTTTTTTTGAAGATCGTAATGTTGTTTCTATTTTTTGAATAGTATAAATTTGAATTTGAATAATTTGTTACCATAAAATAGTTTTTACCATAAAAAAATTAGAATAAATTATAAGAAGTCTTAATATCAAAATCTAATTAAAACCACTCTTTTAAAACTAAACCCAATTTGATTGGAAAATTTAACCCATGACTTGAATAATTTGAAACCTAGATTAGGTTGATAATCAATAAAGATAAGAAGAAAAATTGATTTAATATAACCCGATTAAAAACTTAGATTGACCTACAACCTAGTCTGCTCATGGAAAATATAATCAAAACTCATTGATTTTTTTAATTTTTTTAAATGATAAAATTTTTCACTTTTTTTATTTATAAAATAAAAAGTGGGGTTAACTCGGGACTTGTCCTGAGTTGAACTTAATTAAAATAATATTGACTAGTTATATCTATTATAAAATAGTCTTTAGAAAAATATTTTAGATAAATTTTTTTTTAAATAAATATGATGAAAAAAATACTTTTTTAATTGTGTTTATAAAAGAAACTAAATCTATGAAAGTTCCATTGTTAACTTCCCAAAAATCGCTTTCATTTAACCAATGAATCCCTACATTAACAAAAATGGATCCCATAAGAACTAAATTTATAGCACGAAATCACTTTGATATATTATAAAATTATACAATATACTAAAATAAAACGGTCACACACATTCTAGAAAATAGAAATAGTAATTTTAGCAGGTATTGTAGTATTGATATAATTGTAATTTTTTATTTTTTATAATTTTTTTACTGTAGCTATGACAAAATTATGATTTTTTATTTTTCTCACTATAGCGTTGGCAAATTTAAAATTTTCTATTTTTTTTGGCATTTTTTTTTTTGTTTTGGTTCCCTCTCCGCTTCCTTTTTTTTTTTCTTTACACTTGACATATTTATCAATCTACACGAAATCTATTTATCACAATTATTTTGTTTTTATATTCATTCTTTTGTAGTTTTTTTTTTAATTTTACTTTTTATTCCTTAAAATTTATTTTAGAAAAAAATTATTATTTCTTATTCTCGACACTTGAAATATTTATCACTTTACATTTACTAGCCCGCATAATTGGATCTTTTTTTTTTATCTATTTGTTAATGGGATAAATAACATATTATATGTTCTTTTTCATAATGCGTTAGGCATGTGAACTTCGCTTGCTAGGCCTATTAAAGTCTGACCTCCTTCCTTCTTTTTTTTTTAATTTTTTAATTCATACCTTTTTAATATGTATCTTTTTAATTTTTATTTAAATTAATATTCCTTCCCTTTAATTCTTCATATTGTTTAATTAGCTTTTTTTTTAAATAGTGATTGTTTTTAATTATTTTGCATGTGTTTAATGTTTTGAAGAGATTATTCTAATTTATCTATATTTTTTTTTATGTTTTATATAAATAAACTTTATTCTTAAAAATTAAAATTATTTATTCTTGGTAAGAAACAATGATCCTTAATATATACAAAAAATTGTGTGCTTCAAAGAAAAATATTAGGTTTAAATAAGGTCAAATAAATTCGTTAACTTATTTTTTTATTAACATAGATGATTCTTGATTTATTTAATTAAATGCATGTCTAGGCTTATTGATTTATGATTAAGATTGTTTTACTCAAAATACATGTTGAAAAAGTCAAGTAAATCGCATGGACTTACTAGTTTTTATAGAAGTCTGTATATTTGTTTTGTTAAAAAAATTATCCAACCCGTGATGAATTTAGTATATATCATCTAATTTAGAATTAGCTGTTATTATAGTAAGAAAAATATTCTGGAAAAAAAATCTTATTAAAGTACTATTCCTATCTAGTTGATGGGCATAAAAGAAAAAAAAATATGCACTACCAAATCAAATAAAGATATTGAAAACAATATCCACTACCAAATCAAATAAAAAAAATATACAATATATCTGCTGCATTTACAGATTTGTACTGCACTTAACTCACTGATAATGTGTGGCAGAATTGTAACAGAAACTTTTGATAATACATGAATGGAATAGCCATATTTCTTTGCTTCAAGATTGACACACCACTTAGTATGTTTGAGAACACTATTGAAATTGTATTTTTTAAAATTTTATTTTATTTTTTAAAAAATTATTTTTTTTATGTTTTTAAATCGTTTTGATGTGTTGATATTAAAAATAATTTTTTAAAATTAAAAAAATTATTTTAATATATTTCTAAATAAAAATACTTTAAATCATTATTACAATCTCAAACACAAACAAACCTAGCCAGGAATTCAAACACACACGCACGATTACATTTAAAAGTTAATTAAGTAAATTTATATTTAACATAAACAATCTCGCCCGACCAAGGGCTCAATAATATCAATATTCCAGTTAATGGTTAAATAACCAAATTATATGGGGCTTTAGGCCCATCTCTGTCCACGTTCAGAGGTTCTTCACAAAACCAAATTGATATTATTGATTTCACCAAAAAAAAAAA
>Ga0325405_1007119_pt1 | contig 11278 bp, 4 predicted proteins | sample PopdelMetagenome_21_FD_205663 | JGI IMG/M metagenome (GOLD analysis project Ga0325405, IMG submission 205663) | Populus deltoides microbial communities from Bellville, Georgia, United States - Xylem-Control-R2 | ecosystem: Host-associated > Plants > Phyllosphere > Stem > Wood/Secondary xylem...
ATGTTTTATTGCTATGCTTCGGCTAAGGCTACCATTTGGTTGCTTCGCTGCATTTTCAATTTTCTTCAACCAGTTTGTGCACAGCTGAGAAGGGAAGATTCCCATTGCCTTCTTTAAATGAGCCATATCGAGGCTGTGACCTTTGAAACTGAAAATATCTTCTATTTGAACTGAGTTGGGTGGAAGCTACTGCCTTTTATCTGAACTGTACTCGGATGAATGCGGTTTCTGTAAACCAGTATATTTGCAGGATGTTTGTAACGTGAAAGTGATTATTTTTGAAAATATTTTTTATTTGAAAATATATTAAAATAATATTTTTTTTATTTTTTATTTTTTATATATATCAACATATTAAAACAAAATTATTAAAAAAATTAATTTTAATTTTTTTTAACAAAAAAAACATATTGAAACTCAAGGCATGTCCTCTTCTGAGGGTACCAACTTTTGCACGTTCATCGAAGAAATTCATCAAGTCTTGTTGTGGGAGCACGACGGCCCGTTTGTTTAGTTTTAGTTTTTGGTAATATACCAAATTTTATTTTATATTAAAAGATTTATTAAAAAATTAAGTTTGAAATGTATTTTTTATAAAACAGTTTTTATATATTTTTTAACTGTGTTTTGTAAAATTCTATTTATTTTTGCGTTTCAAAAATATTTTTTTTAAAATCTGAAATTTTTTTATTTTTTTTTATTTTAAATTAATTTTTTTTGTATTTTCAATTATTTTAATACATTGATATCAAAAATAATTTTTAAAAAATAAAAAAAATTATTTTGATGTGTTTCCGAATAAAAATTACTTTTAAAAAATAACCACAACCAAACATTTTATACATGTGTTTTTTACTGTACATAAATCTCAACCATAATTTTTACTAAACACGTATTTAAATCCAACTAACTACACCTAAACATATTTTTTTAAAATTTATTTTTTTAAAACTACAACTATAAAAACTATCTCAAAAGCAAACTCATCTTCATTTGTGCGCAGAGAGAAAGCATTATTAAGAAAATACCATTTTCAGAACTAGTCGTGACTGGCAATACCATCCCGAGGTCAAATTTTCATTTTTTAATCCGAATGCTAATCGGTTACAAGATCCTCTAGCATATTCATTTATAATTTTTCATCTAAGTCCTAAACTCAGCTCCGACCCAAACCTACTAATCTTTCTGCTGTTCTTTATACTGAAACATAGCAGTAAAATTAATCATCAAAGATACTGCAGCTGTGAAATTCGAACTGACATGGCATTTGCAAGGTTAAAGCTAAGAGACATACGCAAGAATTTGAGTCCAATGTGTATTACCCTTTTTTATTAAATAAAAAATAGCACGTAGTTAAGTAGACACATTAACTGAACTTGAGTCCAATATGCATAGGCAATTCTCATCTCTGGTTTCCAAGCAGCGAATGTGCACCAGAATTATTTTTCAAGAATCAGAGGAAATGTGAAAAAACCTTCGAAGCATCTTCTAGGTTTTTGTTTGGCCTACAAAAGAGGCTTCCGAGAGGGGAAAAAGCACATAGCGTGAAGATTCCCATCCTGCATGAATCAAGGGCAGAATGATCATACAGTGAGAGCATGCATGCTAAGAAAAAACTTCGCTGTTTAAACCAGATTGAATGTGCAAATCGACCTGTGACCCAGCTGAGTAAACTTAATGAGACTAGAAGGGTGAGTTATGCAAGCATTCAGGATATCTAGTTTGTGTTTTAATGTATTGGATCCAATGGCCAGGCTAACATTTTAATGTATCACTGGAAAGAGCCTTCCTGGTTTATCAATGAAGAACAGGAACTGAAAGCAAGTTAAGGATAAATCCTGATTACCAAAACTAAATTCCTCTCCTATTCTACTTCTTCTAATTCTCCTTCTCACCTGAAACAGAGGAGGTTCCTTCATAATTTCCAATCTTGCTCTTTCCATGTATCTATCAGCCAATGGGGGGTTGGAGGTGGGTAGGGGCAATGTTAAAAGGCTGTGAAGCCAGCGATGCAAGAGAAGGAAAAGGGTAAAGAATTCATCCTTTCTAAAGACTCAGAATTTTAGTGTTTAAAGATTTTTTGTATGCATACTGCCTGCAGCATAAGATTTGTTATGAGAATTTAAAAAACTATTTTGAGTTCCATTTTTAAAAATGATATACGAATAGTAAGCCCACAAAGAGTTAGCGATGCAGTTGAACTATTACGAGAGGATTTACCTTCCGCCTTCAACAAGTGCATCTGCTGCTTTCTCCAAGAAAGCCTGAACTCTTTGGCTACCCTCTGGTGCAAGGTGCAAGAACTCTAAGGTTTTGACCTAAATGAGCAATAAATATTTGAATTACAGATTAATTTGCGAGGAGTTAGGAATAGAACTACATTTGATTGAGAAAAAAGCCAATATGATTGTAAGAACTTCTGGTTTAAAAGAAAGCACCAAAATACTTGTACCATGTTCCTAGTGATGAATCGTCCAACAGCTGTTACTCAGAAACTGCTTAGTGAGAACTGATTTTTGTCAAGAGGAAAATACCAAGGTAGAGGTGAACCCACAGCAACATCCTTCTCCTATACAACCTAAAATACATTAGAATAGAAAAACATATAGGAGAGTAGAGGATGTTTTCCAGAGCATGGACTCCATATATTTATCTTAACTTTGAACTATACAAGTAGAGTTCAGTGAATAGTTCAACCAAAACAAGGTCACTAACCTCGAACTGCAAGTTGCAGAGCTTCAAGACATTCTCCCATTGACCTGATGTCAGGAAGCCCATTGCCAAGCTCAACTTCTCCCTGTTTCCAATAGCATAATTGAGTTACCGCGCCCTATGTGTAAACATCAGAATAAGGGGCAAGTTTATGCAGGCAACCTTAATCCTTTGGTGTTCTTGGTTCAGAGGGTCAAATGATTCAGTTATGCACCATTCATAAGCAGCAAAACACTGGCCAGGTTTCAACATTCTGTAAATCTCTTTATAGCAATCACGCTATTTCATCCAAAAAACAGAGTCAAATAACTTCAGATAAAAAGGATTGTCTACAATTGAACAATTGAAGCAAATGCAATGAAGGCTATATCATAACTTGTCACATTGAGAGTTCATTCAAGTTTGGAATATGACATACCACATCCGGCGCATGGCAAGTGGCTTCTATTGCAAATATTGCATCAAACGTGCTGTCAGAAAATGGCATTTTCATGAAATCAGCCTGCATCGTCATAAAACATGAGGCGTGAAGGGCTCAAACATAGTCAAAAGCAGACATGGAGGACATAAGGCAATTGAAGTATCGAACAAATTAACATCTCAGCACAAAAGAGATTCAAAGCTGAAACTGAATGACATTTGCATGAGATACAATTTATCCAACCTTCACATAGTTGCAAGTTTTGTCCACTCCCGCCATGCGATTTAACTCCTAATAAGGAAGGAAAATCTTGAGTATACGGCTGAAAAAATAATTTGACACTTTCTCTGGTTGCAAAAATGGAAAAGTTCAAATGAACTCCCAATTTGAAAACCCCACAATATTATGGAACTTTGAAAATTTTCATAAATAAGTTATGTCCACACGCATTTTATCACATAGCAAAATCACATACCTCTCCTCTTGATATTTGATATTCATTGTTGTTTACCCCTGTTATCAACGTTCCACTACAAAATCTCATCAAAATCATGGCCATTGATTAAATTAATTAGAAATTAAGCATCAAACTCAACATAAAAGTACCAGAATTTTCTACCTTTTCCAATCAACATAATAGAAGAAAATACAGCGATTACTCAGCTAGGAAAAGAGTCGAGCACTATCAATGATATCAAACTCTTATCACATGTTAAAGATACTGCAAACAATGAAAACATAGTATGCTGTTGGGAGCAGCTATTCAAAGAAGTTATGGTGTTACAGTGTACAGCCCAAGTAGTGAGCTATTCTAACTATTTTCTGATGAATTCCTATATCCCACAAAGAAGAAAGGTTTTGACCCACTACTTAATAAATGCATAGCTAGGAGAACGAAGATGATAAAACTTCGATAATGAAGAGTTCCCTTGTCCTTTTCAATTACCTGAATCTAGCAATTTCTCTTAATGGCCCTCCAATTCCACAACCAACATCTAACACCTGAGTTTGAGGAATACAAGTTCAATTAATTAAATAGTTTGGTAAGAAAGCTTTAAAAAAAATGTCCAATTTCACCAAGATTTTATCACATTACAACAAATAAATGATACTAAGAAATCACCTTCTGTCCTTTCTTCAAACCTAACTGCAAAGCAAGAAAGTGCTCATGTCTCTTGAGGCTCTCACCAAGATACTCCCACTTCCACCTATGAATACATAAATAACATCATCTATCATCACTCCAACATGGGAACCCCGCCAAAACTCCATGCTTACATCCCTAATAGAAGATTCAAAGGGTTCGCATTGGCAATCACTCCTCGGTCCTCACCTAGGAGCAAAATGGAAAGATTCACCCCAACCATATTCATAGAAGCTTGTCACAAGGTCATAGTACTTGTTGACCTGAAAACCCACAAGGCATTATTTCACTATTATCAAAACCAACTACTATCAACAAAAATCGTTAAACAAATCATTTACCAATAACCCCTGACAAAAATCCAAGTAAACTAAAATGAGCAAGAGCATAATTGAATGACTAGAGCCCATAGTTTTACAAGGCCTTACCATGTCAGTGTAATTAGCTTTTCTTTCCTCATCATCTCCCCCAACATGGTACTTCTCATATCTACATTTTAACACTATATAGTTCAGTAACAAATCATAAAACATGACAAACCCAGAAAGGAAATGTGATAAAAGTAAATGAGACAGAGAAAGAATTTTAACAGCAGATTTCACTTGGGTTTTCTCAATTTTCCCTCCAACGTTGGAAGCTAGATAAAATGCCCCAGAATTTGACGTCTTGCAACCAAAACAATACGAGTTCACTGTTTAAGTTTGAGTTTTACCTCTTTGACAGAAAGAAAGAAGCTCCCTCAAGGAGGGCAGCAACTAAAAATCATCGTTAGGCAACTAAAACCACCTTTCTGCACGGAAATAGTAGCTTGTGCCTAATGGTAGTTTAAAGATCGGAAAGAAAATTATGTGAAGGAAGTGAAATAGAAAGGAGACAAGGTGCCATGCAAGTGCATTATATAAGCAATGAAATAAGTATTTTACGGTTTTTTTATCTTTACCAGAAATTTTTCAAGTAAACTTTTGATTAATTATTTCTTTTCTTAATAGATTAGGAGATTATTCTCAAAGTTTTTTCGTTAGAACTCCAAGGGATATTCTCATACCAATTTGTACATTAATGAAGAGTAATTCTGTAAAAGAAATCTAAAAACCCAACTTATTTCAATTTCTTCTCATTTCCCTTATCTTCTTTCCCCCGTTAAAATACTCGAAACAAAAATCATTGTCTCAAAATAAATATCTTTCCTAATTCCTTCCGGTTTAGAGAAACACCGAGCATGGCCCAAAATACTTTTAAGAAGATTCACAAAACCCAAAATTGTTTCTCTGCCTAAGCTGGGGAGAGTATCATTTTAGGATTGGTAGTAGACTGAATCCCAGTTAACATTTTCTATCATAGAGCCCAATTCAGGTCTCTTATGCACACATGATGCCCTTGTGAGTTCTACATGAGCAGAGTTATTTCTAGAATTGAGACCAGGTGCTACGCTCGGTTTAGGAATTCATCACGGTTGAATGGATTAACTTGTTAACATAGCTTCAATTTGTATTAAAAAAATTCACAATGATATTGTTTTGAAAGAATTTTTTTAAAAAAAATTAAATTATTAGATTGCTAGATCAATCAAGTTGACTGTAAGTTATTTTTATATATATAAATCAGCCTAAACCAGGCCAACCTGGCTAGGTTTTATAATTTTGTAGGTGGACTAGAAATTCAAATTATTAGTAATACAAGAACCAAGCTTCATAAAATCCCTAAGGATGCTAACGGCAGCAAACAACGTCATTAATTTTTACCAACCCATTTTAATGGCCCTAATTACTAGAAGAAATGCAATAGATAATGTCACCTTCAGGATTTCACACATGCCCTTTTGTTTCTGTGAAATAATACTATCTGCCATTCTGCCCACCAACACAAATCATAGGACATGGGGAAGGCAGATGCTTGTGAGCAAGAGCAAGGTCAATTGGAGTTAAAGATGTACGAAACTGGTACTTCCTTGGCAAAATCAAGCATCAAACTTGCATAATCACCGGCTTGTGTAGACATGAAACAAAGGAGTCAAGATTAGGAAGAGATCAGACATCTAGTCATCGAAGAAGTCCTAGGAGAGAGCAAATCACGGCAACCAATGAAGGATCCACATGAATCAAGAAGGTTCATGGAAACTTGGGACTTTGATTTTAAAAATAGAGGGACAGCCCGACACATCGCACGGCTAATTTGGTGCCACTTTAACATGGGTTGTTTTCTACTGTTATTTACCTTTCTTCGATGCATCCAACTTTTTTTCTTTTTTTTTTTGTATTTGTATTATGAATATATAAATAGATTTTTTCCATTTTTCAGACCCACCTCGAGACTTTTCCTTCTCTATTTAGGGAGCCACTTCTTGAAAAGCAAAGCACACACAATGGCTTTGTTACTCTCTATTTGCGTTGCTCTCCTTTTCTCTTTTTGCCATGGCTTAGCTAATGCTGCCATTCCACCTCCACCTCTTGATGGTAAGCAATAGCCTCTCTTTTTTATTATAGTTTATGTAAGATATTCTTACAGCTCTTGTGATATGGATGATCATACATGACCATGTGTAATATGGAAATATTTTGCAGGACTTGTTGAAAATGGGGATTTTGAAGAGGCACCAGCAAAATCAAACCTCAAGAAAACAGTGATCATAGGAAAACACTCACTCCCAAAATGGGAAATCAATGGCTTAGTAGAGTATGTCTCAGGTGGGCCACAGCCAGGGGGGTTCTTCCTAGCCATTCCTCGGGGGGTCCATGCAGTGAGGCTGGGCAATGAGGCCTCTATCTCTCAAATTCTTACTGTCAAACCAGGCTCAGTCTATGCACTCACATTTGGAGCCACCAGAACCTGTGCTCAAGATGAAGTGCTAAGGGTCTCAGTCCCTGGCCAGTCAAGCGACCTCCCTCTTCAGACCTTGTATAGCAGTGATGGTGGTGACACTTATTCCTTGGCTTGGAAAGCTACTTCTAAAGCTGTCAAGGTCACATTTCATAACCCTGGTGTTCAAGAGGACCCCTCTTGTGGACCTCTATTGGATGCTATTGCAATCAAGGAGCTGCCACCTCTCAAGCGTACTATTGGTAAGATCCTAGCTTTTACAGGATTCTTAGAATTTGCTGAAGTCATTTGTTGTTTTATATATGTGCTCTCTTTAGACAACCGAAGTGATCGTTTGTATTTTCATTTAATTGTATACAGGCAACCTGGTTAAAAATGGTGGCTTTGAAGTTGGTCCACATGTGTTCAAGAACTTCTCAACTGGAATCTTGATCCCTGCCAAGCATCAAGATCTAATCTCACCACTCCCCGGCTGGATCGTTGAATCTCTCAAACCTGTAAAATACGTTGACAAGAATCACTTCTTTGTTCCCTCAGGATTTGCCGCGATTGAGATGGTAGCAGGGAGAGAGAGTGCCATAGCACAAGTCATTAGGACAATTCCTAACAAATTCTATAACCTCACATTTACAATTGGAGATGCAAAGAATGCTTGTCATGGATCTATGATGGTTGAGGCTTTTGCTGCCAAGGAAACTGTCAAAGCCCCCTATGTTTCTCAGGGAAAGGGTGGATCCAAGACTGCAAATTTAAGGTTCCAGGCAATTTCAGACAGGACAAGGATTACATTTTACAGTTCATACTATCACAACAAGATGAACGATTATGGTCATATGTGTGGCCCTGTCTTGGATGATGTTAGGGTGTTTCCAACTCACTGACGAGTTAAAGTTTGGTGGTAACCCAAAATTGTCATGAGTAAATTCTATAGGTAATTAGAGGTTTGTAATTGTCCATGAGAAAGAGTTTATTAAAGTGAAATGGGTGGTCGTTTTTTTTCTTTTTTTACCAAAGAGACACTTGAGAGGACATGGATGCTAGTTGAGTTGCAAGCTTATTAGCTTGCTTAAAGCTTTTTAAACAGAAACAAATAAAAGTGATACTACTATCTATAAACTTCAGTCATTTACTTTGGATGATCGTATTTGTGCTTGTTCTACACATGCATGATATGTTTTTTTTTTTCCTATTTTGGTTAATCAAATGACAGTAAGGCATTTTCTTGAATGCCATTATTCTCTGGCATTGGATCTATAGCATGTCATTTCGTGATCTAGAGCTCTACTAAGAAAAATTAAACAACATTTGGTTGACCTCACTGTCCACAGCTGTATGAATCATGGTGGGTTCTGGATGTTGCAATATTCAAATGAGTTCCTTTCAACAAATTTCAAAGTTTTGCAAGTGTTCTTCAATATTTCTCAATACCTATTGCAAAGATTTTCTATTTAAGGCATCGTAGACGGCTCCCTTTTCTTGCAAGGAATACGTTGTTCCAATGCTTTACTCTTTGTTGTTGACAGTCAGAAGATGTATCGGAACATTCCCACCCTTTAGCTTTGCAATAGGAGGCCAGAGTAAACAATAACCTGCAAGCAATCAGCCCCCCTGGACCTTGTATTTCCAACAGAAATGCAGGGAAATACAGAGTGTTTGAACTACCTTTTTTGTCTTCTTTGCTTCTAGCATTTGCTTGTAGAAAAACACAAGAGGAAATGGTGTTTCCACTATCTAAAAGTCATGAAATAGAAAAATGAAAAGGGAACAACAGTCATCAAAGACTACACTTTACATGGACCAGCTCCTGACTCTGCTTTTTGAAGCAAATAGAACAAGATTTCCGCTTGAACAATATTGGGCCAAGATAAAAATGGAAGGTACATCCAGTACTCCTTGACAAAAGGCAAAACAAGGCACGCTTTACACGAGATCGAGAAGATATGGATAAGCTCCAGAAAAAAAGTTGTCCTCCACACTATACATGATTCAATGTTGTTGGGAAAAGGCCAAAAAGCTAGCAGCCCATCATCCTCTTATCACGCCTTGCATACCATTGCCAAATGAAATGGTTTGGTTGCTGCTAGTCAAGGTTCTAGTTAAGAAACTATCAAAGCAAAGAAACGATGAAACTAATCTCTAATCTGTCTGCTAGACTTGCTCTCGAATCTAACCAAAAAATGGTATGACAGGGAGCATCTACTGTAAGATCTTGAACAAGAAACATAATCGAAGCACGTGCAATGAAATTAATTTCGATCTCAATCTGTCCACGAGGAGGGTAGCAACTCAGACTGGCTAGAAATTTATTGTAATTTCATTACCAATGGATAAAGGATCCTTGATTGTTTCGCATTCCTTCGTGTATGAATGATTCCCGGGCATGGATACCAAGAAGATGGGAAAAGAAGGGAAAATAACGCCAAAGTAGCACCAAATCAGCCGCGTGATGTGTCTGTCTATCCTTGTATTTTCAAAATCTAAGTCACAATTTCCCAAGTGGGCTCCCCGTCCCCTACCGTGACTTGCAGAACTATTCTTTCTATTTTCTAATGATTATTTTTTAAAATATATATGTTAAAATAACATTTTTTTATTTTTTTAAATTTATTTTTGATATTACATATCAAAATAATTAAAAACAATAAAATAATTAATTTTTAAAAAAAATAACCATTTTATAAGCATTTTTAAATAACAAAAACTTGTTATGTTTATTTCTACCCATGTTTATTGTACAAGGTTGACTTAAATTGATTGTGTATATATTAAGAGTGTGTTTGGCAACGTGATTGCAGTTGTTTTTCAAATAACTTTTCATATTAAAATACATGCAAATGATTTTTTTATTTTTTAAAAATTATTTTTGACATCAGCACATTAAAATGATTTGAAAATACTAAAAACATATTAATTTGAAGTTAATAAAAAAATAAAAAAAAATTAAATTTTGTTAAAAATATTTTTAAAACGCAGAAACAAACAAGCTCTAATGGCTACTATTAATCTTTTCAACATAGAATTTATCTAGGTGGGCTGATTACCTGCTTGCGTGATTTTACTATAACTTCTGTGTTTTAATAAGTAGTTAGTAAAAAAAATTGATTTTAATAACATGTTTTTATATATTAATTTATATTTCAGAAAATTATTTTTTTCTAAATACTCATAGTAAATCTTATATATTAATATAAGATTTTTAAGAAGAAAGAATGGTATTCTTTGTTTTCATTACCATCCTCGACTGTCGAGTTTTATAAAGCGTGGTACTTGTAAAGTTTAATAATTGTCTAAATGTTTTTAAAAAATTTCTTTTTTCACAAGCATATTTATCAAACTTGATTAGGAGTTTTACCCGATCCCATCTTAAGTTTCATGAGTAAATCTGAAAAAATAAAAATAAAAATTTAAAATTTTAATATTTTGTATAAAAAAATTAAAAAATAATTTATGTAAATATAAGTTTTATCTTACATTAAAAATATATTATGTTATCTTTTGAAATTAAAGTATTTAAACTAAAAAATTTTTTATTTCACATTGAAAAAACTTAATTTTTTTCTTATAAACATAGAGTATATATATGAAAGAACTTCAAATTTCACATTAAAAAAAAAATTTTCTTCTTGGAATATAGAATATATATATTAAAGGGTTTCAAATCCCACATTGAAAAAATAAAATATCTTTCTAGTATTTATATAGTGAATTTTAAAAATTGTTAATAACCAACTAAAAAATATATGAAAAAAGAGTGGTATAAGAGAAAAATTATATTTAAAAAAAACATTGGGTTTCATACGGGTCGCTCGGATCATGGATTGACCCATCGGGTAGACCAGGTTTTATCGGGTTATTGCACTAGCCTGTCTTTTATCTTACTTAGACCAGTCCAGCTATCAGGTTAACCCGCTAGACCAGTTCGAATTTAATAACAATGTTTATCAAGTGCTTTCGGGTTAATTTTAATAGAAAAATTAAAACTTTCTTCATCAACAATGGTGAGACAAATTATCTAAACTTGTATGTCTGTGAAGACTTTGTTTCTTAACATCCCTTGGGTTCAAGTCCAGATCAATTGACTGTAGGTTGAAGCCTTATTTTTTAGAAATTTGAATTTTTTTATTTAAAATTAAATATTTTATGTTTTGAATTATTTTAATGTGATGGTATTAAAAGTAATTTTT
>Ga0325405_1007121_pt1 | contig 11276 bp, 8 predicted proteins | sample PopdelMetagenome_21_FD_205663 | JGI IMG/M metagenome (GOLD analysis project Ga0325405, IMG submission 205663) | Populus deltoides microbial communities from Bellville, Georgia, United States - Xylem-Control-R2 | ecosystem: Host-associated > Plants > Phyllosphere > Stem > Wood/Secondary xylem...
TGATTCTCAATTTTGCTTTCGGGTAGACAAGGAAGAGGAGAAATGGAAATCTCAGGGAAATCAAAGCCACAGCCAGTGAACATGAAGGCGGTGAAACCAATTGAAGCAACGCCAGAGAGCTTTAAAGAGTATGGTCAAGTACTAGAGGCATCGCCTGATGGTGAGGAGTTTGGTCCCAAAGATGCCCAGCTAAACCTTAGCCAAGGAATTCCAAGGTAACATCAAACACATGTTTCACAGTCACTAATCTTGTTCGTATATTTTAGGGTTCTTTTTTTCTTTCGGTTTTAAGGGGTCAGCGTATTCTCGGGCCAAGTTGCGCGCACAGTCGGAGAATGTTAGTTTCCGAACGATCATAGGCAGAACATTTGATGCATCCACGAAAGAATCTCTCTCTGCATTACCTTGGCTAAAAGAGGTGATACCAGTATCACCATAGATGCTGTATTGTGAATGATGTTAACACATCTTTTGTTTGTTAATAGGTTTTACATTATGAAGCTGGAAAAAAGGTCACTGAAGTTTTCAACGATAACGCACCATGCTAAAGTGACTCAATGCCTTGGATCAATTGGAGGTGGGGTCTGGTATCTAGGAGCGGCTAAGCCATCGATTGTGGAAACGAAAGAAAATGCAGGGAGTGATGCTATGCAGTCAAAATGCGGTCATTTTTATGTGCCTCCTGCTGTTGATAAAGTCCAGGTTTTCAGAATCTCTGGGTCCAAGTTTATTAAGCTTAATATTGGAACTTGGCATGCGGGGCCATTGTTTAAGCCAGAGACAATGGACTTCTACAACTTGGAATTGAGCGACACCAATGTGAGCCTTTTTCTCTTTTCAAGCTATTTTTTATTTTTATTTTTTTCACTCATCTTCTATGGATATTCGTTTGCTTCTCAATGTTTTTGTGAGAATTGTTTGTATTTGTGCATGCACGGTGTGTCTGCTAATCGAAGTTGAGTTGTTTTGAATTTAGCTGCTGAAAGAATGAATCAAAACTAAATGGCCTCTTGCCAACTTATCTGGTTTAGCTACTTGAATAGAACGCATCAAAAAGGAAAGTTAGAAACCTCAATTGATTCTAATGATTCAATATCGACAGGGTTTCTGTCATGTGCTTCACTAATCAGAATCTGTTTTAACAGAGCTCAACACCGATTCCAATGATCATAAATTTTCATAGCTGCATGTTTCTTCTTATCTTGCATTCACCTATAACTTTGCCCCTTCCTTCAGCTCCAGTCTGCCCTCCTTTTCTTTCCCCCTCTGTTTGGCTCCCATGCCTCATAAATCGTTGTGTGCCAGTGATCAAATTGAAACACATGTGATTCATTGAGATCCTTTGAGTTAAAGGTAAGAGTTGAGTTTGGCTCCCATGCCTCATAAATCGTTGTGTGCCAGTGATCAAATTGAAACACATGTGATTCATTGAGATCCTTTGAGTTAAAGGTAAGAGTTGAGCTTATTTATCTGCTTCCTTAAAACTTTTGTTAAACTAGGGTATGATAATCCATTCGGTGCTTGGATTTGAAACTCTTCCCTTCAACTCATTCCATTATCTTCTGAAGGGAAAATTTGTGTTTTATACTTCTGAGATTGGGTTTTGGTATCTTTAATCCATTCCTGGTGTACGTTGTAGAACACCTTCCAGGACTCCCCCATTTAGCATTTAGGCATGTCAACAATTTATGAATTTTATTCTGTAAATACGAAGGTACATGAATCAAGGACGTTTTGTGACTTCAGTCTTTCTTTCTTTCAGGTGGTGGATCACACAACACACAACTTCAAGCAGCAAGATGGGATTGTTTTTGTAATAGATGACTAATGTATAGGGCGGAGGAACTTAGGGAACCAAGCAGGAAACACGTCTCTGTTGTTGCAATAAATATGCATTCCTAAATTTCTGGAAAAAAGGAAAGGAAAGCATTTCTATCTAAGCTCTCAAATTTTATGCATCTCAGGACTTTAAGCTGAAAAATAGGCGATGAACGGTTTCTCTAGCTGTGATGGATTGATGCAATCCATGGCAGGCTATGAAAGAGTCTGCGGGAATTCATCTTTACTACCAGCAGGCACTTTCAATATCCCCAAGAAAAATACGATTCCATTTACCAGTCAACGAGCGTGGACATCTATGTATTTACGGGACACCAAAAAACTTGAAGGTTCATGCATTATCACTAATTTCTGTACCCACCAATCCACAAGATACCTGGTCATAGCAACACAATGACGATGATGCATAGCCAACCTATTCAATTTCAACCCGTTCAAGTTGCTTCTTAAGAATGAACAGATGATGAAAAAAAAAGTTCAATTGGTGCGTTTGGAAATTTTGCAAGTGCAGACTCAAGTTCTCACATGCATATGCCAGCATTCATATTTGGTGAGGTTAGCCAAAGAAGAATGAGAATCAGGAAAAATTTCATTCACTGTGGTCTACTAATAGCGCACCCAGAATATTGGGACAAGGATAAAAGTTTTGGTCAATTACAAGAGATCTTCAATTGTTCAAAAACAATGATTTTACAAATATTCAAATTATGCTACTAATGCATCAAACAGATGATCACTTCATCTAAGAAAACAACAGAGGTCCAGTTGCTAGTCCAGTTGAGTTGCTGACACATTGAAATTGTCTTTGTGTTGCCGTCAACCCATCATCTGAAAAATTTAACGTCAAGAGTCCAAGTAAGAATTCTGCTTGTTAGAAGCATTATACTTTCCATTTGAACCAACATTATCTTGCATATTTCACACACACTGCTGTAAAACAAAATCAGAGAACATTCTCATTGAAATGGGACAAAGAATTGCATTTTTGGTAGATATAAAGCAATTGTATCAGTTATTATATACGTAACATTTGAAGAGATCAAATTCTGACCCAGTTGATAGTATCAAGCCTGTGACATATTTGAACTCAGCAAAACACGTGTTGCAGAATACTAGATGCAACAGCGTTAAGAATTTTACCTTGAAAATATCTCCAAACATCCCTTGCATGGGATTCCTACGTTGTACACCATAGAACAACTCTGCAATTTCATCTAGTCGCTGATCCATAATCCATAATCATGTTAGAATTTGTAGATGTAGAAAAGGTCATCACAAGCCACAAACATCAAGAAAGTTACAGCATCATAAAGAAGAGCAGCAGGAGTGATGCAGAAAAGAAATAGCTAGATAAGAGGTCCATTCTTGAACAACGTGGAAACCAATAACAAAATTCTAATTAGCCAGAAAATTGCACACCTCGTTGAATGCAGGTTCCCTGTCTATGTTTGACTTGTAATTAGTTCTCAGCATATTGAAAAGAGGTAAAGCATCTCTTTGCAACCTGTGCAGAAAAGAATTTATGGAACTTATTTTACATGGATAGAGAAGACATCTAAAATGACTTGCTTTCCCGGAAAAACTCACAAATGAAGCCGGTTAAAATGGAGTAGCTATTATTCCACTTTAAGGACAGAATTCCAATGAATCCATTTACTAGCAACATCATATAAAGATGTCTAAAAAATAACACGAGAATCTTTTAGTCAATTTGAGCATTAAACTCTACACAGTATCCCTGTATGGAGAAAAAATACAACTTACGTTGGCAGAAGATGATTGATGAATTGGATCAAATCTGATTGATGAAGGTCATGCTCCTTATATTGTGCATGCTTCTTCAACTCATCCATCAGAAAATTAGCATCTCTAAGATTACCCATAGCTAAATACCTATCACAGAGGAGGAAAATTACCTGGTAAGTTGGCATTCCACACGGCTACAATTACATAATGGCAAAAGGATCGGAAATTGCGGGGTTATGATTGATATGTCAAATCATTTTTGCATTAATAAAAGTTAGGCAAATATTTTAATGTTTTAGAAGTGTTTACATTAAAATTGCTCGTGCAATAGCCAAATCATCTTCACCAGGATAACACTGCATGGTGAAAAACCCATCAAAATACTAGCCAAGGAAAAATAAAACCTACACTTAAAAGACATGAAATATGGCATGAAATTACTGGATAGTAGATATACTATTTCTGGTCTGTTCAGCGTGAGATTACAACAACCATGACTTCTAGATAGTAAATGATAAATAAAACATTAAAAGTTAGCAGAGTACATATTGATGCTATAAATCAGACATACTTCATTAATCTTATATATTAAATATAACCACAAGTCATTAGCCAAAAAAAAAAAAAAACTTCATCAACACATGTTATTAATATACAATAACAATGACATTAATGGAACACTATAGATACAATCCACATGAATAATATTCATCTATATAGAATTAGAGAAGACTAACCTTGCCCATAAAATTGACTAAAGTAGATGCAAACTTCTTCGGGTTGTTTCCTCTAACAAAATGATATGATACTCTAGTCATGTCCTGTACATAAGTAGCATATAGCAGTGACCACATCAACATCACATAGAAATGATCTATAAAATCACATCAGGCATAATATGGACCTCCATATTCCATATCACCACTTACACAGTGCATAGTGAGAAAATATTAGGGTAACTTCAAAGGCATAATGAAAATTTGGTAACCAGAAAAAGAAAGTCCACTGGATCTGCCAAAGCAGGTTAGAGCTGGAAACAGCCATCCAGAATCAAATGAATTGGAAACGATATCATTGCTAAAATGATTGTAAGAACCTAAAGAAATAGCATCTTCTCTGAGCGAGCCAAAGAAAAATAATCCAACCAAGAGCCAACCTCAATAGCAATTATTTACTAACAAATCATTTCAACCAAAAGTTTATAGCAGACTTTGACCTCAGACCTACCAGCTCAGGAGATTCAGAATAAACATATTCCGCTAGCATAACATGTAGTTCTGGAGAGCCATTCCTATGAGCTCCAAACTCTGCAGACCACCTAAAAACAAAATAGCTCAACATCAACAAGGCAGTTAATTGCAGTGCCACAGGAAACAATTAAAGATGTGGAGACCCACATAAACACATTGCACCTCTTTCCTCTCACATAAACACCCTCATAAACGCATGCTCCACAACGATAACAGCTTCCCCAGCCCAAAAAATAAAACCAACCCCAGATGGCCCACATTAAATGGGATCTATACATGAATTCAAAAAGGGAATCATGGGTTTTGGTGCCAAGAAAACTAAAGAAATCAGATAGAGAGGCTTGTTTACTATATACACCCTTATACCACAACAAGGGGACTCTACAGTCCAATCTAACAACTGCAGAAGAGATAAAGGAGGCAAAATGCCATCTTAAAATATTCCACAAAAGCACGTGTATAGGAGGTATTATATATAAAAGCAAGTTGCAATTTCCAAAAGAGTAAAAAAACATGACAAGATATCTCACTTGATAGCAGCTTTTAAGAATGACAGGCAGCAGTCTACACGTATTTTTGCAGCCCCAAGGGCTTCATTGAGTTCTTGCATATCTTCATCCTCTCCCAAGTCTTGTGGCAAAGGTATCTGAGGAAATGTCTTGTAGATTTTTCTAATGCAATCTAAGATAGATATTCAGTCATGATAAATAATGGAGACATTGTTAAAAATTTAAATAGGCAGCAGCATGGCTACGCAAAAATGTGAGACATGACAATTGAAAATCAAACAATGCACTCTCCCTAAGTTATTTTCAATATCCATATAAACCCTAAAATTTCAGTTACCAGAACAGATCGAGGGAGTTTTTTCCCCTTTTTTGAGATGTTGGAGCAAGGGAGAAATAGAAAGCATTAAGAATCATTCCATAGCATTGAAAATAGACCAAGGGAAAGTTTGAAAGCATTATAGGCCATATCAAAAAGAATATTCTAACCAAGTACATCATCATCATAAGGAACTTTTGCTTTAACAAGCGTCTCCACATAGATCACAGCAAGCTCCGACCCACAAGTAACCTGAAATTGGTTTATTATGGAATGAATTCTAATTCTAGAAGTATGAGAATAATCTAGAATCCAGCAATATATTCCATCATGCACAATTAGTAATGCTTTCTTTTTCTGCCATTGTATGTACATGTTATACAGATATCCTGGTCAGAAACCAACACACACAAAAAGAGAGAGTAAATAATCTAGTAAATGGAATGCAAGATGTAGCATGGAACAGCCATGGCCTGACCTTTTCAATTGTCGAAGATTTCTTTTCAGGCCAAGAAATCCATAGCTAACATACCAACCCCACTTCAGTTGGACCATTACATCAATTATGCAAAGTTGTATCTCAGCTTAGAGGAAGCTATGCAGTTGTCTATCCATGTCTTTGAAAGCAAGAACATAAAAAAAATTCAAATAAATTGACAGATGATGCAATTGCTAGTAGTCAACTGTTTTGATGTGCTTCCTTCATTCCAATACCCCTACCCATCCACCCTTGACATCAATCCATTTTAGTTAACAGATATCTAATGAAGGTTCCTATCGTATCAGACTTTATCGTTTATATTCTCATACTCATCCTGCAACCAGTCAGACAGAGCATAAATCAACCATCAGCTCATGAAGACAACTTGGATATGCTAGCATCCAGCTGAAATATTTTTCTTTAACAGGCCAAATTTCATATTCCCATTGGCTTCTACTTAATAATATTATTATACAAAATGGCCAAAATCACCTGACAGAAATAGCAACAATGGAATTGAAAGAGAATAACCTGGCCATTTTTCAGTTGGAGGCATGCACCCGAGTGAAGAATGTCCAGAGCTTCAGAATGTCTTTGAGCTGATACGTATCTGAAACAAAGTAAGTTTTAATATCATAACAAAGAATGATCTTAGAAGAACACATATGGGAACAAGCTTAAATATCCATTTGCGTAAATCTGCCCCGGTTGTGTATCATAACAAAATCACGCTTATATTCAACTCTAGTTAGACTTGGTAAATTCAAATACCATAGGTTGCACAAGCATCGGTAAAGTAAGATTAACTTGACGAAAAATAAAATACACAATAAAAAGAATACCTTGCACTGATAGACTTGTACATCTGCTGAGCTCCATAGTAATTACCCTCATGTATCGCATTCTCCAATTTCTTAATATTCTACAATTGACACCACAAACACAACGTAAAGCCATTAGAAACCTCTTCTTCCTTGGACAAAAAAAAAAAGAAAAAAAAGAAGAAGCAAACAAACCCCATATCAAATATATGAGATCACAAGATTTCAATTTTTTTTTCATCCAGTTTTCTTAGCTGATATCTGATTTGATAATTTAGAATCAATATATTATCCTTCCATTGTCAACCACACTTTCAACACAATATATCAATACAACTAATCAAAGCAACAAAATCACAAACCTAATTTTCTCTACATCCAAACATAAGTTCAAAGGTTAGTTTCCTAATTCAATTACCTCTTCAGCAGGAGGGAGTGTAGCCCTCCTTGGTCTTTCTCGCGACATGATGTCTCCCTCCTGTTCTTCACAGACAGATCCAATTCAGTTTTACTTCGTTAAAGAAGACGGACCCTTTTTGTTTTGTTACATTATGGGCCTATATGGGGCCCATAATGAGCTATAACACTTGAGCCATAAGGCCCAATAATAAAACCCCTTGAGATTGAATCTCCCCTCTCCCCTCTCCTTTCGTCTTTTCTTGTCAATTCCTAGACTTTCTCAGTAACCAAACACAGGTTCAAGATTTGAATTTTTGTGGAAATTAGTTCCAAATAATTACAAGCTTCAAACCTATACAGGGATCTTCTCAAATCTGTCAAAAAACACATAGGAAAAGAATGCTACAAGAAGCATTTTGGAGATTATGTAACGCAGGAGTTTAGAGAGAACTGCAATGTTTTAGACCAATCTTCTGTTCTGCGAAAACTCAAGCTTGCTCGAGATTACACTTTCTTACACAACAGCGTGCAGCATCACAAGGTAATTAAATTGCCAATTGGCATCTAAAGTTTTGATTTTTTGAATATTGTATGATAAAGTTTTTGTCTTTACCTTGTCAAGAGTGAATATGATTTCGTTATTGGCTCAAGATTGATGATAATTTATTATAATTTTACATTTTTCTTGATATCTTTGAAAGAGGGGCAAAACCCAATTGTGAGTTTTGCTCATTTTGTACTTCTGGTTTGTGCAAGCTAGCTTTTTGAGTGAAGTCACTTGGACTGAGATATCAAAGTCTAAGTTAGGACCAAGTGTAAGTTTTGATTTCTCCATACTTAGGACTACAGGAATTGAAGAAGGAGAAGGGCTACCCATGTAGTGTAACTTAATGCTTGATATTTCTTCCAATGAACTGAAATGCTTGTTATTTCTTCCAATGAAATGAAAAGATTGTTGTTCTTGTAGGAATGTTCTTCATTCTTTTGTATATGGGTAATTTTTAGCAGAAGGCATTTTATGGTATTGCTTAAATACAAGGCTGGTGCTGGCTATTGTTTTTGCAGGGGTTGCTGTTCTCTTACAACCTTGCCGTGGATAGATCGGATGAAATGAAAAGAATACTAGGAAAATCTGCTGCAAGTGTAGGTCTTCAGCTTCCTGAGGCTTATCAGGCCTGATGGTCAGTTGGCTTTGCTCTTCATCATATTGTATCCTAAAATAATTGTGGCACCATTGTGCCTCAAAAACTAGGAAAGTTAGTTGAAGCAGATTTATTCAAGCTTAGATTTTGAATAATTTCTTGTTTGTTCAGGAAGAAAATTAGTTTAGAAACTTTGATTGAACCAGTCGTTCGACATGCTTCCTTGTTTTGTTTGGAAATTGTGTTATTGGAAATATGGGGAAAATCTCTTAGCTGCTTTTCTGAAATTTTCTTTTGGGTTACGAATCAAGTTGTTTCTGAATTTTTCGTTTGTAATACGAATCCAGTTGTTCCCAGATGTACGCGAGTCACCTAACTATCGCCTTGTCTGATGCTTGCGAAATCATCAATGGCTACGTCTCCTGTTCGGGGAGTAGGTGTGTGTGTGTGTGTTACTAAGCAACCCATCTTCACTGTCTTTTTCCTTAGCGGCCGTTTGGGATATTTTTTTATGAAATTGTCACTGGGTACTTTACTTTGGAGGCCAGTTGGCCAAGTATGTTGTCAGATTTTGCAAAGCAGCCAATACAGGTGTGCAGGAACTTATTACTTAGATGAAGACCGACTCTGAATTAAGATTCATGAGCTAAATGCTTGATAATCAAACATGTTCTTTGAATCACTCGTATGAATATAAATGGCTAGATAGAAACATTCATTATGTAAACCAGTCAAGTCATTAGCTGATTTATTGAAATAACATCCATGTCGTGTTAATAAGCACAAAAAACTGTTTGCGTATATCTGAGTACAGTAAAGAAAGCCTGCTTCTCAAAAGATTGCGAATGCGAAGTTTGCAAATCCTGTCTGTTACCGAAAGTGTGGTGCCCCATAAGCGTTTTTCCTCTCTTCCCTGAAAATGTTTAAGATGCAGCGAATTAATGAGTTGATGTGCCCCCTTTCAGTGTTGAAAATGCAGTTCTCCGGCTGCTGGACAAAAATCTCGATCACATCAAAGTCGACTGGTCATGTGGCAACATAGACGGTTCATAACTTAAGATTGATTTTATGCCATTGATTTTATGCCAGTACTTTATTATTAGCTCCCTTCGAGATTTTGCCAGAATGACATCGAAAATAATTCTTCTAATGTTCGAAGTCAAACTAAACAACAGCCTTTGAGATTCATAGGGACGAAGTTCATGCAGCTAATTGAGTTATAGTATTCAGACCTGGATATGCTATCTTGGTAATGGAACTCGAATTCATGAGCAAAGAGCTGAGCTGCCACCATATTAGGCACATTTTCAGTATAGTATCCTGCTGTTTTCACGTGTTGGCAGTAGTATCAAATTGATACTATCAATAACTGAATCCAGGCCTTGTGTGGACCATGTCCGAGATCCTGCTTCTTAGTACAAGTCAAAAGAAACACTACAAGTTAGCTAAGACTAGACACCTGTGCAAGCTTTCACATACGTGGCACCCTGGATCTCTCCGCATGCGACACCATTTTTTTCTTGTTTTGTCTTGTTTCTCCTGCTTCTTCTTTATTAGCTAGAAGTTATCAGTAGCTAGAATTAGGTGCCAGTCAGGATATTCAACACCATCACCAACAACAGCAGTATGGGTTCAGCGACATTCCTAGAAGTGATACTGGCCATTATCCTACCACCTGTTGGGGTCTTCCTGCGTTATGGCTGTGGAGTAATTTCTTGTTAACCCTTTTGTTCAATCAGCATTTTATGTTCATATTCCTCTCGCTTGGCAAAAAGGGCTGATTGATTTTGTTTTTTTTTTGGGCTATTGAAAATGCAGGTGGAGTTCTGGATATGTTTGCTGTTGACCATATTGGGATACATTCCAGGGATAATATATGCCATTTATGTATTAGTTGGATAGTGTGTAGATCTCTCTTGATGAGGTTTGATATTTGAATGTTCACAGACAATTCAGTTTGCCAGTCTTATTTTTCTATTATTGTTGATCAGTTGTTTTCTCTTCTCGCAAGATGATCAGTGTATATCCCAGTATGGTTTAGATCATGGTGGACTTCCTTGTTCTTAATTTATGACAGTTTACATCATGTCAGATTTCTTGGAGTGGCAAACTCAGTTTCTTTTTACCACCGCAAGCGGTGGCTTGACCCGGATAACTCGTTGAGCACGTGAATAGCTTGATTTTAACAGGTCCAGAAATATGTATCTAATCTCAGATGATATGATAGTATTATGCAGAAAAAGAAATTATCCCCGGTCTTAAAAAAAGAAGAAGCTAATAGCAAAAACCAGCGACGGTGACTATTTTTTCCTTGATATATTAAGTTGTTTTGCAATCTAGATCGAGGAAAGAGAGGAGGGTAAAACAGAGTGGAGAAATTTCACTAAGATATAAAAAGTGAGTGCATGTTTAAACAGGATTCACCGAGTTTTCTCCGATCCAACATCAAACCCGACCTGGTTTCTGAGTTAACTCACTTGTTTTGAGCAAGACTGGGTTCCATTCTGAATTTGTTTTTAGTACGTGTGTATAAATGAAGCATGTAATAAAATATAAAACAAACACGGAATTGAACCAGTCGGGTAAGTGGTGGGTTAAGGCTTGATAATTTTATTGGGCTTACAAGCCCCGGCCATAAAAAAGCCCATCCTCTGTCGAGTCCAGTGGAAGCTGGGACTTTTGGATGGGGCCCAATTGCCATCCCTGGTTTGCATGAAATTGACAGTGATTTTTTAATGACACCGTCCTATCTCATGATCTTTAAAAATCACAA
>Ga0325405_1007126_pt1 | contig 11274 bp, 5 predicted proteins | sample PopdelMetagenome_21_FD_205663 | JGI IMG/M metagenome (GOLD analysis project Ga0325405, IMG submission 205663) | Populus deltoides microbial communities from Bellville, Georgia, United States - Xylem-Control-R2 | ecosystem: Host-associated > Plants > Phyllosphere > Stem > Wood/Secondary xylem...
TTTTTTTTTATATAGTGTGTTTTTTATTTTTATATTTTTTTTATTTTTCTTTATTTTTTTATAAATATATATATATATATATATATATATATATATATATATATATATATATATATATATATATATATGAAAGGGTTAAGGTTATATGAACATTGACCTAGCTACCATAAATGAGAAACGAGCATGCATCCCGCTGAAATTGCTACTTGGACAATATTCTGCAGATTCCGCGTGCATGCTAGCTACACATCGAAGCAAGGAAAAACATGACTCCATTGCATGAACCAGCCATATGATAATAAGTATATGTTAAAAAAATTATTGATAGGTTTACAAATAGAAAATACATGTCATACAAAAAAAAATAAACTTAATTGATAGGTTAAGTGTTTAAAGATTTAATATAACATCCCACGTCGAAAAAAAAATGTCCAAAATCGAGGCATATTAATTAAAATAGTTGGTACCTAACTTTGCAAGACACGTTTTGGGGCCTATGGGCTGCCAAGAACAAAACCGTGAGGCGTAGAAGTCAGGTTGAGCTAAGCTATAGCGGACAATATTTTGCAAGGGAGAGTAGGTCAAGCCTTATATAGGGTATCAGAGCCGAGAACGACTCGTTCTTAAGGTGGGGGGAATATTGTAACATCTTACATCAAAAGAAGAGTGTCCAGAGCCAGGGCATATTAAAGCATTTGATACCTAACCTTGCAAGATGTGTTATGGGACCTGTGAGTTGTTAAAAACAAAACCGTGAGGCGTGGAAGCCGAGTTGAGCTGAGTCATAACAGATAATAAAGAATTAAAATATTATTATTTTATTAAAAATAATTTACCTATAACTCAGGAATTGAGCTAATTACCAAACAATCGAAATATTATCTGAAGTAGCCGTGTGATAATAAGTATATGTTAAAATGATTAGTGTATCCACAAAGAATTGACATTATCTACAAGCAATCATGGTAAAAAAAATATCTAGATTCCTATGTATAAATAAAATAATCCCCTTCTAGATGGAATTATTTTCTTACATTTGAAATTCTAGAAGAAAGAACACGTGGAAAATAGATTGAGGATTAATCTGTGTTTGTCAGATTGAAACGCGGCAGAATCCTACTGGAAAACAAATGGCACCGTCAACACTTTGACCACAGATCCCAAGTTTCCGAGTCCAACCTCCAAATCATAGTCCCGAACCTTCTACTAGCTTCTGGGCGGCCCGTATTATTGAAAAATAATAGCTTGATATGTTGTTTGGATATCCAGAGGGGCGGTTTAGAAATTTGCTAGAGGATATGTTTTAAAGTGATTTTATTTTATAAATGTATTAATATATTTTTTATTTTTTAAAATTTATTTTTAAGATTTAACATATTAAAACAATTTAAAAATATAAAAAAATTAATTTTAAATAAAAAAACAACAGTTGAACCGCAACACCAAATAAATATTTAGATAGAGACATAAAATAAATAAATTACTCTTTAGTCCCTCAATTTTAATCCCAATTATAATTTAATCTTATATGTTTGGAGATCTAGAATTTAATTATTTAACCCTAGCCTTTTTTTACTTTTCAATTATCAATACAACATATATTTTACTAATATATTTTTTTATATTAACAAAAGTCCTCACAAAAATTTTCTCAGTCCCTTCTCAAAAATTTCTCAAGCTTCACATATGTTTTCAACTCTAAAATTCATTATAACAGTCTGAAATAAATTTCTTTTACCAATGGTCTTAAAGATTTTAATTTTTTTAGCCTTTGTGAAAAGACATACTAAAAAGGAAAATTCAGAGTGGAAATCATTGTGGCTTTAGGCTCGGTAGCACCATATATTATAATAGTAAGATTATAAGTTTACCCAACCATAAAAGGTGAAGCTCAATTAGTCAGATTTTAAATTTGTTCTTAAAAGATTATCAATTTGAGTTCTACAAACTTCAAAATCACTGGAAGTTTGTATGGTCGTTAACTTCAGAGCTCGTTGTATTAGTCGAGGTAAACACAAACTGGTCCAGATATCTACATTAATAATTAAAAAAAAATTATAAATTTATCGTTCATGACAAAAATATTTGGTCAAGAAGATGGGTGTAATATAGTTTTTTTTTGTTAATTTTAAATAGTTAGTTTAGGATCCAACTACTACTCATCGTATTTGCGTATTTGGTTTGTTATTTCTACCGCGCGTGCATGACTTTGAGAGTCATGATGGTATTATGGACGAACATCTTTATCAAATTATTTTTATATAGCTTGGCAAGGAAATTTAACTTTGATTTAGGGTTATTTTTATCATTTTATCCTGGTTTTGTTGGTATTTTAAAGTAAGATCAGGGGAAAATTTGTACTTTACTATATAATAAATATTAAAAATCATTTCATTCTGGTTTTTTTTGGTATTTTAAAGTAAGATCAGGGGAAAAACTGTACTTTACTATGTAATAAATATTAAAAACAATAGCTAACACGTGCTTTGACATTTAAATATTAATTTTTACAAGAAAAATGCAAACCCACAACAGAGGGCAGGCACATGATTGATTCGTTGATTAAAATAAATGAGCAGAAAAAACCCACTAAACACCAAGATGGCAACAGAAATATGGCCAGAAAGTTAAAATTAGACGCTACACTAATGAACGCAACTGATAAGTTTTGAAAACTAAGTGGTTTCGAGTTTAAATCTCATTATTTTTATTTATTTAATAAAAATTAAATATAAGATAATGTAGGCCTGTGTAAGTTTCAAGTCCAAAAAGCTTTCACTTGAAAAAGTGTGTTAGAGAATAATATAAATTATATTCTAGGACCTCACCTAAAGTTTAAGTTATTAGGTTGAGATGGTTCTTTGACAGTCCTTAACTTAAAGTATATCCAGGGAAGTTGATTAATTATCATTTTCTTATATCATAGTCCTATATATACTTGAAAATGAAATGGTATTATAAAATATTGGTTGAGATTTTGGCTGACGAATTTAAAAAAGAAAAAAATTATATTAATCATGTTAATAAATCCTTAGGTCAATTAGCAATGATCAGAGGAGTAAGTATAAAATTGACAATGAAATGGAAGGGACAAGGTGTGTTTTGACTCGATATTTATTAATTTATATAATTTATTTGATTTGGGTTTTATTGTATAGAAACTCAACTTGGAAACCAGTAATTAAAGTATTAATTACTAATTGTAAGCAAGTCACTATCAGTAATTATATATTCTAGTTTTATTTTTATTTTATGAAAAGTAATATTTTTTGTAAATACTTAATATTGAGAGTTCTGTATGTAATATGCTAGGACTCCATGGTTGACTGATGATTACTAGTAAATAGTTGGAATTGTCTGCCATTGCCAAAGGAAGGGGAAGAAGAAGAAAAAAACGTTTCAAGCTCTTGTTTACTCTTAACTCGAGAAACTTGGAGGTCAAGCGCACATGCAATTAATTTGATAATAATCTATGCTGGGTAACTGTTTAAAGTTAACTTCTTGCTAATCGTGTTTTGACTGTCTTCATATGTGCTTGAAACTTTAGCTAATTAAGATAAACACAGGAAATTAATTATTAATCTCGATTCAAAGAATCTACTAATGATAGCTTATCTGATCTTTCTTGGTTACAGTAATCTTAATTAAGTGGAAATTCTCATGATCCTTGCGTGGTTGGAAAACAACTTTAAATTTTACTATGGATTTAGGAAGCAAGAAAAACCAGAGGATTAACGTTATTTTTTTGTTTCCAAATTGCAGGAGAAATATCGAATTAAACGGTGCCACGCGGTCCGTTTAATTGTAAGCATACATATGATTAGTACGCAGTGAATAATTGACTCGATAAAAAAAATTGACTCAATCGAAGTGATGTATGGAATTTACCTCAGATTTGGAAACCATCAAACAGATCAAAAGAATTAATTTATTCGCCATCACCCACAAAAACATTAAAAAAAATAAACAAGAAAAGGCAACCTTGAAGAGGGAATCGGTCTCTGTTAATCATGAATTCAAAATATAATGTATATTAATGAAAGATATATTTTTTAAATATTTATATAACACATTTATTTTTTAAATATTAAGACGATATATTGAATTGGAAGACAGTTGATATTATACTTGCAACTTGAGTTATGAAACGGTGATAACTCTATTCACTACTATTTTACAATTCCGATGCTATCTTAAATATTACATAGGGATTTATGGATGGATTTGACCGGCGGGATTAATATCATTGGTAATGTCGTCTGTATAAATGACTTGTCATCGTATTTTTTGGTTTTTTTTAAATTTTTTTTCCCACTATAATCCCCTCAGTATATATCGATGAAATATTTTTATCGGTGTTTACCAATGAACATAGCAATGGAATATCATGTCGGTAAAATTCATTACAGTCTACTAATAGAAATATTTCGTCAAACTTTCCGTTTGTATTTGCAAATTTTCTGGTAGTGTTAAACCAGCGATCTGGTTCATTATATCAAGATAAGTTCATAGAAAGAAAATAAAAAAATTATAAAGTTCCACTTCCAGTAAATTTAATGTTAAAAGTTGAAATCGAAAAAAAAAACCAAATAAATGAACCAATATAAAACCAAACATAAAGAAAATAGAAAAAAAAAATTATGAACCCGTGTCAACCCGATTTAACCTATTAAACTCACGACCTGAATCATGAAGCGGAGATAAATTTATAAAAAGTAAATAAATAAAAATTAGAAAGCTAACTTCCAACATATAAATGAAAATTTTATCATCAATTTAAAAAAAAAAAAAAACCAAAAGTGGCTCTCCACGACACATTTTCATCTTTTTTTCAAAACAAGCATCAACCCTCTCCCTAAAAGTAGTCTGTAACCCCCCTTATAAGCTCCACAAATCCAGCCACAATATATAAACCGCTGTCACCAATGCAATATCTCTTCAAATACCTAAGCTTCCCTCCCTTATTTTATTTCAAGTTAAATTTCACTTAACCAAGTAATTAGCAAAATTACACTCGTATAAAAATTTAAGATTTCTCCTAGGTTTCTCTGTTAGTAGTAGAGGTGTATACAATACCTCCTCAATGATTGAAAATAAATAATTATTTATTAAGCATGCATATATTGAGTAACGACAATGCTAAAGTGCTGCTTCTATGGCCTGCAATGGATAATTAAACAAGGTTTTAATTTGATAGATGATGATGATGATGATAAACAAATAGCATCCATAAACATGGGAACAAAATTTATTTTTTAAAAAAATTAGAAACAAGTATAAGAGAGAAATATCAGGTAAAGGAATTCTTATTATTTGTTGTGAGATATGAATTTTATTTTTTCTTTTCTTCTTGTATCTGTTTTTTTTTTTAAATAAACCCAATAAAATAACTAATATAATAAAAAAATAAGAAATTAAAGTAATTAAAGTAATGTTTTTTAAAATAAAAAAATAGAATTGAGTTTACTCATTGATACAAGTATCCCGAGCCCTAAACCATGTAAAAACGCTAGGTCTGACTAATTCTCTATATGTTTGGAGAATATTGGACTCACTTGCAGGCCTGTTTTCTATCACCACAGAATTTTCTCACAAGATCATGGCTTTGGTGCCCAGACAACCCTTTGTTTCTTCCTACTCTGTAAAGCAATGGCGAGTCTTTTCAGCCACCACTCAAAGTGGACGTGTGGGCTCCATACCGATACCATTCGTGTGTCTAGAGAAAGCTGCCTTGCATTATCTGGTCTAACCTATCAACATCAAGAAAGAAAGTTCTCCACCATGAAAGGGAGAGAGAGCAGAACGGCCCAGAAAAAGATGATCAAGTTTGAATTTGCAAGGGCAATACTTGGTCTGATATTGAAAGAGATACCAGGGAGTTTTAATCATCAGCCATTCCATCTAGATGAAGAATCGGGTCAAGAATTCAAAAGTTCTAGATTTGAAGAAAACATGAAAAGCCACTGCCTGGTGGAGCAAATGAAGGCTGGATTTGGTCCATGCCAGGTCTAATCAGCTCTAATTTTCAAACCATGCATTGACAAACTTGCTTGGTTAAAGGACTCGTATTAATTAAAAAATAATATTTCTTGTACTCTCTTCACCTTCTAGCAATTAATGCCTGGCCATCCAATATAAACTGCAATTTCAACATTATGCTTTAATAAAGCTTGAGCATATATTAATTATTTACAACAGCCCTCCCAAGAAAAATTTCAGGACCAGAACTACCCGGCGGCTTCCATCTATCTACCATTCCCATTGAATGAGCTAAAGAGGGGATCTTTTACTAAAATATTAATTAATTTCTTAGGCTAGGATTAGTAAAAATTGTTCTTGAAGCCCGTGAAATTCCAATGTTTGTGCTTCTTTCTTGGTAATGAAGGTGAATTGAAATGGGAAGTGTGCTCTTCGCTAATTGCATCGAATCAATGCTTCTAGTTTTGAAATTGAAAAAAATCACATCAAAAAAATATTCTCCCATCAGCATTTATAATATTTATAATGTCAGCATTGCAAAAAATCAAAGAAATTACATGAGATTCTTTTCTTGATAAAACCCTTATATTTATTGAATGCTTTTTATTCCATTGTTTTCTTCTGTAACTCTCCATGATCCATACTTCCACGAACCGCTTTTCTTATTAATGCAGGTCATGGCAAGTTTTTTTTCGTATTTGAAAAGCCCGACATCTTTATTATCAATTCCCTCATAGACTGGTGGTCATCCATCGTACATGTGCGACGTCACAACGATTATCCTCTCGGGTTAGGATAGTCGAGAATGATATAGGTAGAAATGACAAAGAATTATTGTCCTTTATCAGTAGAAAAAAAGAGAATGAGAGTTGTCACCTCGTATTATGGTTACTAAGAAACCTAATGGTCTGCGAGAGTCTGGATAAGGGGACTAATTACGTAAAGGAAAGGTATTAGCACCCCTAATATGCCTTACCTTAGCTAAGTTATATTATTTATTTGTCTGATATAAACTAGGGTGTTATTGTGTTTTCTAATCGTTGGTTTGTCTAAGGTTGAAGAAAAGTCCTCCTCGATTATTTCTTGAATATAGCTAAGCCCTAGCATTTCGAATGACAAACTAATTATAATGGGATTGTTTGTATTCTGTCCAAACCCTAATGGATAATCATAAACCAGTTACGATATCCATTTCGTATTTTTTTTTAAATTATGATAAAAATGATTTTATCTCTCTTTAGAAAATATGCATATGCACAAAGAAAAAACATATTCTTTGTGCTTTCAGAAAGAGGAAATAAATTTAAATTTTTTTTGAATATTTTCTTTAAAACACATTTTAGAGAAAATCATGTATTTTTAATACCGGGTCTGTATCTTACAGTATAATTCTACAACTTGATACTATGCAAAATAGTTGGAAAAACATGCGAGGAACCCACATATTTTTAAAATGCCTTTTGGAAAATTTAAATTTTTTTATTTTTTTAAAAAATAATAATTTTTAATATTTTAATACTATTATATTATTTATTAAATATATATTGGGCTTGACCGGGCCCAGCTATCTTGGTTAGGATGAAACGAGTTTAGCCCGACTCAGTCAAGTTGGGCCGACTGGCAGCCCAACAACCTTTTTTTATGTTGGGCTAGACCTGGCCCAACCATCTGGGATGGGCTGAAACAGGTTTAACCCATTATTGCATGCTCACTTACTCAGCCCAATGACCATGCTTAATTATTTTTGTCACTACATGCAAAATGCAATAGGTGGGGGTAGAAGAAGAAGAAAATAAAAGAAGCCTTGCTTGGCTGGAAGAGAAGGGTTGTTGGTGGCATTCTTGGTGGTGTTGGGAAGTCCGACGTCTAACTAGTGGTAGCAATGGCGATGGAGGCACTGTGAAGGAAAAGGGGGAAAGCTAGCTGATAGAGGAAAAAAATAGGAGGGAAAAGGTTGATTTTTCCCAACTTTTGCCTCTGATTTCTTCATGCTCAATGCTTGAAATCCATCCCTATTTATAAGGGTGGAAGAGGGACAATTTATCTTTATTGGGAACAAATCTTGGCCTTTAATTCAACTGCAAAGGATCTCAAACATTGGCTCAAAGGTGCAATCATTGACTGAAAAAGTTGGCAGCTAAATGCTGCCTAAGTTGGTCTCTTTAGGGCGACGCCACAATGGCTATAGGGGCAATTGGTTGGCGAGACCTACTTTGAGATAGTACAATGTTACGCCATTAAGGTGGTGTTTTACCCGATTTAGTAGGGAAAAGTAGCATTAAATGCCCCTGAAAAGTAGACACCTGAGCAATCTTTTCAAGTAAAAAGAAAGAGATGATGAATAATAACCACACAACGCGTCGTCTATTTTTTTTTCAAACGACACCATTTTGGCTTTAGGGCTTTTAATTTAGGTATTTGGTCAAAGTTTAATATAGTTCTTTGGCTTTTAATTTCTTTCAATTGTATCCCTAATTGGCTTCGAACTTTTAATTTCATGCAATTTTGCCCTTGTCAAACTTTAACATCAGCCTTGAATTTTAATGCCCTTTTCATTTTGATCCTTAGTTTTGGATTTATGCAAATTGACTTTCAATTGACCATTAAACTTTTAATTTCTTCAATTTCTCCCCTGCCTTCAATCAAATTAAGTCCTCAGAATTAGACGCCCTTTTCAAAAAGATCCTTGGCTGCAAATTTCTTAAATTTAACCCCTAATTAACTCTAAACTTTGACTGTGTAAAAATTAAGTTTGGTCCTCTGAAAGTTCAATCTTCTCAATTAAGTCTAAATTGGGCTCTCAGACTTAATTCTTCACCAATTAAGTCCCTAATAAAATTAACTTCACTTATTTAATGTATAATTAAGTCCTTGCACTTAATTAAATCCTTTAATTTGACCTAAATTAATTTTTAAACATAATTAAAATTTTAATTTGACTCATGATTAAATCAAATTACCTATTAAAAGTCTAATTATATCTTTAAGATTAATTTATATGCAGATTCATCAAATAATAACCTTGCATCCGCATTATCTCTCCAATCATGGGTACAATAGGGTACGATTACGCTCTTAATTACATTTAAAATTGCAGCTTGATTCTTTTATACATTTGAAATCCTCTTCGACCTGCTTTTGTCAAATCGCTAGTCTTCTTGCTATTATTATTTTATTTTTATTTTTTATTTAAAATGGAAAAGGGTAAATTATGGGGGGAATAACCCAAAATTGGGTTATGATAGGGGAAAGGTTAAGGAGATAGTGCAGAACTTGTCACGGGTGACTAGAACAAAGTTTTTCTCTCTCAGTGGCCATGGTGCTAGATGTCGTTATCTTTGGTTTTGTAGAGGGTTGCTGGTGGTACTCACGGTGGAGGCCTCTGGTGTTAATCTTGACAGTGGAGAGGTTAAAAGGGTTTGAAAGAGAGGAAATCGTGGGGTGAGGAGGGTGACTGTTCGGTGGCTGATGATAAAAGAGAAGTTGGTTCTAGTTGTTGAGTTGTTGTCATTGTCCTAGTGGTTGACAATGTTGTAAAGAAAGACTAAGGAGTTGTTGATTTTGGGTTGTGTGGCTAGTGGTGGGATCGTTGATGACTGGTAGGCATGGATTTGGTTAAGAGGATATGTGTGTTGTGGATGGTTAGTGTTGTCAGGTTTGAGAGAAGCTGGGGGTTATGGGTTGTTGAAAATGAAGGTTGGCAGTTGGGTTGTTGGTTTTGATTGAAGAAGATGGTGGTTGGGTCAGTGACAAGTCTATAAGTGAGGGGGATGTTACGGGTTGGCAAAGATGATGGAGAGCATGTGTGGGAATCACTTTTTTATTTGTTTTTTTTTTAGTTTCTGGTTCCCCCCTTTTATGTGTGTGTGTGTGTGTAACCATCTATTTATATATGAAAGTAAGTTTGTTATTTTCAATTGCTTCGTCTCCATGCAAACTTGGTGACCAAGTAACCCAAAAACCATTTAGTCCCTCAACTTCTTTCTTTTCACATGTAGTCCCTTTGTAAATTTTTATTTTTCTTATTTTTTTGCATTTTGAATTTTTTAAAAAAATGGCAACATCAACGTTAAGTCAAAAAACCACGTTAACAATTGAACATGTTGAAAGTAGATTTTTTTATTTTAAATTCTTTGGAAAAGACGCTGAAAATGACGCAAATATGTTAAAAACATTTTTTTTTTTTGCTATATTTGGTTTTGTTTTTCAAAATTTTTCAAAAATTATGGTAAAAATTAGGTAGCAACAAGATTCATGACTATATAAGCTTCTTATGATGAATGCAGTCCATGCCATGTGGAAGAATATCCATCTTTGTTATTGAATACTATACACTCAACTCTCCAAAGACTATGTCTCTACAAAAACCAACCCAAACAACTAAAAAAGACTTATAAAGGACTCATAGACCCTAGAGTTTGTCACACAAAATAGAGATGTTGTGAGTAAAGTTCTTTACACAATGCTTCGTCTACCTATATGTTCATGGTAGCCTAGAGTCTGACTTTATCCTTTATTTTTATGATATTAGCACCAAACTTATCTCTTTCTTCAACACAAGCATTCCAATAAAAAAAGAGCATAATAGAGTTTTTTACCATCACTTAACAAGAAGACGAGAGCACCATAGCTTATCTCTAAAGGTTCAATAAAAAAAAATCTCAATATAGAAAGACTCGAGCCCATTGTCACATAAGCCTTAATTAATGGAGTTTATAACTATTTTTTATAGCAAAAGTTATATACTCTCGATGACAGAACTCTCGTCAGCATTAGACATGCAATGAAAAACTATATTCAGGTAAAGAAAGTCACGCTAACCAGATAATGACACACTCTCATTTCCACTCACATGTAGTAGAGTCTCTTTGATGTCATCAATCTTCCACTAAAGCATTTAAAAGTCCGCCGGTGACTGTGTCACATCACTGTACGGAGATCCCGGTTTGAATCCCTCGGTCTTTTCGTCGGTAAAATCATCTGAAAAAAATCCATGTCATCACACTGTTGCACCTTTTCATAATCTGTCGGCAATACGGTCGGTATATACCGACCGTATTACTAACGAAAATGGTCTGTCGGTATATACCGACAACATTAGAGACGGAGTTTTTTTGTCGACAATTTTCGCTGATTTTTTGATAGTGGAGCTCATAACTATTACCCCTTAGACTTAAATTTTGAAGGCCAGACGTGGCTATATATATTCTCACTCATGCCATAAAAGCCAGCCATGCAAGAATATCATTCTAGGTCATAAAAGTCACCCTTGCAAGACCATATTATTCTATGTCA
>Ga0325405_1007127_pt1 | contig 11271 bp, 7 predicted proteins | sample PopdelMetagenome_21_FD_205663 | JGI IMG/M metagenome (GOLD analysis project Ga0325405, IMG submission 205663) | Populus deltoides microbial communities from Bellville, Georgia, United States - Xylem-Control-R2 | ecosystem: Host-associated > Plants > Phyllosphere > Stem > Wood/Secondary xylem...
CAATTAATCAATGCATTAGAAGTTGTAAGAAATGAATGTCCTAAAATAACTGGAATTGAATTTCATGCTTCAATAGGTTGTGTATCTAGGACAATAAAATCCACAGGATAAATGAATTTATCAGCTTGTACTAACACATCTTCAACTATTCCTCTAGGCACTTTTACATATCTATCAGCAAGTAAAAGAGTTACAGAAGTTGGTTTTCACTTACCTAGATTGAAACTTTCAAAAACTGAATATGGAAGTAAATTCACACTAGCTCCAAGATCAAGTAAAGCCTTTTCAATTTTATGTTCTTCAATAAAGCATGAAATTGTAGGACAAAACAGGGTTTTTATATTTCAAAGCATTATTGTTTTGAAGAATGACACTTACTTGTTTGGCTAAATAGGCTTTCTTTTTCACATTCAGTTTTCTCTTCACGGTGCACAAGTTTTTCAAAAATTTAGCATAAGAAGGTACCTATTTAATACCATCCAACAAAAGTATATTTATCCTTACCTGTTTGAAAGTTTCAAAGATTTCAGAATTGTGATTGACTTTCCTTTATTTAGTCATAACATGAGGAAATGGAAGTCCTGGTAGGGAATCAATCTTTTCTTTGCAATGTTCAGGTTCAACCCTTTCCTTACCATCAAAGATTAACTCATCATCTTTCTCGCAAGGTTCAAGAATAGGTTTTTCAATAACCTTACCACTGCGGAGAGTAGTGACTGATTTGACTTGATCTATGTGTTGGTTTTCGGAGCTACTTGCACTTGAATTGTATTGCCCTTTGGGATTTTATTGTGGTTGAAATGTAAACTTACCTTTTGCCTGAAAACTGAGAGCAGATGCGAACTTTGCAAGAGTATCTATCAAATCTGCTATGGTTTAAGCATGTTGAGTGTTGATTGTCTCTTACTTTTCAATGAATGCATGCAATGTTTCCTCAAGATTTCTTCTAGGAAGGGGAGCATAAGGAAGTGCATATCCTTGAGAATTTTGAAAATTATGGTGGGCTTGAAATGGTGGCTGTGAAGTTTGTGCGCTATTGTTACCACTCTTTCAACTAAAATTTGGATGATTTCTCCAACCAGGATTGTATATTTGTGAGTATAGATTATAATTTGGCCTTTGAAAATTGTTTAAAGCATTGACTTGTTCATGGAAACATTCCTTAAAAGAAAGCAAAGTTGGGCAATCATTGTGATATGGTTAAGCCTTGTGATACGACCCAAGTAAGGTCAGATTCAGATTTTGGCGTAAAAAGCTTAACAGTCCAGTTTTACGGCAACAGTCATAATTCTTAATCCAACCTTGGATCGAGCTAAACTTTTATATGGACTTTGCAGACATGTTGTCCTACTATGGGTTAAAATTTCAGGTCAATCAGAGTTTGGGAAGGCACCGCAATACTGGTCAATAGAGGTTGTACGAATTTTGTTATTTACTTTCATTTGACTTGTGGACTTCTTATTTGAGTAGGATTCTTTTCCTACAAGGATGTGGCAGCTAGTTTTGGGAATTTTCTAGTTCCACAAAGATCTTTAATGAGCTGCAGTATAATCTCCAAGTGTGGCAAGGATTCATTAATGTTTCAAAATCCTTTTCTTATAAAGATTCCTTATTCATCCTAGCTATATAAGGAAAGAATGGCTGGTGGTACTTAATGAAAAATACCAGCCTTGTTAGACTTGGTTGTTTCTTAATGCTATAAGGATAAAAAGTCAGCAATTTATTCTCCTAATTAAGTAAGGAAGTTGGCCATATCTTATTTCTAAAGGGGAGAGGACTATTTAATGCTTTTCCTAACTTAAGAAGGAAAGTAATTCAATCAGCAACAAAGGAGAAAATTTGTTTTCTTATTTGTCTAAGTTAAACAAGGAACTCCAAGCTAATCAAGGACATCAAAGGTGGGCAGCAACACAAATTTTTCAAATTAGATTTTTCCTAGTTTATTTAGGGATTCTTAAGAGTGACAAATCTGATTCTACCATATTTAGGATGATAATTTTTGGATTTTTATTATTTTTATTATTTTCTTCTTAGTTTTTGGGGTTATTATTACTTATTTGGGTCAATTGTAAGTGAGCTTCATATATGTCCACCTAAGGGGGGTCCATTAAGGTTTCTTTAAGTCTAGAGTCAGTATAAATAAAGGCATAACAAAACATGTAAGGTTATGCAATTTTCAGATCAATAAACTTTTTTGCTGCACTTATTGTGTGTTGGTGGGATAATCTCCCTTTCTTAGTTTTCTAAAGGACTGAAAAGGACTTATCGAAGAACAACTGTCTTCATGGTGTCATCCTTATACTTCTCGTTCACGAATCAATATTCGTTGGGTGGGTGTCTCCGTTTCCAATAGTGCTGGTGCCTAGGTACAAGTTATCTTTATGTCACACTCCTATCAAACCTGATTTACTTAGCTTTCTGGGAATTGGTGTCTTTGCGTATGGGTTGCGTGACCATGTGATCACGAGGTTCGTATCAGAGTTTGTTCTATGAGATGGAAAAAACTTCTTCAAAAACTGTTGTTGCATTTCATCTCAAGCACGAATAGATCCTAACCCAAGATTTTATAGCCATGTTTTAGCTTTATCTTTTAATGAAAAAGGAAAAAGCTTTAATCTGATGATGTTCATGTTACAATTTAAGTCATTATAAGTATTACAAACCTTTTTAAATTATCTCAAATGCAAGTATGAATTTCCTAGATCTAAGCCATGAAAATTAGGTAAAAGTTGAATGATGTATGGCTTAAAATTGAAGTGAGATGCATCAGGAGGGAAAACTATACATGATGGTGCACTTGTTCTTGTTGGATTCATATGGTCTCTAATTGTTGTGAAGGTAAAAGTTGAATAATGCCTGGCTTAAAATTGAAGTGAGATGCATCAGGAGGGAAAACTATACATGATGCTGCACTTGTTCTTGTTGGATTCATGTGGTCTCTAATTGTTCTAACACGATTATTCTCATTATGAAGTGACTGGTTATCTCCTTCGGCCATGTTTTCAGATGAAGATGAAGATTTCCTAGAAAGTCATAATTTAATGTGCGTGACCAAACTATCATGCAAGTGCAGAAGAAAAGAAAAGGAAAAAAGAAACAAAATTAGACAAACAATAAAAGTGAAAAGAAAAATAAAATAAAATATATAATTTATACGATAATTTACCTCCCCGGCAACGGCGTCAAGAACTTGACACGACCAAATAATTGATTTCTTCTCTCAAGTGCAGGAGTGTCAAAGTAATAAATAACCCGATAAAACCAAGGTCGATCCACAAGGAGGTCAACTATATAAAATATAAATAAAGAAAAAATATTTGAAGAGAATAATAATAGAAAAGGAGTTGAAGAGAGTTTTGTGATGTGATATTGATGTAAGGATTAAACAATGATAAAACAATTGTCAAGGTTAGAGGATCCACTAATGGTATTTCAAATAAGTATAGTATACACTCTTTTTATTAATCGGATGATTTTTCATTAATAGCTCATTATAAATTATTAACATGATCATATTAATTATCTTATTTAAGTAACACTATACGTTAAATATTGTCAGGTATTCATGATGCTAACTTATGTTAACAACAAATCAAATTCCTCTCATAACAATGATGTCGCCTGAAGACTATGAAGGATCAAGTGTTATTGTACCAAGTGTTATACACAAATCTAGATTAACTATTTAACAAGCAAGGTATTAAGAATTGATAAGATAAAAATGATAAGACATGTTAATAGCAAACTTTCTTGAATATAAGCATTAAAGTCCATGTTGAATTTATATTACACTTATTCTAACACCATTAGTGAAACATTTTCACCTTGGCATAATAAACTTAGCTAAACATTATGAAGAAGAGAAACATGACTAAATAAGATAAGAACATGATTATTGATGCGAACCTTGTGATCACGTGGTCACGCAACCCACAATCAAGATTGAGATATGATCCCGTAAAGCCGAAATAGGTCTGATAGGAGTGTGACACAATGGAAACCTGCCCCAAGGCACCAACACTATTGGATTGAGTAGAATGACGCCAGGAAGCCAGTTAATCTTCGATAAGTCAGATTCAATTCGTTCAAGAATTGAAGAATGCAAGAATCACTCTCACACGTTAAAACTGAAAAATTCAGAAGTAATTATCATCAAAGCTGCCAAAATTTAGGTTACATGTGTTTAAATAGTTCTTAAAAGTAACCCTAATGGCCCTTGTGGGCTGAATTGACCCCCATACAAAACTAACCCAAAAACCCTAAACTGAAAAGCCCATAACCTAATCCAAACAAGCCTTGGATCCTAGCTCAAAACAAAGTTTTAATTAAGCCCAAACATAAAAGAAAATAATACAAATAACTAATGTGTCATTAAATATCACTAGCCCTTGTTTCCTTGTGTAGCTAGGATGAATAAGGAATCCTTATAAGAAAAGGATTCTGAAACATTAATGAATCCTTGCCATACTTGGAGATTATACTGCAGCTCATTAAAGATCCTAGTGGAACTAGGAAATTCCCAAAATCAGCTGCCACATCCTTGTAGGAAAAGAATCCTAACCAAATAGGAAGTTCACAAGTCGAATGGAAGTAAATAACAAAATTCATACGGCCTCTATTGACCAGTATTGTGGTGCCTTAACGAATTCCGATTGACCTGAAATTGTAACCCATCGTAGGACAACATGTCTAGAGAGTCCACATAAAAGTTTAGCTCAATCCAAGGTCGGATTGAAAATTATAACTGTTGCCGTAAACTTGGACTGTTGCGCTTCCAAAATCCAAATCTGACCTTACTTGGGTCATATCACAAGGCTGAACCGTATCAATTATGATATAAGTTAACTAAGTATAGTAAAGGAAATGAAAAGCATAAACAAGATATTTAAAACTTGAACATTGCAAAGAGAGAAAGCAAGAAAATAATCTTGATCTAAAAACCAAAATGCCTAAATGTATTGCAAATGCCTCATTTTGTAGGCTAAAAAGAACTATTCATTTGGTAATTAACTATTGAATTAGTGGCTAATTAATGACTTGGTGGTTTATGTATGGATTTTGTTTTGGACAAAATGGCATTGCTAAGATCAGAATTTGGAAAAGTGGTCTGTATGAAAGTTGTAGGAATCTATCTCAGTTTTCCACCAAAAGAAAAATAAGCTCATTTGGACTTCTAGAACTTGATATATGGACTGAACACTAAACAATATCTAGATTGCAGGATAGATTCCGACTTCTCTTTTGATGCTAAGATTTGAACTCCAAAATGATGAAATTAAGTCTTGGACTCATGAATATTTTAGGCCTATGTCTTAGCTTTATATTAAGATAAACCAGACCTAAATCCAAGGTCTACAGCTCTAGTTATAACCCAATAACCGAATGGAGTTCTAGTAAAAACTAGCATCTCTTCTTTAAGCTTAGCCCTTTCTTTGTCCTTTCACTTTCAATAGTTAATCACGTCAATCAATTATTTGAATTATGAGATATGTTTGCGCGAAATGAGCATTTACCATAAATTAAAGCTATCTTATATTATCAAACTTGTTATTATAAAATATGCTTAAGTTTGGGAATTTAATGATACTTTAAGTGCAATATGATGATATAAAATCTTAATGAGAATATACTTTTAAGTACTAATCAATTAACACATCAAATTCATGATTTCTCATAAGTTTCTGATGAATATGTTGATTTTGGTGATAAAACATTTGCATGTGGGCACTGAGGTGCTCTTTTCTAGGTCCAAGAGCGCCTTGCATGGTCCTTAAGAACTTAACCTGCTTTCTCACGTTGTTATCTTAACGGGAAAGTTTCCTTGCTAGCCATGTGACAGACATACACCTAAATTCCTTGATGAATTGTTAAACCCTGACAATGGCACGTTTTCTAAGAAATTTTGAGCCAATATTCAAGCTTACAATTCAATGCTAGCCTTTTCATGGGTGCAAGGTTGATCATACTATTAATAACCAACCAGACACATGTCTTTAAGATTAATGGTGATTGCCACCGTTTAATGGGCTCGCTTCTACCCTCCTGTGATGATTCACCAAAATTCGCATAACTTTACATTTATGATGTTGGGGATGAAGCTAAAACAAGTTGACACCATTTACAAGAGGAAATTCAGCTTCGGATTTGAATGAAGATGTAGTTCATGGACTAATAAAAATGCTTGATGAAACAAATGACGTAGTTAAGCTCTTTTGGAGTGCAAAGCAAAGGCTGGCAAATGATAGGAGTCCAAACTACACACTAAGCTTACTTGGCAAGAGAGACACTGACTCATGGCAATATGATGAACCATTGTCAAATAATATTAATGGCTTGATTGTTGGGGATATTGGGAGTTTCTATTCTGAACGTGACATTGTTATTCAAAGTTATTCTGATTCTTTGTAGAGGATATCAAAGTTACATCCAAAGTTTATGGCTCTTCAGTAACCTTTTTTTATTTCCTTATGGCGAAGATGACTATCGATGCAACATCATGCTTGCAAATAACGAGCACAAAACTTTACGGAAATGCCAAAGGGTTCCAATGAGAGCTTATTATGCTTATCTAATAAACGAGAGGGAAGGATTTGAGAACACTGTCATCAAGGGTGGTCAATTGTACTAGCAGTTTGTGGTTGACGCGTTTGATAATGTTGAGAAAGATAGGCTTGATTACATTAGAGCTAATAAAAAAGATCTTAGAACTGAAGTTTATAAAGGAATTCATGAAGTTGTTCTTAAAGGGGATGTTGAGGGTGTTGTTCTTTTTTTTTTTTAACTGCGAGCCCTCGGTATATGATTAACAACTACCAACATGTCATAGCTATATGTAGGGCTTACAAAAATCCTGATCTTTTCATTACGTTTACTTGCAATGCAAATTGGCCAGAGATTCGAAGAGAACTATACAAAGAAAGGTCTTACAAGCAAGAGGATAAGCTTGACATAGTGACACAAATTTTTTGTGCCAAATTTATTGATATGTTATCCTATATAAAATCATGAAAACCATTTGGGTGTACAATTGCAAGTATTGTCAAATGCTTCTTTTTAAAACTAAAAGACTTTCCACATGTTTATTTAATGTCATGATAATCTAAAAAAAACAACTCCAACACTTTCTTGCCAGATATTTTTGCTGTTGAGTTTTAGAAGAGGGGCCTTTCACACTGTCATCTGCTAATTTGGCTTGGTTATGATTTTAAATGCCATTCATCTCAAGATGTTGATTCAATTGTTCTGCTGAGATACCTGACAAGGACATGGATCCAACATGTTATGACGCAGTTCATGTTTTATGATGCACGCGGTGTCGCAAATCCAAACAGTAAATGCATGAAGCATAGAAAATGTTCAAAATGTTTCCCAAAAAAAAAGTCAAACAAACTTTGATGACAACAGATTTGTGTATTATAGACTACAAGGACAACATGGAAGGTTTGTTCTTAAAAATGGGATGATGTAACCATATTATTCGATAGTTTCACCCACATCTACCTAATGTTTTGTCCATGTTTTATATATAAAATGTTTTGATATTCTTTATTTTATGTTTTGAAGGTACTTTTGGATGAAAGATGCAAAAGGGAGTAAATTGGAGGTAATTGGCAGATTTGACGTTTAGTCGATGTTTTGTGCAGAGCGTGAGTTCTAGAGTTCGAAATGAAGTGATTCCAGTGGCACTAAAAAGCTAACATCTATACCTTTCTGGAAATGTAATGCAAGAAAAATAAAAAGAGAAAGATATGGAAATCACATCCTACAAAGTCAAATCTCGCATTCTGCCAGTGTTGACCTTTGGGCATTCAAAATTTAATATCTGGAGCTACAGAAGTCCAATTGATGCAAACTCAATTTTCTTGGATTCCTAATTCAAAGAGCCATCCACGCTCCAAATGTCAGCCAAAAAAGATGTCATATGAGGGAGATATGATTTTTCAAAGATGATAACTGAATTCTGCCAGCAAACAGGTTTCGTGAAGAAACGAGTCCAAATTACATTCCGAAGCATCTTAACCGACATCCAAGTTTTTATATCAGCAATTTAGCTCCTCTAAGTCAGAGCTTGAAGATTTCATGCAAGGCTATTTCTTCTTTTTTAGGGAAAATGGTTATTGAAGTACTTGAATGTAAACTGCCACCTTAAGGAAGGACTATTTTGTAAAATAGATACTAGGGTTTCTTAGCATATAAAAAGAAAGAGAGAAGAGGCAGCAGCCAGCAGAAAAGAGGGAGAGCAGAAGGAGGCAGCAGCCAGCAGATAATAAACACAAATTCTCTCCTCTACAAACCTAAAAAATCATGCTCCTTTCATTCTTTAGAAGTAGTTGTTCAATAGTTATGCAAGGCTAAGCTCTTTTCTTGGTTGCAAGGACACAACAACCTTCGGATTTCAAGAACCGTGAGATTTATTCTTCCTTTTATTTTCAGTTTATGTTATGAATGAGTATGATTGTTTTCCTATGCATATTTCCTATGATTGTTGTTGATGATTACTAGAGCGGAACTATGTTATTGAACTTAGGGAGAACATTTGAACAAAGTGACACAAGCTGCGGACAGCTTGTATGTTAATCTTGATGAAATTATCTAGTTCTTAAAGCTACCATTAAATTGAATCATTGGTGCGGACACTTTGATTTTTCGTTGGTTAGGATTAGTTATACGGTGGATCCGTTAATTAATCAACGTTAAGAAAAGATAAAATTTCAGAACATAAACTACAATTTTCGTTTCAAGGATCGGTTCTAATTTTCGTTGGTGGATGTGTGCTTGCGACTAAGATTTGTTTTCTTGATAAGTTTCGATTTTAATTGATTTTGCTTTCTAGTTTAATTGCTGCCATAGTTTAGAAAATCACAAACCAAACGCTCCCAATTACATAACGTACAACATAAAAATCTGACTTGAAACTTTCTCGTGGGATCGACCCCTTGCTTGCTCTATACTATCTTGTGTGTTGTGTTTGAAGCTAGGGTAATTAATTTGTGCGACCTCGACATCGCAACAAATTTTGGCGCCGTTGCTAGGGAGGTAATTTTAGTTGATTCTTGTGCTTGTACTGTTATTTTTATTTGCTGTTTTCCCAAAAAAAACAGAGAGAAACAGAATTTTTGCTTGCGATGGTACTGTTCACTTGTGGCAGCGGTACTGTTCAAAATAGAGTTTTTGGTGGAATTAGGTATTGGCCTTTTGTTTCCTGAAGGGAAACGACGTTCTAAACAGGACTAGTGGTATACCACTAGCCCCACTCTACTGAGGTCAAATTCCGCTATTTTCTAGTGTTTTTAGGCAGTTTTAGTTTTCTACCGTAGGATTTTCGCACAATTTGCATTGTTTTCGATCTCTTGTGTGGTTGCTTTCTTTTGAGTTTTCTTAGCAATTTATGCCTATTACCTGTTCTACTAATAAAATTCAAGTGCAGGTTGATCTTGAAATAGAAAGCACTTTATGCAGGTTAAGAAAGGAAGCTTACCTCAATACCATGGCTATTGTATGACAACAAACATTCAAGGAGCTTGCTGCTCCTAACGTGGAAAATCAACCATTGTGCATAAACATTGACAATAATGTAAACTTTGAGCTCAAATCTGGTTTTATACATTTGTTACCAACATTTAATGATCTTGCAGGAGAAGATCCTCATACTTATCTCAAGGAGTTCCATATGGTTTGTGTTGGCATGAAACCGAATGGAGTTGATGAAGAACAAGTTAAGTTGAAAGTTATCCCTTTCTCTTTGAAGGGGGCAGCAAAGGCATGGCTTTTCTCTATTCTCCCAGGATCTATTGGAACTTGGAGTGCTATGAAGAAGATTTTCCTTGAGAAGTATTTCTCAGCATCTCGAGTTGCCAACATAAGGAAAGAAATATGTGGGATTCGGCAATCTCATGGAGAGACACTCTCCGAATATTGGGAAAGATTTGAGCAACTCTGCATTCAATGTCCTCATCATCAAATACCCGATCAGCTGCTCATTCAATATTTCTATGAAGGATTGATGCCTACTGACCGTAGTATCATTGATGCTGCAAGTGGAGGCGCATTGGTGGATAAGACACCCGAGGCTGCACGCCAATTGATCTCAAACATGGCAGCCAACTCAAAACAATTTGGCACTCGTGGAGACTTCTCCAACAAACGAGTAAATGAGGTAAGTATTTCTAACCTTGAAAGTAAAGTTAATGATCTTACTTCTCTTGTGCGTTCTTTGGCTTGTGGAAATGTGCAGCAGGTGAAAGTTTGTAGCATATGCTCCTTACAAGGACATGCTTCGGATATGTGCCCAACAATGCAAGAAGACTACATTGAACAAGCTCATGCAATTGATGGAGCATTCAACGGACAGCCCCAGCGTAAATATGATCCCTTTTCCAACACGTACAATCCCGGATGGAGAGATCATCCCAACTTACGCTACGGCAACCCATCCCAACCAGGCAATCAAGGCCGACAGTTCCATCCCCATGGATTTCAATCCCAACAGAATTATCAAGCAAGACAACCTCCTCCATTCACAAACTCCAATGTTGTGGGGTCGTCATCCAATGATGATCTTCGTGAGATGATGAAAACTTTGGCTTCTAATACTGTTACCTTGTAAAAAAATGTCATGTCTTTTCAACAGGAAACAAGGTCAAGTATTCACAACTTGGAAAAGCAAATGGGGCAAGTAGCTTCAAGTGTAGGGAAATTAGAAGCACAAATGAATGGAAAGTTACTCTCCCAAGCATTAAATCCAAAAGAGAATGTTAGTGCAATCATGCTGCGAAGTGGGAAAGAACTTGAAGAGAAAAGGTTGAAACAAATTGAGATGGAGGAAGAAGAAGAGATAGAAACTGAATTGAGTACAAAGAAGGAACATCCTCCTCCTCCACAAACTTAAATAAAGACCAACACTCCAAAGGTAACTCCTCACTCAATTAATTCCATTTTTAAAACAATTCCACCCTTTCCTGTGATTTCTTCTAGGTCAAAGAAAGAAGACAAAGAAAAAGAGATTTTAGAGGTTTTCAAGAAAGTAGAACTTAACATTCCTTTGCTTGATGCTATCAAGCAAATTCCCAAGTATGCCAAATTCTTGAAGGAGTTGTGTACTACCAAGAGAGCTTTCAAACTAAAAGGTCATAAAACGGTAAGTGTGGGTGAAGTTGTATCTGCCGTTGTTCAAAAGAATCTACCTTTGAAACAAAAAGACCCAGGTGCATTTACTATCCCATGTGTTATTGGTAATGCTAGTTTTAAAAGAGCTTTATGCGATTTAGGTGC
>Ga0325405_1007135_pt1 | contig 11268 bp, 3 predicted proteins | sample PopdelMetagenome_21_FD_205663 | JGI IMG/M metagenome (GOLD analysis project Ga0325405, IMG submission 205663) | Populus deltoides microbial communities from Bellville, Georgia, United States - Xylem-Control-R2 | ecosystem: Host-associated > Plants > Phyllosphere > Stem > Wood/Secondary xylem...
GCTATTAATGTACAAATGCAGTGAAAAATTCTGCTTCAAATTACTGTTGTCTAGGGATGATATTGTTAATGCTAGGAAAACCTAAAAGAATCAGGGATGCACTGTAATATAAGACACAAAATGTATCTCGTTGATTGTAACAATGTATTTATTGTTTTGCTCTTCTTTATAAGAAACAAATGGAAAACACACCCTACAGGGCGATTTTGATCGCCAGAAGAGTCCCCTCTTTTCCACCGTTGGATCACATCTATGTTTGGATATGTGGTGCGCCTGGATGTTGTCTTCATTATGGATGGTGGAGATTGGAAACACACTCACTGGAAAGGTGTTGCTCATGTTGAATAGTAGCTCACCAAGTTTAAAGTTAGCTCAATTTTATTCCAATATAAGGAGATTTAACCGTTGGATCATTCTCAGTTTAAGATATATTATGCAAGACTCCAATGTTTATATTCTGACCATTGGGTGTAAAAATAAAATCTGAGGATGACTTATTGCTTTTTGAATCTATTACTAGTTTTGGCAAAATTTAGAAAATTTGATCAAATATATGTTTTGATGAAATTAGAATTATGTAAGTGTTAGGGTTTATGGAAGATGTAGTGGTAAAATATGTTCTTGTTATTAATATTGCTATGAATGAATTATGTATTCTTTGGATGAGGGAAAAAATGATTATGGTGTAAGAATAGAAAGGAACATTGTTATATGAGCATGTTGAATGAATAAAAGGCTAACTTGTTGGTTGTGTCGATGTGAATGAGGTGGAACCATGAAGAAATTGAAATGGAAGAAATTTGGAAAGTAAAATATATTTAAGGCTAGCCATAAGTATATCTTTGACAAATTGATTAATTAATAAAAATTACCATAAACACCATACCATTAAAAATTTTCTCTCTCAAATGAAATTATTTTCAATAATTATGTATAATCAAAGAAAAATATTATGGATTTATTAACTAAAGGTTTGCCAAAAGAGTTTGTGTATAATTCATCGAGAAAAATAGGCTTAAAACTTTTAAATAATAAAATAATGTACTGATGATAATCATTCCTAGTTAATTAGAGATCACAATATCTAAATTCAAATGAAAAATTAAGTCATATAATATTTTTAGCAGCACTTGAAAATTATTATTTTCTATTTATTCTTATGATGAAACAAGTGCTAGTTGTAATGTGATAAATAGTGAGTAGTGCTCTTAATGATTTTTATATCTTAATATATAAAATAAAGTATAACAGAATACTTTTTATGAAAGATCACCTATATGCGTGAGAAATATGGTAATTTCTTTAAGAATTTTGATAAAGGCTGAATTCTTTAAAATACTCATGAATCCAAGAACTGTCCAGGGCCAAAATGAACACAACAATGAGAATCAAATAAAATCTCTAGGTAGAAAACTATGTGAGTACTATAATCTTGGTTTGCATAAAAAGCTGAATAGTTTAAGACACTGCGTTTGCTATTTAGTTGAGTAAATCCGATAGTATTTCACTAAAGAAGATTCGAAGCCAAAAGCTACCTATCATGTTATAGTGCTATATCAAATTAGTATCTCTTAATAAATCTTTGAGTCATTTTAAAATTGATGAGATAATTTCCATTTATATCGGTGATTGTTGGAGATTTGCTTAAAGAACATGGTTAATGAGAACATTTAAGGCCAAATTAAAATTGAGATCCACTCACTTTTAGAGTTAAAACTTTGTTGGACTTTAATCTCCAACACATGCTCTTTAATATAGAATAATAACATGATTTACAAATTACAGATGAGTGAGAAATTAATCTCAAAGAACCCTAGTTTAACATGTCTTGGTGAAACCCAAAACCTTTTAAAAAACTTTATCCCACATTATAAATAAACAAAACTTTTATAGTTTTTATATAATGGGTAGATGAAGAGTTAAGATTGGGTCAAAAGACACCCAAGTTTTTAGAGGAGAAAGAACATAAGCAAAGTAAGTTTTAGGTGTAAAGCCACGTATGTGTGCTGACCAGCTCATGCTCGGGATAGGGCTTTAAGCTCTATTTAGGTTCATTGTAAAATAATTTTTTAAGCCACAAAAAATTATTTTTTAGCAACTTAAATTTGTATTTAGATTTAGTCCATGGAGCATTATTTTTTCCAATCGAACCCACTGCTTTGTCCAACCCATGAAAGGAAAATTCTGATAAGTTTTTTCAGTATTTTTTCATCAAAACCTTTATATGTTTATTCAACTCAAAAGATAGGTTTTATTATGGACTTATGGTGATTAATCGAAAGTTAATAATGTTGAAATTAATGCCGGGTAATGCCAAAATTAATTCTTTAATTTTTGAACTTTCAAAATCAACTACAAAAAATAAGGTGAAGGGAGAGTTCAAGACAATATTGTTCCTAATTTCTAATTTTACATACCCTGCCTTACCTCAATTTTAATGTTTTCCTTCTCATTTCTTAAATTTTTATATACCTTTCAAATTTAGAAAATCTAGAGTTTAAATTTATTTTGTTGAAAGATTATTGAGTTTATCTATTTTGATTTTATTTAGAAATGCATCTAAACTAAGATGATGTTGTTGATATTTTAAAAGACTTATTACAAATAATTTTTGCACCAATTTTATATATATATATATATATATATATATATATATATATATATATATGTTATAATAAACTAAACAATCAGACGTGTAACTTTCTTGAAGTTTGTGTGTCCACTGGGGAAAAGAAAATGAAGAGGTTGCCAAAGAACAAATCAGGAAACAAAAATTGATGAAAAGAAACTGTATGAACTAAGAATTTTCCCCTGTAAAACGTTTACGTCAAGCTAGGCAGCTAATCTTTCCACCCATCCTTACTCAACCGTCGCGAAGCAAGGCCTTTAGATGAAAGGCTTGGAGTAACAGGTAGCGAGGGCGTCTTAGGTGCCTCCTGATCATCCCAATCATCACCCCAATTATTATCCCATCCATCATTAGTTTTGGACTCTGTTTTCCCCCCACCTGACACCGGCAGCTCCATCTCTAGCCTCTGATATCGAGGGTTATTGTAGGAAAGGTGCTTCCTTCGGAAGCTGATGCACATCCAACCTGATGCCAGGACCAGCAGTGCAGCAAAGGATAAAACAGCAATGGTGGAGGTTCGTGACATGGAGTTTATTGTATCAGCAGACTCGTGGGACTTGTGAAGCTCCTTGCCCAAATAGTGGGCAATCGTATCCTTTATATCAAGCTTGCACTGACCTTTACCAGCCGTCAAAACAATCAGGTTTTCACTTCCTCCACCAGTGATGGAAACCTTCACCTGAACAGCAGCGTCAACCAAAAGACAGTAGATAAATTCAAAATAATTTCAACGGGGAGATTATCAGATATTTTTCATATCTAGGAAACAAGGCAGGAATGCAGATCGTATTCAAAGCACAGAAATTGTTAGATTACCTATTTGACTGAAAATTATCAAATATTACATGAAAAATCTTTGTGCAGGAAACGTGGACCATTACCAAATTAGCAAGGCATGCTCAAAGCACAGAAACCCTTAATTTTAGTTGGTTGGTCACAGAAGCATTCACACGCCTTTAGAAGGCAGGTCTTCCATGCTGGATAAATTGCAATAACAAAGCAACACATTGTTCATGCAGATCAAAAACTTCATTCTCAACTCAGTTGTTTTCAAGTCTTACATGACATCGCAACAAGACTGAATACCTAATGAATTGCTAATTCTTTCTCCTGGTTTAAACCCAAAATGTAGTTCTATGGCCTGAAGGGTTGAATATACTTGTAAACGAATAATCAGAGTTTATGTTGGGAGAGGATCCCCTTGGCATCGCATTCCCTGTTCTATCAACAATCAATGAGGTTGCCACTTCAGTTCCAGTTTACCAACATGAATAGACGTCCCCCTGCTATCAAGTTACAATGGAGCTGTGAGCTACATTAGATTTTAATAATTTCTATCTCATCACCTTTCATTATTTAGATTCTTATCATCATTTTTCCTCATTTAGATTCTTATAGAAGAGATCAATCCCTCGAAGATTGATATCTAGAAAAGCAAGATAGTCTTAATCTACGACAGTTCTGTAGAAAATGAACCAGCAGACAACAAAAAATCATGATACGAAAAGGAAAAATAATCCTCAGTATTAGTTCAGCTTCAAAAGTGGGGCAGAAATTGATGCTCCTCCGTAATCTTTTCAATAACTAATTGGTATCAGTCATAAATACCTTTTTGTCATCTTTTTCTTGGAGTTGAATCTTTGTTTTCTCCAGGTGAACAAAATCTGGAGCAGAAATTGTAACATTAAGCGGGCCTTTCCCCTTGTTCTGAATCAACAGTGAAAGATCTGGAGATTCTGGAAATAGAACAGAAGTCAATCCAGATATTTCAACACCAACAAGCAATAAACAAGACATTCTTCAGTCTCATGACAGAAGGTTGTCCAAAATGATAATTCCCATACTGCACATCGAAATTCTACTAAAAGCAGCTTTCCGTTTTCTATTTTCATTATGTCCAAAATGATAATTCCCATACTGCATATAGAAATTTTACTAGAAGCATAACAGCAAGTTCTACCAAGACTCGTATCGTCTAGACATTCCAAGGGTTATTTAATTTAGTTGATTTAAGTTGTAATGAAAACCCTCATTTTGGTGGAAAACCGAAAAAAGGATTGGCACAGATAAAATTTACTTCAGGAGTCCAATTTTTTCGGAATCAAGAACATGCAAAATTTACAACCTTCATCCTCAAATCACACTAGAAGATTTCAAGTGGATTCCCTCAAACATTCTCACAAATTTGGCTGCAAAACAATTGAACAAACTCTTCATAGACAAGAGTAGCTAACAATGAGATTTCAAACAAGGATCACAAAATTCATTAACAGAAAAGGGCCAGTTAATGAAGTCAACTTCAATACTTCATACACATATAAAAGCAGGCATCAGAAAGGTTGTCTGTGAACACCAAAAAGTGTAGTATTATCGAAACCAAGATGAAACATGTCAGTTCCAATTAGACGAAATGCATACCATTTCCCGGGACTCTTAAACAAGCAACCAACTTGTTTTCCTCGTCCGTGCACTTATTAGATGGATCGCATTCTTCAACATGAGGACCCTCCTTCCTTGATTGAGTATCCCTTTCATCGTTCTTCTCTTCAGGGAAATCCTTGGATTCTTCCCCACCACTAAAATCCTTCTTTTTATTATGATCACCCTCCTTTGCTTGAAATTCCTCACTTGAATTACCCTTATCCTCCTTCGCATTTTCATTATCTTTGGACCCAGATTGGCTATCCATCTTAATTTTATTCAAATCATCAGCTTTATCCTCCTTAGATTTATCAACTTGACCTCCCTTTCCCTTTCCTTTATCATCCTCAGTTGAATTGGATTTTAAGTTCGACCCTCCTGCTTCTTTTGAAGCTTTAGTAGTAGCATCCGATTTCGGATCTAAACCAGTGCCTGCACTTTCCTAGTTCAACCAAATCCATAATCAATTAATCTAAATCACTGACATAATTAACAATAGATACCCGTCAAAAGTCCAGTTTAATTCTTTTTTAAGTTACCTTCGAATCAGCAAGAGAGCAAACAACAACTGCAAGTAGTACTAGAATCAGACCCAGAAACCGAACTTGATTTGTTTTCATGTTTTGAGATAATCCCAGTTTGCTACACTACAAATTGACATGTTCACAGAGTTCAGGCAAAAAAAAAAAGTTTTAGATTTTTACATCAGCGTCTTTAAGAAAAAAGAACAATAAAAGCAAAGAGTTTAATCAAGGATGGAGTATTTGCTAACCTATGATTTGACAGTTGTTTGCATCTATTTTGCAAGATTTTGCTGCTTGAATCTTTCACGAAACAAACTCCGATTCTCATGGAGCTGAGCTCCCAAGCAAAGAATAGTTCCGTTTGTTTTGTAGGGGTTAGCAGTTGAAATAGATACGAGGTACGAAGCGGTTGAACTTAAGTTTCTTGGTTTCTTCAGTTTGACAGTTGACTCTTTCACTTCCCTCTCTTGTTTTGGACGTAGATGCAACACGCACCGTTTTGTGCCCCGGGAGATGGGAGTCGCAGACCGTTTTTATGATTTGTATTTCACTTTGATGACCGTAAGAATATCTTATCTTCGAGTTAGTTTTCATACCAATCAAAATGAATTTACTCTCGGATAATCTCTATAATGCATTCATATTCTTTTAGATAATGGTTTCAGTATTTAAAATATTTAAAAAAAAAAAAAAATCTCCTCAATCACCGTATCAATCTCTTGAGATTGGTACGTAACTCTTTGAACCATACGGTTATATCTAACTTAGAATTCTAGAGGAGCTGCTAGAAATCAAGGTTTTTGGGATAATTGTCAAAATTCCTTTATATTTTTATCCAAAAAATCAATTAAAATATTTTTGTATCTTTGAGACTCCATTATATATATATATATAAACTCGAAATCTAATTCTCACTTAATTAGTACCATTAATCCATTTGATTTTTTTTTATTAAGAATTTATTTTGAAGTGTTTTAAATTTAACAGCATTTCATCGTACGTTTTGAATATAAATTATTACGATATTATATTTCTAAATTACATTATATGCAAAATTATATAGCAAACATATTATCAAATCTAATTGCATAGAGAGTATAATTATTATAGATATATAATCTTTGTAAAACACGTACTTTTTATATAAAACTCAGTGAATGTTTTTGTACTCCTAAAGTAAAAAATGTCATATCAGAAAATGCAAATGGATAGACATAAAACATCTTGATGTGGGATAAGAAAAATTTACAAGGGTGTTTGAATAATCTTATCAATGGAAGGTTTAATTTTGATAGAGAAAGCTGTCAATATAACACCCCAAAACTCTCTCTGCTTTTTTGGTCCGTTGAGAGAACTGCTATAAATCTAGTGGCTGCATAATAAGCCTTGCCACCATGCCGCCCAAGAAGAAGAAGAAGAAGTACCATTGTTTCTTAATATTCACCTGGTGAACAAATTAATGCCGACAAACGGATGTGAATGCCCAGATGCTTATGTTTTTAGTAAGAGATGTGAGGAGCCCAATGCCTATTTTTGCAATTTGATATTTACCTCTGAGTCTGAATTCCTAGCTCTCCTAACAGACTTCCCGATCCAAACTAGAAGGAGCCCATTTTTGAGAAGTGATGGCTTGCTGGGAAGAGCATATTTTCTGTACTCATATCGCTTAGCAAGGAAAAACATATTCTGAACTAGGGTTTTGAAGCTGGCAGATTGCTTTCACTATGTCTTCTTGTTGGGGAGCCCATAACCTTCGAGCAAAAAGGAAGGCTCGTTTCAGATATGAAATCAGGATAGATAATGGCCCATTTCCAGCATTGCTGGGCTTAGAGCGACGAGGTCTGAAGAGCTGGTCCACATTCGGGTCTCATTATAAGCCACCTCTGTTATAGTGGAGGTCAATTTAAACCCCTTTTCGGTTGGGGGTTAAGCAGATAGTCTACAAACCCGATGGGTGCAGGCTAGGCTAGGCTAACCTAACCCCACCAAAGCATGCTATGACTGAACACGGTATGTTATCAAGCTCGCAAGCCACACGAGGGTTGACTAGAGGAGTGAAAATAGTGTCAATTCACCTACAAATTGGCAAAAACATTAAATGAGCTAATTAAAACCATAAGCACCTTGTCTCAATCAATGAGCTGCATGGCAATTTCCAAGTGGCGTCGGCGGTGCACGTCGGTCACGTTGCACTCAAGTCAGCTTACCCCGTTTTGAGGGTTTTATACCAGCACAACAAGTAGCAAATAGAAGTCTTGGCTATTTATGAACAAAGAAGAAATTAATTTCAGGATCAAGCCTGGTTAAGGAAAGGTTGTTATCATGGATAAATAGAAGAGCATATATATTATTGGTTGGGTGCCAAAAGTCTGAAATTTTCAAAGGTAATACTTGGTCTAAATTTGTACGACTTGTTGACATGAAAATCTTAACCCTGTTGATGCAGGTTAAGAATTTAATTTCATAATCTAATCTATTTATTACTTTTTCGGGAATGTGATAAAAATTAATTTTTAAAAAAATTTTTATTTAAAAATTTATTAGAATAATTTTATTTTTTAAATTTATTTTTAATATTAGCACATTAAAATAATTCAAAAATAAAAATTAATAACTTGAAGCTAAAATGTTTTTAAAATTTTTTTCAAAAATAAAATTATATCAAAATACAAAATAAAACCTTGACAAATAGTTGTCATCATCACTAAATAAAAACAACCAGTTAGTTAGATGTCATGAGTCTATAATTGTTTTTTTTAATTGGCTGCTAGGAAATGAATTTCTCTTTAGAATTAGGTTGAGTTAGACATGCAGCTACAACTAATAATAATAATACTGGAGTGTTTGAAGGTGTGCTAATAATTATTTTTTAAAATATTTTTTATTTTAAAATATATCAAAATAGTATTTTTTTAGTTTTTAAAAAAATATTTTTAATATCAGCACATCCAAATAATCTGAAAATATAAAAAATATATTAATTTAAAGCAAAAAAATAAATAAATTTTAAATTTTTTCAAAAACGCTTCTGAAATACAATGCCTAACACTGAATTTATTGTAATTATAATAATTATATGTATTGCTTTTTAAACAAAATCCATAAAAAAAATCCTTAAATCCATAAAAATACAACTTGAAAACAAAAAATAAAAAATGGAAATAGCAAATGATCCATAAACTTTATTCTTTTATGATTTTTTTCTTAGATTAGTGATTAACCTGCTAAGCATGTTTTTCTCAAAAGTTTCCATGAAATAATAAAAGCTCAAGTCATGCCTTCTTCGAGAGGGCAAATGTACAACTAAATAAACAGTACTCATGGGTGTAATTACTTGATAAACAATATCTTCTACAAAATTGTATTTGTCCCTCCAGTCTCAAAGTACTGTATAATTTTCTTAACTATCACCTACAGAATATCCTGCTGCAGAATTCACTAAGCAACCAGTTGAAAAGTCTTTTATCTTAGTTTATTCCAATTATTTAAATCTATACTGAAATGTATATGTTCTCAAGTATTGTATAGTTCATGTTTACCTCCTCTTTTTTTTTTTATTATTATTATTATTAACGTGGATATCCAGGACAATTTGCATGCACCTCGATAAATCTCATGGGTCCTGAAATCTAAAATTAACGATCATGTAAGTTTTTAGTGGCTCTGAGATTTATGAGACTCGAACAATTAATTTTTCAAAAAACAAACTTAAAATCTGATCAATTAAACTACAGGCTCGTATCCTTCTTTTACTCTCATTTGCTACATTGTATGTATATTTATTTTGATGAATATAATTATCCATGTTATGATGGACAAAACTCTTACTTTTTTTCATTATCTTACTTGGCATCAAAGCAAAAAATAACTCACGTTATACTTCCTAGATCACACTTTGACACCATATCAACTTCTCTCTCTTCCATTGATGTCAAAAGCACCATTCCACTCAACCTTTCTCATCCCTACTTGTCAGTATCTTTTAAGCTTGATGGCCTGAATTATTTGGGCTGATAATCTCAGTTTCTTTCATTCTTTAACAACAAAGATCTTTTTAGGTTCATGGAAGGACCTGAATCAATTCTTGAGAAACTTAATATTGATAATTCTCCCAATCCTTCTTATACAACCTGATATAAGAAAGATCAAGCTCTATTGGGGATTATCTTTCCCTCCATCATTCCAAATCTTGTGGCTTCTGTGTATGGTTTAAACACTTCGAAACAAGTGTGGACTGCTCTTAAAACACGGTTTTCCTGTCAATCTCGTTCTCGCATTGTTCACATGAAGTGCCTATTATAGACCATTACTTAGAGGTCTCATAATTGTTTTGCCTATTTAAAGAGTGCCAAATCTATATATTGGCTGCTGCAGGGAAGCCTGCTGATAATCAAGATTTGATCTCTTGTCTTCTTGGTGGTCCGAGCTACCCCTTTATTACATCGATCTTATACGTTTGCTTACAAGAATAAAAACTTTACCATTGAAGATTTTAATGTTGAGCTGTTGAGGCATGAAGCTCTTTTTGAAAGTCGGCATAGCACAGTGGTCTTTAATACCACTCTTGCTTTTGCTATCAACAAGAAGCCTTCATCTGGACAAAAGAAAAGGCCATTCGTTCTTGTTATCGCTCGACCATCATACCCATCTCAAATAGATGGTCCCATTAATTGTCCTAATGGTTAAGAAAAAAATATACAAATCGATTAAATCAAGAAAAAAAAATTAAATTATAAAAAAAATCAAATTAAACCGATTAAAATATTTTTAAAAAATATTCAGTTTGGTTTGGTTTCGATTTCATAAACTTGAAACCGAAAAACCTCAACCGAATCGAATTGATTTAGTTAAAAATAAACAAAATTAAACTGGAAATAACCGAACAAAACCGAACCGAACCAAAATTGATCGGTTGGGTTTTGGTTTTTTATATAAAATAATCGAATCGAACCAAACCGAAACTAGTCGGTTGGAATTGGTTCGGTTTTATTTTTATATTTTACAAAATTTTAATTTACTTATTTTTATAGGTAAAAACCAGAACAAACCGAAAATAATTATCTCTAAATGGTCCTGCACCAGTTCTTCATCTCTTCGATCAGCTTCAACTCAGACCTCCAACGGCAATCAACCCATGTCAAATCCATGGGAGAGTAGGTCATATTGCTACAGAGTGCTGCCATATATTTGACTTCTCATATGAGGGTCATTATCCACTAACCTAGCTTGCAGGAATGCCAGCTGAGTTTAATACACAATTTGAGCACCAAGTGTGGTATATAGACAACGTTTTTGGATGATAAAAATCGCACTCATTTGTTGCCCTAAAATGGAACAGACTTTCACTATAGAAAATGGTACAATTATGTTAATTAAAAGTACTAGCTCCATTTCTTTACAAATTAGCTAATCTAATTTTCAACTATCCAATATTTTTGCACTACCCGCATACCTCCTGCACCAATTAACTATTTATCAAGAAATTTTGCTTAGACAATAACTGTTACTGGTACTAATTTCATAGTGAAGGAGAATCAGAGATATTGATTACTACTCTATAGACAGGTTGAGAAAAGTCTTTATGCTGTGGAGATAAAGAAGCTACAATCGAAAGGTTTCTGAATATATTGAATACAAAGATGGCTAATATGGTTGAGTTGTAATATTACGTTGAGAGCTACTAAAATAAAAGAA
>Ga0325405_1007136_pt1 | contig 11268 bp, 6 predicted proteins | sample PopdelMetagenome_21_FD_205663 | JGI IMG/M metagenome (GOLD analysis project Ga0325405, IMG submission 205663) | Populus deltoides microbial communities from Bellville, Georgia, United States - Xylem-Control-R2 | ecosystem: Host-associated > Plants > Phyllosphere > Stem > Wood/Secondary xylem...
TTTATGTAGGGTTTTTTATTGTGTTTGATAAGATTCTTATTTTGGTTAGTATTTTGGATTTATTGAAAAATCTATATAAATAGAAAATATTTAATAATAAAATTTTAAATTAATATTTTTATATAATAATTTTATTCGATAGAATTTTGTACTGTCTATTCTTTTTATTCTTTAACGTTATTTCTATATACGCTTACACTTAAATTTATGATTTTTTTTCACAAATATTAAGAGATCGTTATATATATCCTCATAAATCTTTTCAACCTTGACACATTTTGATGAATTTAATCTCTGAAAAATAAATAAAAAATGATTCCAAACTTTACCCAAGTCTCAGGAACACAAATATTTCTGTACTACCAATACAAAATTATTACTGATACCATTCATTCTCATTGTTGAATTAAAAAAAATTTAATGTAGGTGGGTCACGAGACAGGAAGTATAGTATTCTAATTTTCAATAATTTCTCAAGGTCTTGTCCATGCTATGGACTACGTCCTTGCTAAGCTGGCAATAGAGTGCACGTGGGCCGAAACTAGTGGACTAAAGAATCCACCGGGAAGGACTGAGTGTATCGTGTCGGCGATATTTGGTGATAAAGCAAATATTTCCGGGTTATGTACACGTGGCGTAACAGGATTCCAGGGGTGCCCAAAAGTATCCTGCTCTCCTTTTCCCCCTTTGGATATGTCTATATATGGATCTGATCCATCTTTCTCTTTTGGCATAATTGCGTCGTCCTCCCTTTTTTGGTGAAAAATATACAATAAGAAGAGAAAACACAAGAGAGCCAAGAGATGGAGGATGGTAAAGTAGCGGTGAAATCATCAAGGTTTAAAAGAGTTTGTGTGTTTTGTGGTAGCAGTAAAGGCAAGAGGGATTGTTATCGTGATGCTGCTCTTGAACTTGGCCAAGAACTGGTATAGCAATTCAAAAACCTTACTTTCTCGATCTTATTTAGTCTTGTAAGTCCAGAAATATTGAGTTTGCTTCGATTCCATGTGAAGGTGTCAAGGAGGTTGGATCTTGTTTATGGCGGAGGAAGTGTTGGATTGATGGGGCTAGTGTCTCAAGAGGTCCATCGTGGGGGAGGACATGTAATAGGGTAATTATGAATAGCTACGGTGCATGCTTCCTTGTCCACATAATTTCATTTTCTAGTTCGAGTACTGATCTGTATTGCTATGTCTTTTGTTGCTTTCTCCTACAGAGTCATCCCTAAAACTCTGATGAACAAAGAGGTAAGCAGATTAGGATTCTTAATCCATGTATAGAAACGATTGTCTCTAGTTGTTCTTGGTGCGTGTTTGTCATCGTAATAGCTCCTGTGGTTGTGATTTAAAAAAAAGTTAAGTTCATGAACGCGATGATTAACCAAACATTTTCAAGTTTATAACCAAGACAAAACACAGCCGGCAGCACCAGTACTGAACACTACAGAAACAAAATATAGCCTTAATTAATTTACTAATCAAGACATGATTAAATGCTTTGTTTTTGTTATGTGTAGCTAACAGGAGAAACAGTAGGGGAGGTCAGGCCAGTAGCGGACATGCATCAAAGAAAAGCTGAGATGGCCCGCAATTCTGACTGTTTCATTGCCTTACCAGGTACCTGATCTCTCTCTTTCTCTCTCAAATAATTTTTTTTCCCCCCTGATGGTTATGTGTTAATATTATATTATATTATATTAATTAAACTAGGTGGGTATGGAACCTTGGAGGAGTTATTGGAAGTCATTACATGGGCCCAACTTGGCATCCACGACAAGCCTGTAAAGCTACTTCATGTCTTAACCTTGGATAAGATTCAAATTAAGAAAGTTTTGTTATGCTCCAAGGTCAATTCTTAACTTAGTTCTTGACATATACAGGTGGGTTTGCTTAACGTGGATGGATACTACAATTACCTGCTGACTTTTATAGACAAGGCAGTGGATGATGGGTTCATCATGCCATCTCAGCGTAGTATTATTGTCTCTGCCCCAAGTCCCAAAGAGCTTGTTCAGAAACTTGAGGTGGGTTCTTGTGATCACATCCTTTTGGTTGATTTGTGTTTTTTCTTTTTTTTCTCCAATTTTTTTACTTTATTTGGCAGGAATATGTGCCTGTGCATGATGGAGTTGTTGCCAAGGCTAAGTGGGAGGCAGAACAAATGGAGCTCAATGCATCTTTGCAAACTGAAATTGCTCGTTAATGGCAGAAATTAACCATATGAAAAGGTTTTTTTTTTTTTTTTAAGGATTTTATTAAAATTATGTAGGGCTTTCTCCTTTTCAATTTTGTATGTATTGGTCTAGAAAGGAAGAGGAGAATTTCCATGCCAGAAAAAATGAAATATTAATTTGGTAGCTAGTCTTTAGTTTTATTGTGTTCTGAAAGAAATTGGCAATGCTGTCTTCTTTCAGATAAATCTTCTGTGTAAGAAAATGCAAAGAACAAAAAAAAACGTAGAAAAAAAGCAAAAAAAGCAGCCTTTTATTCTCTCTCGCATGCCTGTCATGGTGCTGCGCTCTGCTCTACTGTTGTATGCGTGTACAGAGCATACGATTGTTCATGAGGCCGTACGGATGGTTGACCCATCAGAACTTATTACAAAGGCCAAGTCACAATTGTTAAACTCGGTCCGGACGGTGATTCCATTTAAAAATCTTCTTTCTCGATATACATTTTAAGGTTAACTAGGAAAAATATTAATCATGTAAAATATAATTAACTAGGACTCGGCTAAACGAATTTTAATTTTATTTTATTAAATAAAACAAAACAAAACATCTTTTTAAATTGATATAGTGATCCACTAACATAATTTAATTTATTAAGAAATTCAATCATAAGTCATGTAAAACAAGTTTTTTTTATTAACGTGGGTTTCCAGGTCAGTTTATGTGTGTACTTTGACTAATTCCACGGATCCTGAAGTTATCGATCATGTAAGTCTCAAGTGGTTCTGAGATTTGTAAAATTCAAATTAATAACCTTTAAAAAACAAATCTAAAACCTAGCTAATGAATTACACTCTTGAGATTATATAAAGCAAGTATTAATTACCTGGTTCCAAGCACAACAACACAAGCTCAATGTATTGGCACACACATAAAAGCTTTTCTTTTTAATTTTTTTATCCAACAATGTTTTTTGATGTTCGGTAGCTTAATATTGAAAGTTACTCCCCTTCTTAATTAATTGCTTCCTTTAAGCTTCTGATGGATTCTTTTGTTTTGAGATATGTTATAATTACCATCTTTTTTTCAACAAATTTTTTTTTCCTTCTAAAACACACGACATAGTGAGATTCATTTGCTAGATAATAATATAAAATAAATTTTGATTTTATTTTAAATTAAGATAATATTTAAATTTAAACATGTTTTAAATTTAGAAAGCTTTTATGTCATGTTTGTTTCCCGGAATTCACTTTCCGGGAAACCACTTTCTAAACTTTCCTGTGTTTATTTGCCATTAGAAAAGTTGGTAAACGGAAAACACTTTCCGGTCAACGAAAAATTTGGTTTGGTTTTCAAGAAAGTGTTTTTTCTTTTGACTGTGTTTATTTTCTGAAAAGTGGTTTCCGGGAAACCACTTTCCAAACTTTCATGTGTTTATTTGCTATTAGAAAAGTTGATTAACGGAAAATACTTTTCAGTTAAAGGAAAATTTGGCTTGGTTTTCAGGAAAGTGTTTTCCTGGAAAATTTGGACGGAAAACACATTCCGAAAGTTGTGAAAAATTTAGAAATGTCATTATTTACTAATTATATCAAATTTGATCCTCAAACTTTTGATTGCTATATATAATTTGTTTTGAATATTTATTATTCAATTCCATCTCTTAAAATTTAATTTTTATATTAATTTTGGTCCTTATTTTTATAATTGCTATTTGTTTTTTCCTTATCATTTTTTTATTGAAATTTTTTATCTATCAAATTTGGTCCTCATTCTTTTGATTGTTACTTATTTTATTTGAAATAATTTATGAAATGTTAATTATTATTATTATTTTAATTTCTTCACCTTTTATTTTTTTAGATTTTATTTCTATTATTTTGATTATTATTTATTTTATTTGAGATAATTTATGAAATTATATTTTTTTTTTCAATTTCATTCTCATTCAACTTTTTAATTTGTAAGATTTGTTTCTCGTTATTTTAATAAACTTGAGAAAAATAAAACATTAATAAGTTATTTTCCATCTCATTTTCCATGACATAACCAAATACTGGAAATTGTTTTTCAATTTATTTTTCATTACACTATCAAATATCGAAAAATACTTTCTCAAAATTTACTTTTCTGAAATTTATTTTTTTTAAAATTTATTTTTTAAAAAAAATTATTTTCCAACAAACAAATAGGATTAAGCTTGAAAATCATTATTCATACCATTCTTTCACATCACTTTCATCGATTCTTATCCAATAAGGCCATAATAATGTAAATGGATCATGCGAGCTACCACGACAGCGTTTTGTATCCTCCCTAACTCCAAGAAATTGCCCAGCATTCTTGGGTTTACAAATCCCTTGTCAGCAGCCTTATCTGTACAAATATTATTTGCTCATGCATGACTTCATCATCTAAGAAACAAGAGCATGTTACCACCGGAAACATAACTCGTGCCGTGGAGATCAAAACAAGGACAGGAGGCGATGATCGCTCCCCACAAACTCAAAACATCTCTTTCAACAGCGGTGAGAAGACTGTCCGGCTAATTATGAACGGTCCACAACTCTAATAACTTTAATTGGGCTCACACGTCCGTCCATCACTAGTCTACTTCTACAGCATAGATTAGCTAGCTAGTACATTCACCTGCTAAGGACGCCAGCTAGAAGTAGGTGTCTAAGCTACTTCAAGAATACAAGTCACCCATTGGATCCCTGGAACGTGGACTGCCAAGCGATATTGTTTGTTTTCCTTCTTTAAAACTAGCTTTTATCAATTAATATCTTATTTGATTTAATTATAAATTTAATCCTGATGAAATTTCGACTCTCAAACTTCTTAATTCAAGCTTCCAAACTAGACTTAATTTAAAATTGTACTCACAACTTTTTAATTTAAGAAGTCTATCTCCGAAATTAGAATAACATGCAAACAATCTTGCAGGTTAGCCCATATACGAAAGACCTAATTGATACATGTTATATCATAAAACTACCATAATTTTAAGATATATATAGCCTCTTGCGATTTAAAATATGAACCCTTTAATAGAAAGAAAGTACCCTTATTGACTAATAAGCATGAAGAAATATTAATTCATTAAATGGTACAACACAATTTCTATAATGGTCCCTCTCCATCATTGTCACGTCCCAAACTTCAGGTCCATAATTGGCAATGTAAGAGCGGTTCTTCAAGGACACCTAATCTACGTTAAACCTCATAACATACATATTATAAATCAAATTATATAGAATCACACAACATTTCATAAACTTTCAAATATTTCTCAAAACCAGTAAAAAAAAATTAATAATTTAAAACACTTATTATGTTAAATAAAATCCAACCTTTTGAAATAAATCTAAACTTGAATAAAAACAGTATAATAGTGGAGCATCTAAGACATTAAATAAAAATGAATAAGACGGAAAGTCTCGCGGAAACAAGCAAGTCATACCAATCAAAAGCGAAGAAGCAGAAAATCTCAACAAAATCAACATGCTAATAGAAGCTAAGGATCTGTAAATAATAATAAAAAGGAGGGGTGAGTTCAACCAACTCAGTGAGTGAATAACATTTAATATACATCTTAGATATTATAAATTGTAAGTCATACATATCTTATATATACATGCATACTAAGCATATTAGCATATATATAGTAGTAGAATACATGTCAGATAACATATGAAACATTAAAGTTACCAGAACAAAACATCGTGGGATGATTAGTTACACACAAGTCGGTGCCTCTCTCACCAGCTTGCTATACATAAATAATGTGTACAAAGACTAGGTACTTTTCATTAGTATGAAGTTTTTGACAAGTACGATATCAAGACATAATAGATTTTCGTATAATTATCAAAACAACTGAATGTCATATCGAATATGATTTAATTCAACATAATACAAATATATATTCAAGAGACTGATGAGTGCTTGACAATAAATCAACATATATAGATATTCAAGAATGTTATACATATTTATCATATAATCAATATATATAACTTATTTATGTTACATGCATATTAAAAATTACCCCACTTTATGTTACATGCATATTAAAAATTACCTCACTTACTCGAAAAACGAAGGCAAAAGACAAACAGATGTAGAATTAGGAATTACTAATGATTGCTAGGAAGAACGTCAACAAAACCTATATAACGAATATGAAAAAACACTAAAAAATGACTCGAAACAGTTAACCTAAAAGATTACAACTATAAGATTTGAGACCAAAATGTAAATATAAATCCAAAATAGATCACTTAATTGATCCTGAACATGCCCCAATTTAACCGAACTTAAAAGAACCGATTGAACCCCACTGCTCATTCAACCATTCAATCGAAAAGACCAATAAGTTGACAACTGCCTCAAGCTAGCCGGATGGCAGTTCAAACCATTCGGTCAATCGACAACATCAAGCTAATTGATCGACTAGTTTAGACCAACCGGTTGATCTGGATTCCAAAATTTCAATCTGCCAGTTTTAAAAAAAATTTCAAATCCCTCAATTAGTTTGTTTTAAACCAAAATTAAAATCATAAACATAATTACACCTCCTAAATCATCCATATATCAAATCAATATACTAAATATCATATAAATTCTAAAACATTTCTTTAATCCATCAACTATCACATCCCAAATAGAAAAACAACTAAAAAAGGGATCATAATACTTACCTACTTCTTCAAACCTTCTTAAAACCCAAAAACACAAGTTTAGATATAACTAAATTCCTTATTATTTTTGGGAGAAAAGTCACGGTAAGGGAAGGGAAAGAGGAGAAGAGAGAACAAATTCTCTAGCAAAAATTCTCTTTAAATACATAAATTAGGTTAGGTTATTAATTGGATTATCCTTAGCTTGAATTTGATTGGCATAACATGGTTCTTACAATCATCGTCACCTTCAAATGGACCTGTTGGGTACATAAAAGACGTAAACCTAATCTCTCAACTTTCTTTAATTTGCCTTGTCAAACTAGATATGGTTCTCCACTCCAAGTCAATTGGTAGTATGAATCAGTCGTTTATGAGTCCAAGTGCTCAAATATTAACGGCACATGGTTTGACAAGTTGGCCACCCTTCGATTTTCTTCTGGTTGGTGCGAAGGCCCTTTCAACATCTTTTTTAAAAGTGTGACATAGTAATGGTTCCTAGAAGAGGACCAGCTTAAAGGCTAGGAGTACTAGCCATAGGGTGGACCATGGTCCCCTCGCCCTCTGTTAGTAATTTTGTACTGTATGATATTGTCCTGTAACATTGGATTATGGCCTACATTGATCCATGTAGACTCGAGGTCTAAGACCCAAATAGTTACACCGACCGTGACTCATCGAACCTGAAGGCTACATTTGCTGGGTGCTAATTCACCAAAAAGGTTCACTGTTTGGCCAAATATGGAGTAGTCAATCAATTGCCATGTATGGACCCATCTATGGTATGTGATGTCTAGGTGTAATCGTACGACTACCAACATTTTTCTCTCTCCTTATCTTTATCATAACCCTATATTTCAAATCTGAGGTTCTTTGAATCCGAAGGGAGAGAGGGGTGAAGGGCTTTTTTGGATAAAGTTCTTAGAATTCGATGATTATCCCTTCCTTCGTATAACGAACTGTACCTGGAAAAAGTAGGCGAATCTTAAGAATATTCTTTTCCAAAGTCAATTCCAAAAATATTTCATGCATTAAACGAGCAGTTCTCCATGGCACAACCGGATTTTAAGAAAATGGAGGCGAATTCTAAGGTATATTCTTGATTCTGAGTTTTATGCCTAATCAGATTTTTTAATCAAAACGATCTCATTTTAAAAAAAAAAAAAGAGTTGTTCATCAACCTGCAGGTTGAGCCAAGCAACCCGCAACTTAGATCTGAATGGTGTCTTATAACCATGTCTATATGGTATCTCTTGATTGAAGCTAAACAAGTCCAGTTTTGTAATGAACAAGTACAAATTCAGGTCATTAAGCTTGCTCAGTCTGCTTTGAAAACACTTCAGGACACGTTCCAGTGGATGGCGGCCATTTTCTATGGAAAACTGCAAAGAGCAAAAGCAATTATCTAGGCTGTACAAGTTAGCGTCAATAAGAAATTAGGACAGGAACCCAGGTTGCATTAATTAATCTATTCAATACAACAAGAGCTGGCTTCAATTTTTCCCATTAACAATCTGCTACAAATAATTAAACAATTTTTCCCATTAACAATCTGCTACAAATAATTAAACAAGTAACATTTTTTTATGGATAAATAAATTAACTGTTAAGATTTTGAAGACAAGACATGGGAGAAGAGAGAGCCACGAGCAATTTAGATGAAAGGTATGGTAATTCATATTGATATGTATACAGTTGTCTATTTCTGTATATTTACAACTATGGCAAAATTGTCTTGCAAAATTGTATTGAAGGGCAGTGAAAGCAAAGCTGCTCCATCTTGAGAAGAGTATCAACTAGTGGCTGAGAATGTTGAGAATGGTAACTCTGGTTTTCAGTAATGTCCTGTAAACAGCCTCCAACTCCTCCACTGCTTCCTGAATGTTTGACTCTAATGCCTCCAGTCCTTTCAATGTATTTTGCACTTGTACTGAATTGATGTCTTTGCTCGATTTCAGGACAAGCAATTCGGCGTCTATCTTTTTGAATTCATTGAGTTCAGCTTCGCATGATACACGTTTGGATTGAAATAGTTTTGAAACGACAGACCAGGCATGGGAGCTTGATCTTGCCTTTGTCTGAGAAACCATGGACAAGAGAGATTGGAAAATCTCGAGGCTGATTTCTTTTACTTCTGTCAGCAGGCTGACTGCATCGACTGCTGAAGTGATGCTCTTCTCCATGCTCTTCAAATTTTTGAAGCATTTGCGGATTGTTTTATCTAATTGTTTCCTGGACATAATATAGGCTTCAACTTCACTTGCGAATCCAGATTCTCCACCTTTTCTCCTCCTGAGAGATGATTCAAGTTCCTGCAAACACTCCTTCATTGATGAAAAAACATCTCTAGTTGTGCTGCACATGTCCAACAAGAGCAGAGATCCACTCAACACCTCTTCTCCCCTTTCTTTTTGTTGTTCATTGGAGAGGGTTTGTTGTGTTAATGGCAACTGAAGAAAATCCTCAACACACTCATACAAGACTTTGAGGCCACTCAATTTGTGGTAAACTGAAGTAGAAGTTGTTTCTGATGATCTCAACCTGTCCAATTGATCTTCTACGCTGACATTTAGAGGGTGAGATCTTGAGGGCAAGCTGATAGAGCGAATGTGGCAAGCAGCCATCTTATCCTTTAGCAGAAGAACGCTGGTTATAGATGTTGATACAATTGAGCTTGGGAGATGTTGTTCAAGGCATCTCTCATGGGTCTATTATATAGACAATAGGAAATAACAATAAGAAATGCATGCATCCATACTTGCATTTGCTGTCATGTCGCCATTTTTCTAACAATGCGGCTCTCTCTCATCATTGTTGTAGTTCAGGAAGCATAATGCTAATAAAATAATCTCAACTGATAAATTTTTTTCAAATAATAGTACCATGCCTCCTTCCAACCCAGACAGGAATACGATCATCACACCGTATGAATAATTTATCAGGAATCTCATCATGTGAAATGTACAGATCTCAATCTCGCAATAAAGATTTTGGAGCTCTTCATGATATTAAAATGTTATGGTAATCAAAATACTGTTAACATAATACAAGTCTGACATAATTGTTTCCTGCTTCTCGGACATGCTGCTCTACAGTAGGGTATCGACTAACCTGTACAGACTAAATTAAAGATGAAACACGTATAGCGAAATAGGTGGATCTTGCTTGATCACATGCCAACCAGCTTGTAATTATCACATATGTGCATCATTAACAAAACATTTCATGTTTTGTTGAGCTATATCACACGTGTACCTCTGTGCCAAATTCACATGCAAATAATGGCCTGTCAAGATTCCAGATGCTCCCCACCAGGTCTATCAATTGGAGCTATTTCCGAGCCTCACGATCCTTTTTGTTCTGTACAGAAGCCCGAGCAAGATAATTATGTGTGTTGAAGATATGGGTGCAATCCACTTGTGCGCATATATATTTTATTTGATTCATATCCTTACGCAGGGTGTCATGGCAATGAAGCAGGGAACAATTTTGTCAGGGATCTGAATAACTGATTTTTATTCATTTCATTAACATTAGAAAATAGTATTCGTAGCAATGGCTTGTCAAATTTGCCTCAGGAACAGCAATGTATTATGAGATGGTCTGTGAATTTCACAGCATTCTAGCTCAAAGTCAAATGGATTCTGATGTAATGAAAATTTTTCTGTCGAGGATTCATTGGCACATATGTTACTATTAGGATTATCTTATAGGAAGCACTCATCTTGAATCATAGCAATGATGAGAGAAAGCCGGCCGCTGTCGGAAAATGCAACACATGACAGTGATGCAAGCCTGGAATGATGGAATCTGAATTGCGACTCTGTTCGGTATATAATAGGTGCAAGAGGAGTTGGCTTGAACGACTTTGAAGTTGGACCTACATTACATATCCCACTGATGGAGGCTTTCTTCTTCTTAAGGGAAGATGGATGCCTTTGTTGGAGCTCTATAGCTGTTTGCCATTTTCGCTCCATCAGCTTGGCTTCAGAATCCCATCCCCTGGCTCAGAGTATCAAGTTGCAGTTGGAAATGTTGAGATCATCACAAGAAACATCCTCATCAACCTGCCAAAGATCGAGTGGCCTCAAGACTTTATACTAGTGCGTGGACGATTTTCTTCAATCGTCACTCTCCTACCAAGCCCTCTCCAATGAACATTGAAGCATATATGGTTAGTTAAAAACTGAAGCAAGTGATCTTCAAGTCCTTCAGATACTCGATGACAATGGAGAAAAGTGCACATAGCCAACCTTGGACAAAGAAACCATCTTGGTGTCACGACTCGAATCCCGGATCCATGACCGGCACATAGGCAAGGTTCCCCTCCAAGGTTCCATACCTATGCGAACCCAAACTTACACACAAACTTATCCTAACTCAATCAGAGTTCAACGCAGCATTAATAACAAA
>Ga0325405_1007138_pt1 | contig 11267 bp, 5 predicted proteins | sample PopdelMetagenome_21_FD_205663 | JGI IMG/M metagenome (GOLD analysis project Ga0325405, IMG submission 205663) | Populus deltoides microbial communities from Bellville, Georgia, United States - Xylem-Control-R2 | ecosystem: Host-associated > Plants > Phyllosphere > Stem > Wood/Secondary xylem...
CTCGTTTGCTGGATAAAGTAATGCTTCTTCCCCATCTCTTTGTTTAGTTGACTGTTGTAAACTTGTATGGCGTTGAATGAGAAAAAGGATCTCTCCTTGTATCCTGGGGTGTGTACCATAGAGAGACTTTTTCACAATTAAGTAGATGAGTCAGCCTTGTGCATGAAACAAGGTCTATGGTCTGCTGAGAAAATCTTTAATCATGAAAGGAAACATTAGAAAGTATTTCATTCAATTTGTTTTTTCATTGTTCTGCATTCGTTGGGGATGAATGGTGGGAATTTCTATGGTTTGGGGTTTTGAACACCAAAATCTAACAGAAGCCTTTGATACCCATTTACACATAATTCATTGTTTGAAACAAAATTACACTTCGATGCATACTTTTTACATATAGAGATGAAGTAATTACCGATCATGGAGCGTGCTGTACTGATTTTGAGTCAATGTTGAGGTCAAAAGCTGAGTTGTTTTAAGCATTAAAAAAGGACCAAGCAACTGTTCAAGGTTCATGTTATTGTAATTTTTCTCTCTGCAGCTGGTGGGACATTTTCTCGAAGAGACTTGTGTAAACCCTGCCTTCATCATTAACCAACCTGAGATTATGAGTCCTTTGGCAAAGTGGCATAGATCGAAACCAGGCTTGACTGAACGCTTTGAATTGTTTGTCAACAAGCATGAGGTATTTTTCTCAGTTGCATCATTCATACTTTTCGTTCCCCTTCAATTCATCTGCTACTTACACTTCGATTTGCGCCTCTTATATTGTTTGATATTCTGTGACTGCTCAGCTTTGCGATGCATACACTGAATTGAATGACCCTGTTGTACAACGCGAACGATTTGAATCCCAACTCAAGGTAACCCACATCATTTTGCAGTTTGCAATGTCAGTCTAATGACTGGAAATTATACCTGAAAGCAATTTGTTTCCAAATTTCAGGATCGACAATCAGGTGATGATGAAGCAATGGCTTTTGACGAAACATTCTGTACGGCACTTGAATATGGATTGCCTCCTACTGGTGGATGGGGAATGGGTATTGATCGGTTAGTTATGTTGTTAACTGATTCACAGAATATAAAGGTTTGTGCCAAATCACCTCTTCATATTTTATTTTATTTGCGTGTCCTCGTGTTTGCGTGCCAATGCTGCCACACTCGCTACCATGTCAGCACGGGGTTTAAATTTTCACCTATCACTCACATTTCTGCTTGCTTTTTGGGGGCAGGAGGTGCTTCTCTTTCCTGCCATGAAGCCTCAGGATGAACCTTCTGCTAAAGGTACTTCTCATCCTGACTCCTGAATCCTACTAATGCTTTCTTTAATTCCTCTTTTATTGCCACCTCCCCTTTCTTCTCACCATCAGAGGATATTTTGGCTGTATTCAGCTAGATGCGACTGCATTCTTATTTTTTGTAATTACCCTAAGCACCTACAGGGATAGAGGTTACACAAAAAGATGCATAGTTCAATCCACTTGTAGACTAGAGATGCATGTTTCACCAACTCAGTTTTACTTTCATTTGCCATTTAATACTTGTTTTTTTGTTACCGCAGCTACTTAGGCTGTCTGAAATTCTGAGATCTGGAGCATGAACCTTCGGTCAGTTATAGAGGTGGCTGTGTTGTCACCTTCAGGATTTTTTTTCCCACCCGACTGATAATTATTTGTAATTTATCTTTGGACTCTTAACGTAGAAGGGCTTGAAATGGTGTTCGATGAGCTCATTAAATATATAAGATGTGCTTTTGTCACAGTTCTTGACTATGAGTTGCATCATTTGGGGATTGATTTTTTTAGTTTTAGTATTATAAAAAAGCATCCACTTTGTCTTGTGTCCCGTTATAATCCTGTGGGTATGTTTGAGAGTGTAATTGTGGTTGTTTTTTAAAGTGTTTTTTACTCAGAAATGCATCAAAATAATATTTTTTTTATTTTTAAAAAATTATTTTTAATACTATCGTATCAAAACGATCAAAAAACATTAATTTTAAATAAAAAACAAAATTTAAAATTTTTATCAAGTATTTTTGCTTTCTATTTAACAATTTTTGGAAGACCAAATTAATGCTCAGTAAACCATTTTTATAAACACACCAGAAGATGAATTTTTTTTTAATGAAAATACATCATAGAAAAAAGACAATACATTGTGGGTTGTAATAATTAAGGTATTTTTGTTCCTCCTCATCTTTCATCTTTAATTTCATTTACTTATTTTTGATTTAGTTCTTCACATCAAACATGTGTTTGTTATTGTAGTAATTTTTATGGTTGTGATTTGAAAAATATAAAGAAAAATATTTTTAGTTATAGTTTTTTAAAAGGTAGGTTTTTTTTTAAAATGTTTTTAGATAAAACTACTATGATAGATTTTTGTATATAAAATAAATAAAAATAGGTGACAGAAGATTATTTTAACTTTTATAAAATTAAGGTTTGAAATGTGAAGGTTTTATGTAAAAATTAAAAGTTATTTGGTTAATTAAATATATTTTTTTTGTGGTTAGACATAAAATAAAAACCAATTAAAATTTTAGTGATTCAATTTCAATCTAAAACAAAATTTTCTTGATAATAAAAAGTTAAGACTTGCATCATATTTTTTTTATATTGAGAAAAAAAAATGATCCATCCTTTAGGTAATCAAACTAGTTTAAACAAAGCTCATTTGCATTGTGAAAGTCTCCCAAGGCACAATGTTATAGACAGATTGAGCTTTTATTCAAAAACCCATGGAACTTGGTTTTTTTGTTGAATACAATCATTAACAAAACACTAAAGGTATTGCTAAATTATTGTAGTAACATTTATAAAACACTATTAAAGTTGTGTAGTGTTTTTTATTTATTTAATTTCATCATTTAACAACTTAATCTTTTATTTTTAATTCTTTTTAATTTTAATATTATATCATGTTGAAAATTGTACTTCAAAATTATTTTTTATTTTTTTTTTGTTTATGTTATATAATGATCTTATGGGTTTAGTGTTTTTTTTACATGATTTCAAACTTCAACATAGATTAGTTGGAAGTTGGGTTTAAATTTTTTTTTAATTTTTTTTATGAATTTATAATGATCTAATGACTTAAGTCGTGAGTTTAATAGGTTAATCTGTTGTTTTTTTAATTGTTTTTTCTAATTGATTTTTTTTATTGATTTTATCATTTAATATTATATTAATTGTCAAACAAAATAGAGAGCAGTGCTTTGAAACCCATTGAACTATGATCATGTCAACTGTTATGCTCTGAGCAACAAGAAGCATCCACCATTCTCCATTTTCCTATAGAGAAAAATTGCTCTCATCAAATACAAGAGTAGTTACCTATTAAATACAATGTAAATAGGTGTCTGGAAAATCATATTATTAGGTAGAAGAAGGTAACATAGATGTTCAATTTAAAGTAAAAAAAAGTTTTTGTTGAAAAAAATAAAGAGGGTATTTTGGGAATAGTATTTTCAATGTTAATTTTAAGAGGAATTGGTTTACAAATTAAAGGGTCTCCCCTCTGATTTACTTTTGTTTATTTTTTATGATTCGAATTCCATTTGGAATTCAAATCAAAAGGGTTCCAAACACAAGTATTGATTGAAGCTTTAGAATTGAATTCAATTCCAAAGATTCCAAATAGTCTTTACGTTCTTATTTTGTAAAGAGTTCAATCTTTCTGTACTAAGAAAAGTTGTCCAACTTTTTATTCTTATTCATTATTGGCTAGTGAGTTTGAATTCAAAATCTAACAAACATGCTCCTTCATTGCTAGCTGATCTGATTGAGTTTGCATAAAAATCTGGAAATCAGCATTCGATCTTGGTTGCTATTAGAAACTTAGAGAAGTATCACAAATAATTAATAATAATGTTGGCTAGTCTAGTCTACACAGAGCTTGTTATAACTTGATTTTGACTTTTTTTTCCCAGCATATTAAAAAAAAAAAAATTGAGGGGAGGATTAGTGAGTGGAATGAAAATAGAAAAAAAGAAAGAAAGCATATTTTAATAAAAAAAATCATAATAATTTAAAAATATAAAATTTTAAGGAAAAAAAAGATGAAAAGAATTTAAAAATCTAAAAATAAACACTACATATAGTCCAAAATAGGGAGGGAGAGAGGTTAGATGGAGAAAATTCAAAAATAAAAAAGGAAGAGAAAATTCTCGAGAGAAAGAGAGCAGAGAATCAGAGAAGAAAAAAAAAGGAAAAAAAAAGGGTCCACGTGACCTGAAAAAAAAGAGAGGATAGAATGAAACCCTAGCTCTATCATTTTCTTCCCCAGTCATAGCCGCCCTTCACCAGCAATCACCCCCACCAGCCACTCATAAAATTGTCATTCGCCAGCCACCAGTTCCCACGTCTCTCCTCCATGTTGTTTTCCTTTTTTGCTTGTGGTCATGATTAGTTTTTTGTGTTGCAATGTCCCATTGTTTGTTTTTTTAATGATGATATTGATTTTCGTGTGATTGTTTTAGTTAAAAAAAAGATTACAATAAAAGTTTTCAATGATTATTTTTACCTACCGGTCATACTTATCAAATCTAATTTGAGATTAACTCAATGAAGAAGTCTAACTTACAAGAATTATTACAAGTTAACTTGGAAAAATTTTAAAAAATATATTTAAAATTTTAATATTTCTTATGAAAAAATTAACAAACAATTCATGTTAATATAAACTATATATATTATAAATAATAAAGTTCAAAAGATTATTTCAAAATGTAAAAAGATATTATCTTACTATGTTATTTTTTTAAATTGAAATATTTAAACTAAAATATTTTTTTATTCCATATTGAAAAAACATAACTTTTATATATATATATATATATATATATATATATATATATATTAAAGGGTTTCAACTTCTATATTCAAAAAATAAAACATTCTTCTAGTATTTATATAGTGAACTTTGAAAAGGGTTAATAACCAACTAAAAAAGAGGGGTTTCTAGTTAGAAGAAAAAACACATTTGAAAAAAAAAGTCTCATCGGGTTTTGCCGGGTCGTCCTGGTCATGGGTCAACCTGGTTTGACTAGTTTTTTGCTCATGCCGGTCTTTCATCTTACTCGAATCGGTCCAACAACTAGGTTGACCGGTCCTGGTTCTAGATCGACCTGTTGGGCTGGTCGGGTTTAATAACTATGCATAAAAGTGTGTGTGTCTATATATATATATATATATAAACACACACACGGATTTGATATATGAATTGAATCGTGCTCTTTGATGAATATCTTTTTCATTCACTTTTCGCCATTCAATAAACTGCTATTCCACTTGCATAGTCAGGTGAATATAATAATAATAATAATATACCATGAAACTATTTCAGCTTTTATTTCTTATATATGTTTTTTTTAATCAATGAATGGAAAATGCTTATTTATAATTTTTTTTATGGGCGAAGATACATTACTCATTATTATGAGTGAATAGCTAGGTTAATCATGACCTTACCAAGGCTCATAAAATGTGAATAGAGGCTTTCAAGCCCATTTTGAATATAATTAAAGAAAATACGCTTGAAGTTCATTTAATCATTTACCATCCTCTTGAGTTAATACCTTAAATTTTAAAAGTGAGGATTAAGTTCTATTATTAGGCTCGAGTCTCGAATCACTCTTTTGAGTTTTAGTAGTTTTCTTCTTTAATAAGAAAGAAATATATACTAGTTAAGATAAACTTTAGTAAAAGCATAATAGATACATTTATCATTGAAAATAAATAACAATATAACCTACTTTAAATATGTTGCTTTGTGATGATTTTTATCTTTCATTTGACATAATCAGCCTCTTACTAAAAAATATTTGAATAACGATTAGAGTTTCTAGTTAATATAAAAACTAAACAACAACTTATTTTTTTTAACCTTTAATTCGTTGATATATCGCCTTTAACTCGACATATCTCATGAGACACTTGTCAAGAAGAAAAAAAAATCATATTCATTGATTCATATGTATTGTAACAATCTAAACTTTTCATACAATTATTTCCTTTTTAATTGTTGTGTACGTGAAATTTAGAGGTAATTCTCTTTTTATATATATATATATATATATAATCATTTTCAAATTAAAAAGGAGTAATTATTTTCCTTTTATGTTTGTATTACTTATATACATGTGATAACTTATTTACATAATCATGACAAATTTACAATCTTTTTCTGCTAATGAAATAACCATGAACGTTTGATTTGCAAAATCAAGATTGTAGTAAGAAATGAAATATACATGTATCACATGGAAACATAGAAAATAGGGTAAGCATGTCCGCTTTCAATACCACTAATATTTTTATTACAATTCTAGTAATAAACACAATGTCATTAATCCTTTTTATTTATATATTCCTAGCTCATGGTCTATATCGATTATGCATTCATTAATCCATTTCAATAATCATATCTAGTGCTTCAATTAAATTAGAGATTTATCAATCTCATATCATACCCATAACTCATGTTTAAATTTGATTATAGATTCATTTATCTCATTTAATTCATTTACTCAAGCTTTAATTCAACTTCTGGATTCATTAATCCATTTCATTTCCATATTCATGGCTTATGCCTTAGAATAACCACACTCATTTATCAAATTCAATACCTTTCAGTCGACATTATCTTAATCATAGGATTTATTATCTCAATTCCATAATCACGACTTTTACTTTACAAAAATTGTATTCATTTACCCGATTCAACAATCATCATAACTCATTATTCTACATATATTACCTAGATCCCTCGAGTGATTTTGGTACTCAAAATTCATACCTTACATCTATTGTATTCACCAATTTATTTCAATACCATAATTTATGTTTTACGTTAACTATAACGTCATTAATTTATTTATATAATTTTAGCTTGGAGTTTACATCAACCACGATTGTTTATTCATTTTAATAGTTATCATTTCATGTCTTATGTCACTGTATATTTTTTTTTTTGGATTCGAGGAAACCCCATCCCCGGAAAGCGCACTTTGTGGGCCAAGGTGAGCGAGTAAAACCCCGGCTGTCCCAGGCTCTTACAAGAGGTGCACGCCCTGACTCGAACTCGAGACTTGCTGTACAGATCTCAAACCCTTTGCCATCGCGCCATGCCTCTTGGGGACTATGTCACTGTGCATTTATAGATCTATTTCAATAATCATAGTTTGGGATTTACATATAATATATTCAATGACTTATTTCAATATTTGAGATCTATACATTACATACGCTAGGTAGTCATTAATTAATCTCAACACTTATAACATGTATTGTACATTAACCATGTACTCATCAATTTTATACAATAATTTTTGTTTATGTTTTACATCATACATATCCACCAATTCTTCTCATTACTTGTAACTTGTGCCTTTGAATACTTTTAGCCCTTTCCATCTCGACCAATACAAGTTTAAATTAAAAGTCATTGCTATAAAGGTATATTTTTTTATTATAGCATTTTTTCACCTCAAATGCATAATTTATCTGATATAATTTCTCGCCTTTAAAGCATGATTCATTTGATATTGTTTTCCCACCATGAAGGTATAATTCATTTGATACCATTCCACTCCCTAAAGACATATTTCATTTAATATAATTTTCCCTCCCTAAAGGCATCATTTCCCGCCTTGAAGGCATCATTTGCCGTCTTGAAGGCATAATTCATTTGATATCATTCCTCATTTTAAACACATTCAACAATCTATACAATAGTCCATCGTTACCACTGATTTATCTACTTTTATTATTTTCAAGTTCTATCGTTATGGTCGATTATAATTTATATATTGATTACTGTCATTATGATTGTTCATATTACATGTTGGTCATCGTCATTGCGGTTGATCACAGTTATTCACAAGTTTTGTCGTTCCAGTTGATGACGATTAAATTCGGGTTATCGCCAATGCGGTCGAACATAATTATCTACAACTAGTTTTGCTGTTATAATCATTCATAATTTTATGTTTTCTTATTATTTTGATGCGTTGATGTCAAAAATAATTTTTAAAAAATTAAAAAAATATTATTTTAATGCATTTTCAAATAAAAAATACTTTGAAAAGCAACAACTGTCAAATTACCAAACACCCCCTCACCCATAAACATTAAAAATAAAACAATTCCATAAAAATTCACATTTACAACCCTTTCCCAAACACACTTGCAATATGTAAATAATGTATAAAATCCACTACTCTACAACAATTTACATTCCTCAAATCAATTTCATTCTTTTCCGACCTTTTAACTCTTATTGGATCAAGTTTATATCAATTTAAATGTCCATCATTACTTCTCTATTATTTCTAGTTTTTCTATTTATAACCTTGCTTGAAAATACACTAAGAAAACCAATTTCAGAAATAATAATAATCACTACTCTCTCGAACACTATTACATCGATAATACATACAAATAAATCACAATTTATAAAAATTTATTAATAATTTATTTGGATTTCCTAGGACTCATTCATGGTCAGCCCCAGGTTTTTTTTCTTTCCCTAATCCATCTCAATTTTCACAACAACCAATCATTACATATCCATTAACTAAAAACACCATAATCAAGCATTTTCTCAAAATAAATTTCAAGAATCCTAAATCAATGTAAACTACAAATTCAAATATAATTAAATACAATAACAAAATTCATTTCAAAACAAAATTCATCTCAAATCATCATCCTTAATTACATATAATTTATAAACATTGACATCAATTAAACCAATATCCTTTTTCTCTCTAATTTGGCAGGCGTTTAACTTCCCATGACACCAAGTTTTTCTTTTTATCTCTCCATAATTTCACATTCATCAGAGCTCATTTCATACCAATTAACTCATTTAAAACCAATTTTGCAAATTTTCTTAATTTTTGACTAAGAACCCTAACTTGAAAGATTTGGGAATTTCATTTAAAATTGCTTAAAATCTTAATCAATTATAAAACTCATAGTAAAGAATACATTAATAATCAATTTTAGTGTCAAAACAACTTCATTGCAAGCTTTAGATTCCAACTCCTTTCTTCTTCAATTCATTTGTTTCCTTTTCTCTATAGCCGAAACTATCTATCTCTCTTCTCTTCCCAACTAAATTTGCGGCCTCCAAGGTAGTTTCTTTCTTAATGTACTCTCATTGACCATCTCACTGGCCAATTTCCCAAAGAAAAACCAAGAACAAGGAGAGAAGAAGAAATAAGCTACGGTCTCTCCCCCTTTAATTCCAGCTGCACGTAAGTTTACGAAGGGGGAAGAAGAAATTTTTATCTTATTTATAATTTTACCATTACTAATGGTCCACGTGTTAATTTTTGGTATTTTCTCTGGGTCACTAGTAAATTTGTATGGACTTCCCAAATACGTGAGATTCTAACTCTAAGATAAAACATCATGTTAGGAGATATTTTAAAAGAATTCAATCTAATCCAACAATTAAATTAAAAATTATGTTTAATAATATAAAACTGAATAAATTTACACTAAAGTCTGAATTTGCTTATTCAATCTTTTCTTGAATTATATTATTTTTCATAATGTTTATTTACTTGAATTTATTAGAAACTTTCATCATCTTTTGATTAAAAACTGCACAATTATACACATGGCTTATACTGACGGTTATAGTTACTTATACGTAAAATCATACATTAATTTACTTTAAATTCTAAAATATATTTCTAAATTATTTCACCTCAAATTTACAAAAATCCTGCCTTTACAATAATTATTTTTACACAATCAGAAAATTTTCTCGATTTATCACTAATTAACAATTTATATATTTATTTTATTATTTTATTTCATCATAAATTTAAGTTAACTCACCTGGGATGTTCATCCTATACAACAGTCATTCTTCCTCTTGATTTAACATTTTTTAATCGAGGATTACCCTTTCAATACCGGTTTACCGATTTTCTAGACCGGGCTTTACACGTATATTGTTGGACCTGTAGAAAAAATCATCAATAACTTGATTTAATTTTTTTTTATTATCACAAATCGAATGTGTGTAATAAAATCTGAATTTACTGTGAATAAATAATACTGGAAACTCTTAAAAGTTTGAGAAAGGAAACTGAAGAGGAATTCAACAAGATGGGAGCTGATTATTATTATTAATTACCCTTAATAATTTTTTAATCATGTTTATTTTTGTGTTTTAAAAATAAAAATGTTTTCGAAAAAAATTAAATTTTATTTTATTTTTTTGGTTTTAAATTAATATTTTTTTAGTGTTTTTAAATTATTTTGATGTATTAATATCAATTTTTTAAAAAAATAAAAAAATAATATTTTTATCTATTTATAAATAAAAAATATTTTAAAAAAACAACTACAACCATATTATCAAATCAAGTAAAATCAAAGATCAAAATTTAATATTATTTTGGCAGCAAGCAAGCAAGCACAGTCAAGAAATACACTTATAATTTAATATGCATAATAATAATAATAGTAAAAGGGGTAGAATTTAGTCACCTACACTTGTTAAAGATATACTAAGATGCACGACTGCCAGCCATCAAAGCTGACAGGTGCTTGGGGGCCAAGAAAAGGAGGGACGTGGGAATATGATACGCGCGAACTGACTTTCCCCGGACCAATCATTTTGGTTCTATTCATGGAGATAATTTAGGTCTCTCCAATTTTAAATTTTATTTTTTTATTTTTTTATACATCGAACCCTTGTCATGGCTGCATTTGTGTGATGGGCAAGTAAGCATGCTTTCGGCACATTGTCTTTCTCCTTCGACTAACAAAATTTTATTACTAGGTAATGTTTGTTTTTATATTTTAAAAGAATTTTAAAAAATTAATTTTTAAAATTTTTTTTTCTTATTTCAAATTAATATTTTTTTAATATTTTTAAATAATTTTGATGTGTTAATATTAAAAATAATTTTTTTTAAAAAATATTATTTAATATATTTCCAAGTATAAAATACATTAAAAAATAATCACTTCTAAATAATGTCAATATTATGCCACTTTGTGCAATTAAATGGGCCTTTGGAGAAAAATTTTAGTTTGGGAATGGAAATAATTGTCTTTTTAAATAATTTTTATTTAAAAATATATTAAAATAATATATTTTTTTAAAAAATTATTTTTAACAGTAATTTAAAATTATTAAAAAAATTAATTTAAAATATAAAGAAATTTAAATTTTTAAAACAGTGTTTTTAGAAAGTCCTTGTCTTGTCTCGCGTTGTGCCGATTCTGCTGAACCCACTT
>Ga0325405_1007140_pt1 | contig 11265 bp, 12 predicted proteins | sample PopdelMetagenome_21_FD_205663 | JGI IMG/M metagenome (GOLD analysis project Ga0325405, IMG submission 205663) | Populus deltoides microbial communities from Bellville, Georgia, United States - Xylem-Control-R2 | ecosystem: Host-associated > Plants > Phyllosphere > Stem > Wood/Secondary xylem...
AAGATACTATGTATACAAGTGGGTCATGGTCAGACTTGGAGTCCAAGCACATGGGGTTATAATAAGAAAAAGACGACGCACCCTGTAGAAGGAAACACTCATACACGCAGAGGGAGAGAGAGATGGAAATGATGGAGGATGTGGTGATAGTCGGAGCAGGAATTGCAGGGTTGGCAACAGCAGTGGCTTTGAAAAGAGTAGGGGTTCGAGCCCTGGTGTTAGAGAGATCAGAAGGGCTAAGAGCCACAGGTGCAGCCTTGACTCTATTTCCAAATGCTTGGCTTGCCCTTGATGCTCTTGGTGTTTCTCACAAGCTCACCCCCATTTATGCTCCTTCATCGAAGTAATAAGTTGTTCCTCTACACTAACTCTATTCTTTTGATCATGTCTGCCCATCGTTTCTTGAATTTGAATATTATATATCTTCTGGGTGATTGATTAGTTTCCTGTGCACTTCTCTTTTCCTCTTGTATGATTTAGGGGACATGTAACCAATGTTAGTACTGGAGATATTGTTCAACAAGTCCTCGTCCGAGTGGCCAAAAATGGGTAAACTTTTTGAACCTTAATAAAATAATTTCTTGATTAATTTTTTAGTACAATTTCATGCAAGGATCTGTACTATGAATGGCTGTCGGAATCATAAAAGAATTTTTTAGTCGGTTCAATATTATAGTTATACTGATGTATAATGGACAGACCGGATTCCTTCATGTTTATGCCGACAAAACTTCACTCTCATCAACATTCGCTTCCTATATGACGTACTTCTGGGTGTGAATTAATGCCTTGTTTTGTGTGAAATAGGGGCGATGGACAAGGAATTAGGACAATTCACCGCAAAGCACTGTTAGAGGCACTGGCAGAGGAATTGCCGGTTGACTCAATTCAATTCTCTTCCAAGCTAGCTGTCATTGAAAATGAAGAGCAAGGCGGTGATTCCATTGTTGTTATACATTTGGAAGATGGAACTACAATCAAATCTAAGGTTCTGATAGGCTGTGATGGGGTGAACTCGGTGGTGGCACGTTGGCTAGGACTAGCAGAACCGGTCCATTCAGGGCGGTCAGCTGTACGAGGTTTAGCAGTTTTTCCTCAAGGCCATGGATTTAAGCAAGAAGTTCATCAGTTCGTGGATGTGGGCAAAAGAGCTGGTTTCATTCCTCTTAATGATAGAGAACTTTACTGGTTTTTAACCTACAACGGTTAGCACTAAACCCTTCCTTCTTTCTCGTTTTAGCTGGACACAAATGATCGTTCATGTCAGATCATTGCAGGGAACATTTATTCTGAACTAATTTTCAATTCAGGAGATAAGACGGCAGGAGAGCCCGAACAAATACAGAAACAAGTACTTGAGAAACATGCAGAAACGTTTCCTTCAACATACCTAGACGTTGTCCGCCATGCTGATCTTTCAACGTTAACATGGGCACCGTTGATGTTTAGGCAGCCATGGGGCATCATATTTGGAAAGCTAAGCAAAGGAAATGTTACAGTAGCTGGTGATGCTATGCACCCCATGACTCCTGACCTAGGACAAGGCGGTGGTTCGTCACTAGAAGATGCTGTGGTATTGGGCAGACACATTGGCAATTCAGTTATAAACAATGGAGGGCTGATTGTTCCAGGAGACATGGCTAAAGCCATAGATGATTATGTGAAGGAAAGGAGGTGGCGTGCTGCTTTTCTTGTCACAGGATCATATTTAGCAGGATGGGTGCAGCTCGGTGGAGATAAATGGTGGATGAAATTCTTAAGGGATGGAATATTTTACAAGTATCTTTTTGGCAGGATTTCTGGACTTGTGCATAAAGATTGCGGCAAACTTCCTGCTATGTCCTTCGGGGATATGGATCACTCAAGTAAGAAGGACTAGATTCAATTTTGGCTTATAGATTCTGCAGATGAGTGGTTTCAGACGATGGCTCTCAATTACTAGTTAACGAGTCTTTTTTATATTATTTGGTTACTGTCTCGAGATGAAAAAAACATGTCTTCCTATGCTCTGTAATTTATAATTTATGTTATGAAAAAATAAAAATTCACTCAAAACCGTTTCTTTTGGTACTGTTATGCAGTGTTTGTACTTTGTAGGCTTGATCATACTCTAACTCGAGTTGGTGCAAATTTCAGTTTGGTGCCTATATTTTTTATTGACTCGATCACAGCACTGATATATTAACAAAATGTACCTAGACCCATGTTATTATTGTTCTTTTCCTAGGAGATCCAAAGGCTCTTGCATTACACTATGGAAGATGGCAAATTCCTATTTCATAATCTCTCGAAAAAACTGAAATTGCCGAGATTGAAACTTATTTTGCTCAAGGAAGCTTGTTAAATCTTCTTGTATCCCATGTTATTGATCTTCTCTTTGAATTGGAGATCCGAAGGCTCTTGAATTACAGAAAGAAAGAAAGAACAATTTCTCATTTTGAAATATCTTGAGAAAATTGGAACCACTCGGATTGAATCTTATTGACTCGGCACAAGATTTGAATTGCCGACTCGGCAGTTGCAGGTTCGGCAGGTAGTCATTTAGAAACCCAAGCCATGATTTTTTATTGGAAAAACAAAACCCAAAATATTATTTTCATAAAATAAAATCTAGTTCAAAGTAAAATCCGATCAGGTCATCATGTTAACCCGTAAAAAAAAATAGAAGCAAGAAATCATTAGGCCCTCTAGTTTATTGGATTTTGAAATCACACTGTTAGAATGCATTATGATGATTCATTTTTCCATTACAAGTACTCACTCATTTACAAGTCCATAAAATTTCAGATCAATTAATGAACACAACAGTCTGATATTTTAGATGCTATCCTCAAATCTAAACGTTTCATTACTTTTTTAAAATTTAAGCACTGAAAATGTTGAGCAGTAACATCATGACCCAATTTTTGAAGGTCAAGTAGCTGAAAGGAAGAAACCTAGCATCATAGCATAATAACTGTATAGCTATGAAAGATAAATAGAACAGCAAGGGAGGGAGAGTACATAAATTGTGTACTAAATCTTTAGAGCAAAACCAAAAAGAAATGTCCAGTCCCTGAACTTTTTCAACCTAGGAGCATCAATCCCATTTCAGTATATAACTTAAAATCTCAATACAAGACATATTTGACCTGAGTGAATACAAAAGAACAGAAGAAACAAGAAAAAAATTCTGTCAAAATATGTTTTTCATCTTCCCGATATTGATAAAGGGATCCCTCCAACTATCACTCCAGTATCCTTTTCTTTCCCTAGAACTACTCAACGAACTCCATGTTCCTTAATGTTTAAAGGGAGCAAATACCTCCCCGACACCCCAAAGAATGCAACCTTTCATTATTTTTGAACGTGGGGTTCCATCCTCTGCACTTAAAACAATGGAAAGAAAGGGAAAGAAGGGATGGAGCGGAAGACAAGGGGATACAGATCTCACACTCAAGGGAACTTCTCCACACTCAAAACCTATAGTAGAGTCTACAGTCAAGACTGCACAGCTAACCTCTGAAGATGCTCGAAGAAAACTTGAAGGCTCACATCATCCGTGAATATTATATCTGACCCAGCAGCCATCTCATTGGCATTATTGTATGTAGCTGATGGGTTCAACTTTGCCAATAAGAACCTTGCCTGATAAGGTGACATGAGATAATGAGATCGAGCAAGTTTCTATGAAATAGTTAACCTTCCAGTTCACTAGTGCAACTGTGGACGCCCAATGTGGAATTAACAATTTTTTTTTAAAAAAAAAAGGATCTTTTTGGGTCCCCAGTTATAGAAATTGCTCTAAACTGACAGCTATTAATTAAACAATTGGAACAAGGGATCATTATCCAACTAATTTCAACAGCATAGCATAGGTAGAACACCAATCATGCTGCCCAGTTTTGTATGTAGAAGTCAGTTATGTATAGATCCTTTGTCTCTTATGAATTCAATACACTGCATATCATGATATCAAGGAATTTTATTGTTTGTAGGCAAGGCCACAAGGGTTTAATTTTTGAAGAAGAAGAGGAGGAAGAGTGAGATAAAACTAACCTGGGATCCATGCTGATCACACACCACCAATCTAGGAACGGGAAAACGTTCATGAATGATCGCTTGGGCATCGTCTTTGGGTGCTTGCAATAGCTGTGCAAACACCTGCAGGAGGGAGAAAGCATTGCATTTAAAAAGCAAAATTAACAAAAAGATGAACATAAGACACTCACAATACAGCACAGCACCTTCCACGGAGCTGGCTTTGGGGCACTGGTTAGGTAAAGAATACTTAAGACTAGAGTTTTAGTACTCAGTAATTCTGCTAGAAACCTAGGGGCATAAATAATTACAAGAACATTGGAGGACAGTTTTCTGAACAAAAACTCCACAGGGAGTTTATGACAACTATATGATAAGGACACGATGGGTAGTTGAAGCCTTACACACATGCATGTGTGCGCGCACGCACGTGCTCCTGCATGAGTGCAAGTTTGCAGGAGTGACTCCAGTGTGCAAAACAAAAGCTAAGTTTTCCAGTTGTTTCCCTAGAATTGCCAATAAATTCCCCAAAATTGCACTGGCAAACTTCGTTATCATGCCTCATCTAGCCCTACTTGATGCCTCTTACACCTTCAGTTATTTTTGGTATGACAGGAACGACCCATTTCCCCCTATGTAGCACAAAATTCCCGAGTAGGAAAAGTTGAGGGTAACATTCAACCCCAAAAGTGTGGTTAAATGTTACCCTCCAAGAGTAGGGAGTAAAAAATTCATCAAGGGGGAATTTTTTTTTTTTTTTTTGCGCTTTCCCTCTCATTTTTAATTTATCATCTAATTTTTCTCTATTTATCTTACACCTTGCATATGGGATCCATCTTTATAATTTTTATTTTTACAATAAGGTTTAATTCAAGAAGTGGTTTAATTTTTAATGGGAACCCCTATTACTCATTAGCTTTTAAACTTACACCAAACACATAACACATCACCCCTTAACAAGATTTTATACCCATAACACTTTCATCCTTAAATCTTACTTAAAATTTCCACTCCAATTTTTTAATCTCATACCAGACACAACTTTACTGTAAACAAAATGGTTATCAAATTTCTAATGATTTTTTTTTAATTCAACAGTTACAGGACCTCCTTACTAAGAGACACCAATTAGACAGAAGGTCCACTAGTAAAATTCTAGCAATATTGAACTTGAATAATCCAATTAAATACAAAGTAATTTTTTAAAGTAAACTCATCATAAAGGAAAAATTAAACATGATTAAGTCCATGCATTCCATCACCCATGCACTCATCCTAGTTTTGCACATGATAAGCATGATGCCAAATAACAGTAATTTGCAAATCTACACTTGTATCAAAAAGTAAAGCTATGGAGGGATTCATATCTTAGCATCTTCTATACATTTAGTTGGCATTATTTTTATGACATCCTTTCTAAAATGGGAGGTAGAGTCCTGTCAATAATTGACAGAAAAAATTATCATTGGAAGATCCTCAAGCAACGAAGCTCACATAAGCATTACTGGTGTGTTGCTCCTAAGGAATCAAAATCCCACAAATGCAAGAGGTAATCCAAATGTCTGACATGTGGCTTGCAAGCCATTGTAGAATAAATAAACTTGGGGTTCTAAATCCATCCCAAATTTAGATCCCCATGAAAGTGCCACAAAGCAAAAGCCCATACCTGATGCTCTGGCTGATTCTGGTAACCCAAGTTACGCCATTGAGCTATTGTCATTCCATGAAATACGACAACACTAAAGTATGAATCCAGTAAGAGAATTCGATCAGCTCCAATAGAAGCGACATCCAATAATGCAGGTTGAGGCAGTGAGTTAAATGAATATGATATTAGCGATGGTTGAATCATGACAGCAGCATTGGTAATGTTTTCACGGTTCAACAACATGCGGAAATAAGCTGTCTCATCTGGGCTGTTATTGAAAACCTGGTGCAGCCAAATAAGGGAACATATAATAACACTTAACATGCAAATGTTAAATCACTTCAATTTAGTGTAAAACAAAAAAGAAAGTGAGAATAGCAGATGACCTTCAATATCAATTAGTTACCTGTACAAATTGTGATCTTCGCAGATTAAACATAAACTGAGGGAAGAAAGAGAAAAACGAGTTCAATGTAAAAGATGACGGATCGTCCTTCCGGTATTCACCAAATTTGGAACAGAAGCGGATGAGATTTCGGTCTAGCCACCTAGTGGCATCAAATCCTTCCTGTGAGAGAAATCCCAGAGAATCAGGAAAATATACAGAAGCTACATGCAAACAATTAAAACAACGCTTGAGTTTCAATGGAATGAACAAATAAATGTCACTCCTATAGAGGGTGACACAATTATCACCAAGGAAACTGTAAAAGAAAGATCATAAAAAAGATGGCATTCCAAGATAAACATCAACTGAAACAAGTGCACATAAATTTTGTAACAATGGCAATATTTGGAAAAAAATTTAAACACAAAATAAGTTTCTTCTTTATTTAAACAACAGGTAATTATTTCAGTCAAACATGAAACAGTAACAAACTGACAAAACACATGACCACCAACATTAAAATTGCCAATCAGATATTTATTTTTAAGAAAAAGCGAAGTTTTGACAAGAACAACACATGCAGCAAATGATAAGTAGAGATACTTCAAAAGAAATTTTTTTTTTTTTTTTTTAAATAAGCACCTCTGACTCCATTTTCAGGGATGTGAATCTCGCCATTACCACAGCTGCGGTCTCTTGGTCAAAACCTTGTACTAATTCCTGCAAAAGTGAAAAAGTTCCTCCATATCAACACTAATTCATCAGTTACAGTTTCAAGAAATGCTTGGAAAATACACTAGACGAATAGCGCAAGACTAGCAATCCATAATGAGAATGGACAGGGAGAAGTAAGCTTAATCTTAATTTAACAGCAGAAACGAAGCATATGAGAGACCAGACAACATACATCTAAAGATACAGGTTATTGATCCTGGGAAACATTTTACAAATACTAAACTAAAAGGACTACATAATTAAAAGGTTGCTCCTGCCTTAACAAGAGTCTTTGGGGATGTCTAACTAATGAACAGAACTGACAGAATGCATATCCTAAGCATGACAACACAATGGTACTGTTTTCATTTCGAACCGAGAAAACACCTTACACAACTAATATGCCATATATATTGGACATAACCAACCTCTGAGTTAACAGCACTATCTACCCATCTTCTAGTGACAGTTGTAACCCGAAGCAATGTCAAACCCTCAGGATTTTGATAACTGCATCAAAACAAAAATGTCCATCAGTATGTGATTACTGAATGGATGTTGTCGAAAAAGGAAGTGGGTCTAGCATAAAGAATAAAAAAGAATTAAGACAGTATACTCATCAAACATCATACCTTGTAAGAAACTGTAAGTATAGCTGTGGATTTGCACTTCCAGGAGCATTTGATTTTTCACTTGATGAAATATCAAAAAAGACAGTAAAACAACTACTCTTGTCAAGGCCACACATCTTCCAAGCTGTTGTATTCCCCTCACCAATGACTGTATCAGCAACACTAGGTCCTTTCTGCAAGGCTCTATAATTAGTACCAAATCCAATCTAGCTTTAATTGATGGAGAGAAGAGAGCAAAATCACATTTTATTCCCTAAAAATAAGCCAAATCCAAAATAAATAAAGCAAACAAAAAGGAAATTTGAAGGCTGTAGATGGTTCAACCTTCTCCAAAGAGGTGCAAGGTCCAATAATCCCCTGAATTTTTATGTCCTTTGAACAGTTAATCTCGAGTGTTCCACTGCAAAGAAAGAAGAGAAATCATATCACAGCCTACCTATAGTCCATGAAATGAAAGGGTATAGAGGAAGTTTCAAGACAAAGGAGAAGAAAATTATGCATAGCATGCATCTATTTGCTCAGACCATGATCCAACATCAATTCCATAACAGTGAAAATTGCTTTTGTTTTGCAATGATGACTCACTTGAAACAGAGGCCAAGAGACTTTTCTCCTGAATCAAATACACGCTTAAAGGAGTCCTTAAATACAGAATGTCCAAAACTTTCTGAGAGAACAACAAGACCACCAGTTCTTTCTACTGCAACTTTCATTTCTGCGACCCCAACCTAAAACATACAGCAATCACAGGTCAAATGATAAGCAAATCACTGCAATAGATGTGTTTCTAAAATGAATAAAATAAAAGAGCATGCTTAGATTCTTATTGGTCCCATCTAATAAAGTTTTGCTTTGTACTTAATGTAAGCAGAGATGGATTTCATTTGGAAACGACTGGAATGTCCAGGGGAAAAAACAAACTTTGTATCTTATCAACTGCCCTAAGAAGCATTCTCTTCCAGTAGGTATATCACTGTATGTTAGTAGGCCCACTTTAAATTTAACGAGACAAGGAATGTAGATGTGCTTATAAGGTTTTAAAGACAGAACAAGAAATACCTGATCTAGAGCAGAGGCAAAAAGGTCCAACACATGACCCTGGCTGACAAGCTGCTTTGCAAGACTATCATAAAATTTGACTGCTTTCTTAAAATACGGTGCTGCATCCTTATCAAGATCCTTGTGGGAACGTACAGGATCAGACAGATCTTTTGATATAATCTGCAACACTTCAAAATGATTAGCATCTTCATAATCACCAAGGAATGAAGAAACAGAAACTAGCAAATTTTTCATTCTGAAAAACAACTTTTTGACTATATGTTTTTCTTGCTCTAATCTAGCACCAGAGATTGCTAATAACACAGCAAAGAAATGTAATGATGCCAAATAGAGGGCTAAGGAACCTGGAATGGCATCTGATCTATGTATTTTAATGTGAGGAAACATGGGTTGCTAATCAATATGGAACAAAATCAATATGTGGTAGGCCCTGTTTGGTATTGCAGCGTGGCCACGCTTTTCAAAAAAATTGAAATTCTTTTTGCTTCAAGTTAAATTTTTTTCATGTGTTTTTGGATCATTTTGATATGCTGATGTCAAAAATAATTTTTTTTACAAAAAAAAAAAAACATGATTTTGATACATTTCCAAGTGAAAAGCACTTTGAGAAGAAACCGCTGCAACAATGCCAAACAGCATCCATAAGAGGTTTTAACTTTAGGCAGTAAAGTGTGATCCTATCGATAGTCATGAACACTGGAGGAAAGGTGGACGGAGATGGAGGGAGGGAAAGATAGAGCTAATAAGTTTACAATTAAACCATGCTCTATGCCATGAAAATCATCATTATAAATATATCTTAGCTTGACTTTTGATCCAATGTTGAGTGAATCAAGGAACAAATAAAATGTATTCTTCTAAGACAGTGCACAGTACTTTTGATGTTAATAAAGGGCTCCTTTTCCCTCACGAAAAATGAAGCCTTGTCTCAATGTAAAACCATATCACCAGTAAACAATGTGAAGCAATTAGGCAATGAATGGTGCACATTGATTTTCGATTAGCATACATTGATGGTATTTAAGAATACATGGAAAGGAATCAACTCGATGAAAATAACACAACATTGCAGGTGGAGAGTTATCATCAATACAAAATTACCTAACCAACAACCTAAATCAATCTCAATTAAATAACAAAGAAAAGGAAAAATCAAAAGACAACACACAAAAGTTGGCATTACCACTCCTGGCCCTTCGGTGCAAGGACCACCAACTAAAGCTACAATTCTAGCTCCGGTCCCAGGCAAACAAGCTCCCAGCAATCCAGCTGCAACACTCAATGCTACTCCAGTACATCTTGAAGGCCGGTTTCCTGGTGCCACCGGCCACTGATCTGTTTGCAACTCATCCAAGAGCTAAAGACAACAACAACAACAACAAAAAATTCCTCAATCAACAACACACAATCTACATCTCAAATCCAAACCAAACAGAAACAACAAAAGATCACAATTTTCCTCAATAAACAGGAAATAAATTCCCAATTTTATTTTCCTAAAACAACAAACAACCTAATACGGGACCGCTGGCCGTGCTTTTCAAAAAATATGAAGAAAAAAAAGATTGCTTCAAATTAATTTTATTTTTTTTATATAAATCGTTTTAACACATCAAAAATAAATTTTTAAAAATAAAAAAATATATATTTCCATACATTTTCAAACAAAAAACACTTATCACATGACAAACACTACCTTCAAATCAAAACACACTATAATAACGTACCGAATTCAGCGTAAATTCACAGTCAGAAGCTGGCAACAAAAACCGGCTCACACCCGAATTCTGCATTGGCATCCCCCTCTGCTGCTGATACCCACCAACACCAACAGCACCACCAGGAACATTCCTCCTGCCAGCACCACCAATACCTAACTGCTCCATAATCTGATCTTTACTAATCTCTTTAGTCCCTCTAAAAACATATACTTTGGACATATCACTAAACCCCAATTCATGAACTTGCACTTGTGTCCCAAAAGTCACAAAACCCACCATTGCATTCTCCGGCAACAACCCAATTGCCCTCTTAACCTCCGATTTGACATACTCAAACTCCTCCTCGATCATACAAGTATCCAAAACAAACACAAACGCCGACTTAACATCAAATTCCCCAACTGGATTATGATTCTTGTCACCAATAGTATACTCTATTGTCGTATACTGGCTGTACAACTCAGCAGGGAGATTGGTCTCCGAGATCATGGAATAGTGTGGAGGAAAATGGTTGCGCTGGAAGCAGAAAGGGCAGATCCAGATCTTGGCAGTGAAATCAACGCGCGAGAAGCAATTCATGATGGATGTGCAGGTTTTGCAACGGAGAGGAAGGTAAGGGAGAGTTGGGATTTCTGGGTTAGAACGAATAGGGGAGATTGATGCGGCTAAAGGGATGACGCATTTGGAAGCTTCGACTTTGGTTCTGGGCCAGTTGTTCCATGTCATACGGACTGAATCAATGCCTTCTGGATCTGCGTTTGGGATTTCTGACATGGTGGATTCGATTTGAAGTGATTGAAATTATGGGGTTTGGGAGAATTTTGGGTTTTGGGTGGCGACCCCGGCGGAGGAGGTGGAGGGGGTCACCGGATAGAACGAGGGAGGTAACGTCGGAGGAGGAGAGGGAGGTTTTTGGAGAGAGAGGGAGGTTTGTTTGTTCTACGTTTTATTTTTGGAGGAAATTTATATTTAATTTTACAACAATAGGAGTAAGTAAATTGGACGGGATAGATTATTATTTATTACTTTATAATTCAAGAAAATACAAATTATTGTTTGGTATAACTACAGATTCATAAC
>Ga0325405_1007144_pt1 | contig 11264 bp, 8 predicted proteins | sample PopdelMetagenome_21_FD_205663 | JGI IMG/M metagenome (GOLD analysis project Ga0325405, IMG submission 205663) | Populus deltoides microbial communities from Bellville, Georgia, United States - Xylem-Control-R2 | ecosystem: Host-associated > Plants > Phyllosphere > Stem > Wood/Secondary xylem...
CTGTCCTTTTCCTCCTTGACCTCCAAGTCTTCGCAGCCAGTAAGTGGTTCTGAATATGGAACTGCAGGTTGAATTAGTGATCAATTGCAAATATTTCCATTGTCGACTATGCAAGAATGTTGGAAACACGGCAATATTAATTTCCAAAATTATAAAAACTTGAAAATAATTTTTTTGTTTTAAATTAATATTTTTTAAAATTTTCATATTATTTTAATATGCTGATATAAAAAATTATTTTAAAAAAATATAAAAAATACTATTTTAATATTTTTATAAATAAAAAAAATAACTACAACCATGTTACAAACAAAGACAACGATAGGAAATAGGAAAAAGAGTAATGAGTGTTGGAAATTAACATTGTTGTTAATTATAATATGAATATATAAATTTATAATTTATGTTGTTATCCATTTATTTTGGTCGTCACAAAAAAAAAATACATAAAATAAAAAATATTGTTGAAAAAAATTAAAATAATATATCAGTAAGAAAAAAATATAAATGCTTAAAAAATAGCAATCACTATTTACAGAAGGTAAGGTTCCTATCAACTTTCCTTGTGGACTCAAAATTGTGCAAAATCATGCCCCCACTAAGTAGTTGTTGCTAGACTAAAGGAAAGCAAGGCAAAGTAATAATTACGCCAAGCACTAATGACTCTGCACTTATTTATCGTTTTTCACGACCCAAAAAAGAGTACTGAGCGTTGGAAACACGGCAATATTAATTAATTTCCGAAATTACCATTTTTGTTGAGATAAAGTCTATGCGAGTGATGTGCAGCAAGTCTGCGTGCTAATTAGAACTTCCTTTGTAGCTTGTTTTGTGGTAACTATACTTTTTATAGTATCACATCAATCTTTCAATTATACTGACCGTAGTATTCCCTTAAATTACAGTGAAAAAAATAATTATAACAAAGTAAAAAAAAACGATGACGTGTAATTTTTACAAATAAAATTACTTAAAGAATGTATTCCGTCAGTAAAATCTATCGGTAAATTCGTTGGTAAACTATAAACATTGTTCATCATGTAAATTACAAAGGGAATCACCAACGAAAAATTCTGTCATTATTTTCCACAGAGCTCTGGAACTGTTCACTTCCTAATTGCACTGTTAATTACTGTTCTTTACAGATAAAATCACCGACGGATTGAAAAGTTGTCGGTGTTATTTGGCGGTTTTCTGAAAAATTTCGATTAAATTAAAAATTTAAATTAAATATCACAGACGAAATCAACGATAGATTGAAAAGTCGTCGGTAATATTTGGCGGTTTCTGAAAATCTTTGATTAAATTGAAAATTTAAATTAAATATTACTGACGGAATCACCAATGAAATGATTAAAAATATTAATATTTAATTATTCATCAGTAAAAGCATCGGTAAAACGCCCCAATAAAAAGACTAGAATCCCTAATTTCACAGCAGACGGAGCTCCTTTCTTCTTCTTCTTCTTCCTCATATGTAAAAAACATCAATATTCATTTCTTTCTCTCCCCTTCTCTCCTCAACTCTTTCTCTTCTCCTCTATGCTCAGGTATGTATTCTTCTCATTTCTTCTTCTTTCTTCACATTTTTTTTAATTAATATACTTTACAAATTTGTTTTTGTTTTTCTCTTCTTAGCTTCACTTGCAACCACATTAAGGTACAATTTTTTTTTTTTGTGTTTTTTTCACTATATTTGTTTTTTATTTTATTTTTAATTGTTTTTGTTCTTAATAATTGTATGAATATTGTTGTAGGATTTTTTTCATATGAGATCAATTTTTAGTTGATTTATTTATAGGATTTTTAAATTTTTAGCAATCACAACTTCATTTTTTTCATATGAAATTTTTTAGTTGAATTTATTTTTTCATGTTATTTATTTGTTGCAAATTTGTTTGAGTTGATTTTCTTCTTCTTTTTTCCAATCGTTTTGAATATTATAGAGTGTTGATTTATATTAATTTAATTATTTTATAGTTTTGTAAAATGGATTTTTTTAAAATAATTACCAACGGAATTATATACGGTATTTTTTCGAGGGAAATACTGACGGAATGAAGCGGGTAATTTTTTTTGCGCGCTTTTTCCGTCAGCAAATCCATCGGTAATAATATTTTTTTATTACCAACGGACTTATCGACAAAAAAATTACCGATGAAAGATTCACCGACGGAGCATTTCTGTAAGTGATTTTGTTAGTAAATTACTTACCAACAGAATGATAGTACAAATACCGACGGAAAATTCCGTCGGTAAATATAAAGATTGTGGTAATGGGTCTGACAACTCGCCAGAGGCTCAGCAAGTAGCTAAACTCGAGAGTGTTGGGCTAGCAGCTCGTCAGACCCACGTCCACTTGGGCTCATCGAATATCTGAATCCAAGAATGTTGGGTTTGGAAGCTTGCCAAACTTATGTCCACTTGGACATAAGCGCGTAGTTGAACCTAAGAATAATGAGACTGACAGCTTGTCAGATCCATGTTAATTGAGGCTCAACGCATAGCTTAACTCAATGATATTGGGTTTAGCGGCTCACAAAATCCATGTTTGTTTGGGTTCAGTGCATAGCTGAACGAAAAATATTGGGTTTGACAGATCGCCAGATTTATTTTTGCTTGGGCTCACCGTGTAGCTGAGCCCAAGAACATTAGGTCAGACAACTCTTTAGATCCATATCTGTTTGGAAGCTTGTCAGACCTATGCTCACTTGGGTTCTACTCTTAACCACGCCGAAGGGCGTTGAGCTTGAAAACAAACTAGACCCATGTCATCTAGACTTGATATTCTATCAAGCATTGGGCACTCCGAGCCAGAATTCTGGCAACAGCAAAAACAATTCATTGATAAATGAAAATTCCGGCAACAGCAAAAAAATTTGAGAAATGCAATTCGGAATGTTTTCCACTCCCTTCAAGTTACTTGTAACACCACTTCTAGAGTTTCGACAAGTCACTTCCTCAATGGAAACACAGTGGTTTTTTTATATTGAAGAAACATCTAGTCTAGGTAATGAAAAGATTAGCTGGTTAAAGTTAAGGGAACTTGTGAAGGAAAAAATAAAACACATACAGTACTCAAAAGTTGCACTAAATTCCATGGAGCACAAGATCAGAAGAAAAAGATCATTGATGGATGATATGTGAATCTTAGAAGCAGGCATTTCCCTCAACTGATTAAGCCCACCTCTGGATTTCGAGAAAGAGCTCTTAAAAAAATGGGAATGCTATTTGACTTGTGTTCGATCCCTTGGGAAACATCAATGGCCAGAAACAATGAAAGGAAAGTTCAGCAGGGTCAGGAACTTTATAGAAATCGGTTTCCTGTCCTCCTAGAATGGTTGTGTAGATGGATCAGATAGACTGGGTGTTCTTGAAACACTATCCTTCCCTTTCTTGGCATTTGATCCCCAACTCCTCTATCATGTATTTCCAACCATCAATAGGTCTAAATATGCGAGTCTTGATAAAACTAGCTATCTGCAAGTAGTCAAAGAAAATTGTTAGTTTAACTGGAAAGAGTCGAAAGACATGATGACTAGGCTGGATAGTATATTCATTGCTTCATTATTTATCTTCTAATTTTTTACACTTCATAGAGGACCTATATCATGAGACTACCTGAATAAGCTAGCAGAAAACATTGTATCACACTGACTACAAACAAAACGCACCTTAATTCTTAGTCCATACAAATTCAAAATAGCTTTTAGGGAGCTTCGTTGGATTCTGTAATGTAGAAGAAAGGTAGCATTATTGCTTCATAATGATAAAGTGAATCACCTCCATTTTTATTTCTATCACCAGGAGAAGAATCAACTCCATTATAATGCTTTTTTTATTGCTTCAATCGTTCTCATCAGGAGAAGAATTCCCCAACATAGCATTCATAACCTCCTCCTGCTGCTTCTCAATCTCCATGGTCCATCATCCACGATGAATTCTTTGCTTCTTCAATTTGTAATCCTTTTCCATATTCTCCAAACTATAAAGTGAATCACTTCCATTTTTATTTCTATCGCCTTGTGGCTGTGGCTGGATTTTCCGCCGCTCGATCCACTTATCAATCATTTCCTCTACAAAAGCCTTGGTCTCAGCGATCTCCATCCCTGTGGATGAAGAAAAATTCACATCCGTTTCCCATGAAGCTCTGTTCTTAACCATCAGATCCACCTACAGCAATGCCGATTCCCATGCACCATTCCATTCATCCTCCTCTGTTTTGGTAGAGAATGATTGAAAAAATCGGCCTACTCCCTTTATTCTCTATCTTTATTTTATTCCACTACAACGTGCCGCTGCTATCAGTCGAACAGAAAGCATCCTTTGGTCTCTTTCACTTGACTGCAAGCAATAATAGATAAAGGCATTTAGTATTTCTTGGATCTATGACCCAATCACTGCTGCAGGTTAACTCACTAAGCTGTTTGAAGGAAAGTGGCCATTTTCAATTGATTTTGAAGTAAGGAAAGCAATGTTCCAACTGAAAATAAATTAGGAGCACAGTGCAGGAACCAAAGCTAGCATCCTTGCAGATGATCTTGAGTTCCCTTATAATGCTTTAGACTTGTTAGTATCTGCTGAGGGATTAGTTAATTGGACTAATCACAGAAAAGCTAGAATAAACATTATGTGGTCCATGCCTGCCATTGAAGAACTAAAATGGAATGTGGATTGTTCAGCCTTTGGCAAACCTGCTAGAACTAGAATTGGTGGGGTACTGAGGGATCATAAACGTGTGGTGTTGTGTCTTTTCTCGGCTTTTGTTGGAATCAAGGAGTCAAATGAAACTGAATTACTTGCAGTTTTGAAAGCTTTGGAATTAGCGGCTTCAAGAGAAGAGTTATGTGGGAAAAGATTTATGATTGAATCAGATTCAGCAAACGTGGTTAACTGGATTGGAGATAAGTCGAAACGTCCATGGAAATTTCATGATATCTTCATGAGAGCTGCTAGATTTATGGCAGTGTTGAAACTGGTGCATTATGCTCATGTTTTGAGAGAAGGTAACCATATGGCTGACTCCTTGGAAAAGCAAGGCGTTAACAGAGGCAGTGACCTTGTAGCATGACTCCAACAAATATTTTAATCTATCTTCTGTCTTTCTTTCTCAGTAATGAATTGGGTGATTGGTGGTCTTGGTTATATTGCAGAAGAAACCATCAGAGGTTGTGTTTGCTAATATTACCTACGTTATTTTGGTTGGTGAAGTCATGATGGGATGTGATGAGATGGAATTGGGTGATTCTGAAGAATGTCTGAATTTTAGCTTGGTGTGATGAATTGCAGGATGAATATAGCTAGATCAGGAGTTGGGGGTTATATTGTGATGTATTCATTAGTTTTTCTGGTTTGTTCTTGCTGGGGTTTTCTTGCTTTCTCATATCAGTTATCTTATATGGTGGCTATTGTTTGTATTTGTGATATGGTAGCAATCTGGAAGTGTATTTAAAGAAGAAAAGTTGATACTCTGTTATTCAACGCTGCGGATAAGGGAAAGGTCACCGATGAAGATCTTGTGTGGCTGGTGTTCTTCAGTTAGATTGAAGAACAATACTGATATAAGTAACCAACCATCTTGGCTTTGCTTTGCTTGTCTATAAATTTGATGTTGCTGATTTTGCAGCCTAAAAATTCATTACTTTCACTTGAAAGGAGCACAGGAATAGCCAGTTCAAAGACCAGCGTTGGCACTGCTGCTGGGGTAAAGAGCAACTCAGGAACCTGCCTATTGTATATAGATTTTTTCAATTCGATATCTAGTTCCTTCATTTTTTTTTTTAGGGGTAGGTCCTTCAATTTTTTAGTATGATGGAAAAAAATAATAATTTTATTAATGATAGAAGCCTAGTAAAACTATAACACTTTCCCTAGCTATATATACAATGCAAGAACCATGAAGCACTCGATTTTTCGGTCTGCTACTATGTGATGCCGTCATTTGTTTAGTGTGATTTACAAAAATAATAATTTTATTAGTGATGGTAACCTAGTTAAACTACAACACTTTCCCTAGCTTAATTAGCCAAAAAACAAGGCCAGCCAAGCATGCGTGGATGCCTCAGTGACCATCTTCCACGGGCAGATAGTTTTATGACTTCCGCCGGCACCTGTACATGTCATGTTTTCTCAGCCCTCTTCACCAACTTTCCTTATAATGCCCTAATGCAATTAATCAAGCCCTTTATTTAGCTTACTTTTTTCCTACACCATCTCAAAAGGATTAATTTGATGCAAAAATAAAAAATAAAAACAGTGCCATTTATATAGAATCTAAAACAAAAACAAAAGGGATTTAACCAATCCTCTCTACTCTAAATCTAACATAGAGAGGAGAGGCAGAGGCAGAGCTAGAGAATAGATGGAGGGAGGGAGGGTAAAGAAATGTTTTGTCTCATCACAAGCAGTGATGGGCATGTTGATGGTTCAAGTAATGGCAACAGGAATGCAATTGCTTTCCAAAATCATATTGAATAATGGAACATTTGTGCTTGCACTTATGACCTATAGGCATATAGTTGCAGCCGTTTGCATGGCTCCCTTTGCTTTCTACTTTGAAAGGTATGTCATCTTGTCATCAATCAATTTCGTCTCTTTGTCTTTGACACCATTTTTCTCAAGTTCTTTTTATTTCTGCTGTGGTTGCAGAGGCATGATCAAAAGTAAGATGAATTGGTCTGTTTTTTTCTGGCTTTTTGTTAATTCCTTGTGTGGGTAAGTAATTTTCCTTTCTGGTATGAACATTTTTGCCGTGTTTTGAATGATATCGCATTCAAATTAATTTAAATTCACACTTATTGGACTGAATAGAACTAAATCATATCATATTTGAATTTCATTTCAATAAATCAATAAATTTCAAAAGAGAAAATTAAAACGAAAATGATTGATTTAACAAATGATCAAGAGAATAAGGAATTAAACACATAAAAAAAAGAGATTTTTATATCATACAACACTATCATTTACTTGCATTTGTGTGTTTTATTATACAATCAAGAAAATATTTCTTCTTGAAATTTTTTCTTCTTATATTTCTTAACAAGGCATTACTTTAATTATACTACGGGAAAAAAAAAATTCACATTGCATCACATTTATTATTTCCTCATTAATGTTAATTTCTTTTACCATTTTTGGAGTCATCATTTAAATGTGTATGGCTGCAATTGAATCACAATTAATAGCATGCATTTCAGACTAAACAACTTAGTCTTGTTGTCTTTTGACTTAGGTAGAATATATAGTGTTAACAAAGTATTTTATTTAATGCTATTTTCAAAAGAATGCTGATATCGTGAGTAAAATTAGTGATATTTGAATATTTATTGAACCTTTATTTGTAGTATTTGATGTATAAAATAATATTTATTTAACCTTTCTTAACACATCTTAAAAGGTATTGTAAGAATTATAATTGATTTAAAATCTGGCCCCTTTTTAATGTGATTAAATAACTACAAAAAATATGCAAATGACTCGATTCAATTACTTTTTATACTTCAAGCAAATTCATGAATTAATTAACCTTCTGAAATTGTATCTTGCGACTCGATTGGCGATTCTAATCTTAATGTATACAAATGGAAGAAGATGCATCCTATATGTCTAAGTTATAAGAAGATATATATAACACAAATGCAAGCATATGACGCAGGATATTGTTTGCTATGGGATTGTTCTATTACGGTCTCAAAGATACCTCAGCTACGTATGCTGTCAACTTCCTCAACTTGGTCCCAATAGTAACCTTTGTTTTCTCCATCATCTTGAGGTACTTTGATTTATTTTAATCCCAAATTCACTACATAGATTCAAATACATGTATCATACATTTTGATAGCTTTATATAAATCCGAAAATTAAAACTAACCAAGTGGTTAGACTTGAGAAATTAGGACTGAGTACTCGAGCGGGGAAAATCAAGATATCAGGTGCCATATTATGCGTTTCAGGAGCTATGGTAGCTTGTCTTTATCAGGGAAAAACATTCCACCTTATTCATAAAACTCTTCAACATCATGTTCAAGTCAAGTCATCTGTGCTTCATAAGACTCGTGGTACAATCTTGCTCATTGGCAGTTGCTTGTCTTATTCTTCATGGTATATATTGCAGGTTTGTATCAATCTATTATTAGCACTTTCACTATCTATCCTTAATTAGCCATGACCAAATCATTTTGAATAGCTATGTGATTCAGCTACTTGCTTGTGTCTTTGATAGGCCAAATTGCTCAAGGTGTTCCCATTCAAATATCATACAACCATGATCACTTGTATCTTGGCTTCCATCCAATCAGCAGCAATAGGTCTATGCATTGATAGAAGTAACGCTGCTTGGAAGCTAGAGTGGAATCTGCAGCTACTTACCATCATCTACTCAGTAAGTCTATTGACCAATTTACTAGATATATATAACTACACCCAGAAAGTAATTCTTGGAGATAATTAATTATGAATGATGATATCTGATGTTCCACTAGGAAAGTACTTATAATCTCAAGGTATCAAGTCTCTCCTCGATAAATATTTTTACAAGACTAACCCATCACAAAGTTCTAAGCTAGTTAAAGGTGGGATAGCGTATCTCTTAAGGAACCAGTCATATAATTATGGATATGGACATGTATCGTCAATGATCTTTCTCACAAGTTAACAAATGGGATTTAATCTTTGCAGGGATCCTTAGCCTCAGCTGCAACATTTTGCTTGATTAGTTGGGCTGTTGTTAGAAGAGGCCCTTCTTATCCTCCTATGTTCAACCCGTTGACATTAATTTTTGTGGCAGTTTTGGAAGCTCTCATAATTGGTGCGGAAATCACTGCTGGCCAGTATGTTCTTTCCTTTTTTTTTTTAACAATTAATTTATTGTTTCCAAAATCCAACCTCACATCTTATTGCTAATTAAATGGAAATTACTATGATTGCAGATTGCTGGGCATGGTTTTGATAATAATCGGTTTGTACTCCTTTTTGTTGGGAAAAACCAAGGAGATGAAAAACATGCCCAAGTCGAACATAGAAGCTGCAGAAGCTGCCACGACAGTAGAATCTACAAAGGTTCAGCCAGCTTCTCCTCTTACTACCACTAATGAAGACATAGAATCTGGTTCTGTCAAGGATGTTGTAAATCCTTGAAGAGTGAACACAATGTACGTATATCTCTGCATTTCGTTAGGATCTAAATTAATTTGAGAATAAATCCTTTGATTACAAGTTTAGAAACAACTCAATGGTTTTATTAAGGATGCATTGTAAATCCTTGAAGAGTGAACAGAACGTATATCTTTGCCTTTTCATTAATTGGGATCCAAATTTGAGAATAAATCCTTCGATTACAAATTTAGAAATAACTCGGTGGATTTTATTTGGGAGGCAATATTCGCACTCCTAAAAAGCTTAGATCAAGTCGATTTGCATGAGCTCATGAAACCTCTCTTTGTTTTCTACAAATAAGAAACTTCTGGTTCTCTTTTAACACCTGTTACTATGTACACTTTACCAAGACTGCCTGAAAGTTGGAGTGGAATGTATATAGAAGTAGTTACCATCATCTACTCAGTTAGCTTTTTGACCAATTTAATTACATGCTATTAATTGCTATAACAACACAAATTATGTGTATAATTAATTCATTGCTCGGGGACAAATTAATGATGTGCTGTGATATAAATGATTGATTTAAAAGTATTTTTAAAAAAATTAAATTTTTTTTGTTTTTTTTTAAATAATATTTTTTTGATATTTTTAGATTATTTTTATGTATTGATATCAAAAATAATTTTTATAAAATAAAAATAATTATATTAATATATTATAAATAAAAATAATTACAATCACGTATCAAAAATGTAGCTGATTGGTTAAGAGGTGGGATAAGAACTTGCTTGACGATGAATTATGCCACTTTTCCTACAAATTAATGTGCATTGACCTCTTCCCTGCTCTTGTGGACTATTAGCCGGATCTTATATAGATCTAGTTTCAACCGACAATTTATTCATGCATCTGTCTAATATTTCTGAGCGACACTTAAAAAACATGGATTTGAGTAGAACTATAACATTATAACCTGATAACCCTAATTATTTATATCTTTTAAAATTACCAAACAACTCCTAACCTAGGAAAGAATAAAAATACCCTTGAAATCATACTTATTCTTTGAATTTAAGGGCAATTCCATAATGCTATTGTTTTAAAAACTAAAAATACAAAAAAAAAAAAACCCTCTATACAAGTTTAATAATTTTTTGCTTTTAAAGATATCATCGTTATTTTATTGTTCAAATAATTGTAAAAATAACAAAAAAAAAAACCCTTAAACAAAGTTAATTTTTTTTCTCTTTAAAAACAATAAAGTAGAAAAATATATATATATATATATATATATATATATATATATATAGATTAATTTATCTCGTAATCTCTAACCGGCTTCTTTGAAAAAATAATTTTATCAGCAAAAACTTTATTATACTATTTCAATAAACAACGTAATATATATGTTTAGAAAGTATAAAGGATCATAATTAAAATCAAACTTAATTAATCAAATCCAGTAAATTTAACCGATTCAAACAATGGATCTGATTAATAAGGGAAAAAAAATTATAACTCTAATTATACTTGAACTTGTTACCTTCGTTTTCTAAATTTATGCACTTGCAACTCATCCTTTTTTATTTATGTTTTATATGCAGTAAAATATATTTACATAAATTATTATCGACTAGTTGGATCAATAACTGAACCAATGATCCATTGATTAATAGTTTTGGCCATATAGTTGTTCGGTTTGGATTTAATAACATTGTTAGGATCGAGAGGCCTGGTCTTAATATAGGCTTACTGTCGAAGGTAATACCTACTGAAATGTGAGAGAATATTTCGTGGGCCAAATTAGATTGAAATTGAAGTAAAGTCATGCTGGACCAGAAACATGGACAGACAGCAGACAGAAACAATATGAGACAAGTGGTTAAAAGCAAGAACATGAAACTTAAAAAGCACACTAACAAGAACGCTAATCCTGCTCAAGTTCTTGAGGATCTAAAGTCCAAGAATTATACCAACTTGTAGGAAGAAGAAGGGGTCAAGGGCCAAGGGGAGATGAACAGAAGCCGGCCATTGGCTTTACGTGCAGCTCAAAAGTAAACACCAACCACCACCTATCACATCACGCATGGGCCGAAAGCTAACAAAGAAATGCTACCTGCACGTCTTGTTCATCACACATTATAATTATTAATAAAATTAATTAC
>Ga0325405_1007145_pt1 | contig 11264 bp, 9 predicted proteins | sample PopdelMetagenome_21_FD_205663 | JGI IMG/M metagenome (GOLD analysis project Ga0325405, IMG submission 205663) | Populus deltoides microbial communities from Bellville, Georgia, United States - Xylem-Control-R2 | ecosystem: Host-associated > Plants > Phyllosphere > Stem > Wood/Secondary xylem...
CTTGGGCTGGTCTTTTAGGTGGTTTTGGTTGGTCGCAGTCTTCATCCGAGGTAGAGGAAATATGGATATCATGAGAACAAAACTTAGAGAAACTGAGTCTAGAGAAACAAAGTCCCATTGGCTTGGTTGGCAGTAACGGAAGACAAGAGAGCAAAATTGTCTTATGGTGTTTTTGAGAATGGTTTCAGTAGTAAATCTGCTGTTATGGGTTTTGGATTTATTACAATAACAAGAGATTGGCAACTTTTTGTAGTTTTTGTCAAGGAAACTCCGTTGCTTACTTTTTCTTTTTTTTGTTCTTTGCTTTTGCCCTCGGGATAGTCTTGGGTATCATTCTTTCTTTTCTTGATCTCTTGGCTCGAATATGCTTCTTCTTTTTTTTTGTTACAGTGGAAATGAAGAAAAGAAAAACGCTCGAATATGCATTTGCTTTGCCTTGTTGTGTGAAGAAAAAAAAGGCGGAGGGGACTTCTTCGTGGTTCAAAACTTGAAAGCTATTTCTTTGACGTGTGAAATAAGGAAATTTCGCTCAAACCCACCTTATTTAAGAGAGAGAGGAAGAGGGAGAGAGAGACAGGTACGAGGAACAAAGGCTTTAACAATTTTGTGTTTGGTCCAGCTATAATTTCTTAATTTGGGGATAACCATAGAATGCCTTAATTCTTAGCATGTTCAAGAGCACTAGATTCTTATAAAAATTCTAGGTTTTCCTGGAAGATGTATATTAAATAGTTACAAAGCAAAGTCTCGGTTTACCCTCGTCGAATCTTCTTTTTCAAAAGATGTATAGTCGGTGGCGTACGTATGCATCCATTTTGTATCTAGCCCACTTGTATTTTAACAAGAAGAGACTTCACAAATTTCACTTGGTCTCTCCATGAAAGTTTGAGAGCGATCTCTTAAAATGGGAAAGCATACATTATCTCTATTTTATATTTTAAAATTCATTAACCTTTCCATAAAAAAAAAAGCAAGCATAGACTAAAATCTCAAATTATCATAACCGGTGAGGTCTATCTACAATATATTACAAACGATTGGTCTTCCATTAAAAATTAAAGATATATAACTACTACTTATATTTATATGAAGATTTTAAAAAAAAAATTTGGAAAACATCTAAGTTTTTTTTAGATAAACTCTTCATTATAAAATAATACCTTATTTAATTGGTTCCATAATAATAAAAAAAAAATTATGATAATTTCTTTTAATATTTTCAATTTAATTAAAAAAAGGTCCTCATTTTCGATGTTGAAAAATTGTATATTTAGTAAATATATTTCCTTAATTTTTCATCAAAAATTTATTTTAAAATTAATGAGAAAACTATATATAAAAAAAAAACATATTTTTTTAAAACAAATATATTTGACCCGCCTAATATTCTGTAGTCATTTATTTTGGTGTTAAATTTTAAAAACTTGTACCTAGTAAACATATTTTTTTAATTTTCATGAAAAAATCATTTTAAAATAAACAAAAACATAATTTTCTGAAAATAAACACAACCTAATTATCTCAATTACTTATTAATTAATGTTGTGATAATTAACACGTTTACGTTGGTCTCCTCCATAGCTTGACTTAATTGCCTGCCTCATGAGTGGAAGACGCCTTCCTCAACAATTCAATCTGACCATGCAATCCACAAGGTGATAGGTATCAGGATTAAGATCACCATTTTATATTTTAAATTCAAATATGCTTGTATTTAGTAATAAATTACTTAAATCTAGGTGTAAATCAGTTTCTCTGTAATCTATATGTACACTCTTTTCATTAATGGAATGTAGGGCAATATCATAAGTAAACTGCTAAGCCTACAATAAGATGTATAGCCCAAGTCCCCACGCACATCCCTGAAAGAAGATTCTGAAGACCATTTATTTAATGATAAATTGGATCAAGCCAATATCTTAGATTTAATTCGAAAACATGTCAAATTGTCCCAACTGCTAAACATGGTACTAGGAGATTGAGATTCTAAATTAGTCTTCCAAATGAGTATAGAACATGTAAAAATATTTACTTTTGACTGGCAAAATATAGCTGTGTTAAAATTAAACCACACAAGTTGGTGAATCTTTTATCTACTTTGAAAAAGAAAAAAGAAACCACACAAGTTTGTACATGATTGGTGAAAGGAGACTTTGACCCTGAAGTAGGGGAATTCGTCAATGGAATGACCTTGACTAGAGTGCCCTGTAGAAACACTTACATCAATGTTCAAACCATACTCTTCAACATGGATTTTGTGTGCTTTTACATGGCAGCGGCTAAGTATTATAGGCCACTTCTTTTACGTTAATTATTCATCAAATTGCATGTTTGTGTTCTATCTTTGCAGGCTATATCTCCCTTTCAAATCTGATAGACTTGTTTTCCGTCAGAAAAGCTATTTGGATTCGGACTTGTTACTTTGACATGATACATCACATCAACAGATGAAGATCCCATGCAAGTGCCCATCATGCATCTTGTGCTGCTGCTGCTTCTGCATTTTGGGTTTCTGCCACGGTTTCTGCAATTGCCTGCAAGCTATTCTGTGCAATCTTGACATTCGAATTTGCACCAGGTTAATTAGTGCCAAACTTTCTTGGTTTTATTCTGTCAAGTTCTTTCTTTCTTTCTTTTTCAAATACTGGTTTTTATACGTTCTAGTAAATGGATAGTGTCAACCGAGGTGTAGTACTATCTGATGAAGACTGTTTAAGGGTAATTTCTAGATTATCTCTGGCTTTCCATGAAAAACATATCCCCTGGTCAGCTCAAAATCAACGACACCAAAATCTTTTAATTAATCAAAGACCGAGAAACCAGCACTCCATTTCTTCCCATTCCATTAGGGGTGAATAAACTACTTATATATAAGAGAATATTTCAAAGATTGCGTTAAAAAAATCACAGCCAAAAAGCCTACCAACAAGTTTTGAATGTATTGAAATCATTGTAAAGAAGAGGAAAGGCAGGGGCCATGACTTTTTTTCCTTTATTTTTTAACTTTTCGCAATAAATTTATCACTTCCCATGCTAGTTTTCTTTTTTATTTCACAGTAAAAAAGAAGTACCTTACAAAGGGGTTCATTCTTTCCATTAAAGTTTTTAGAAAATCATTTGTTCTTTGGGATTCTGATGATTGGGCAATTGGGTTCTTCATTCATTTCGTAAGTGATCTTGCTCCTCACTCCATGAATCACTTCATGGATTCAAGTTTTGAATTTGTTAGAAAATAATATAAATTATATCTTGAGACCTCACTTAACAGCTTAAACTTTTAGGTTGTGATGATTTTTTGACATAGTATCAGAGCCTTGATGACCAAGCGGTCACGAGTTCGAATCTCATCATCCCTATTTATTTGATAAAAATTAAGCACAAGGTAATGTGGGCCTGTGCAAGTTTCAAGCCTAAAAAGCTTTTATTTGAGGGAATATGTTAGAGAATAATATAAATAATATCTCGGGGCCTCACCTAACAACGAATTAATGCCATGACCTTGTCTTTTAACTTTAGGTTGAAACAGATTCAATCATCCTGAAAGAAAGAATAGAAAGGCCTAGTTCACACAACACAGTTTGCAGAAACGGAAAATCAATGCTGAAAATTCCAAATAAGAGATTTACAAGAAAAAACATAGTGGACACCTTATGGAATGGACCTGCCTGCTCAATGTGCCTTCAGGTTTTTGGCTTTTCAACTTAAAAAATCTCCCCAGTTTGATTAATAATTGTGTTAATTAACACTCATCCTGTGTAAAATGATTGACAGGACTTCCAAAGAAATGGTTGGTAGCTTGCCATCGTGCCGTCACATATTCCATCCAAGTTGTATTAGTCAGTGGTTTATTGGACACAGTTCTTGCCTATTGTGCAGGAAAACGCTTTTTATACTTGAAAAAGTGGATTGTACTTGAAAAAAAAATGTTTAACCCATGTGTCCCCACTCTCAAATCAATGTGGGATTGTTTATACATGCTCCAAATTTATTTGTCAAGAGATCATCTACCAAGTTTAGATTCGCATACTAGTAAGCAAGGATAATGTGCATGTATTTCATTTACTTTTGGCAGGCATATAAACTTGATACAGGGAGTTTTATTTTCCTAAGAACCAATTTCCTTTTGCAGCTGAAGAACACAAGAAGGAGAGTAGGAAAATTAAGCAAGATTTCATTGCTATTAATAATTATACATTTGCCAATTAACTAGATCAACTGGCCATTAGTATCCATCCTTTTTCGATAGGTTTTAAGTTTGAGCCTCTACTTGAAACCATTATACATCTATACATATGTGCGTACATACATACGTGTGTGTGTGTTCCAAGGATTGTGCTTATATGGGTGTGAAATGTGCATTTTTTGGAAGAACTCCCCTCAATCTTCTTGTTAATTCCTATTTTTGTTATATTTCGAATGGTTGTGGTTATAAGGGCTTGGAATGGGACGATTTAGGAGAGGTTGCAAGTTGTAACTAGAGGGTTCATTTAGAAGACAACGTCCACCAAAGACTCCATAATTTTTTCATCACACTTTTGTAGCACGCATATTGGCAGTTTTGCATTAACGAGAGCTTTGGAGAGTCGAATTGGGAGTGCTTGAGATGGCTTGGAGTGCTAAATGTAGCGAACTAATGCTGGAGATTGATTTCACAGGCTGTGGTCTATATAATAGAGCACTGGCACTGCTACCCATTTACTATAACATAATTGAGAGCAGCTTAACGCAAGGCAGACAAGCTACTCAAACAACGAAGTGGAGGGCTTCCAAAGACCTTTTACAAATCCGAAGAGGACAGAAATGAGAACAGAAATAATAAGTACAAGGAAAATCTAACACATGATGAGCTAAAGCAATTCTAACAAACCAAGTAGCAAGCAAATCATGAAAAAGAAAAAAGCGTAAGCTATCAGCGAGGTAAAATTGATGTGAACTGTTGTCGCCAACAAGATGCCGCATCTGAGCGCACCCCATCAACAAACAGCTCTCAGGAATGGTTTTTCAGAGTTCGTTCCTCACGAAGAGACAATTAATTAGTACATGTAATAGGCTTTGATGCATCAAGCAAACGAGAAATAAAATAGGCTACATGTAGATAGCTCTAATCCAGGATTTGGAAAAGACAGAGCATCTTTTGACTACGTGCTTGGAAACCGGCCGTAGTAGATTCAGGAATGAGTGTAAAGAGTATTTATAAGTAACATTCTATACTAATTTTCAGCATTTAATTGGTCTAGAAACGAGCAGAAATTAGCATCCCCGTGCGCTTAAAGAAGAGAGTTTATGTATAAGAAGAGAGGGAAGGCATTTTGAAAAAAAAAGCATCGGTTCCTTCCAACATCTACAAAATTCATCTCCTCCGGATAGGATGTGAAGCTAGCTGTCACCAGCATCAATTAATGCTACCTACTAGCACCAATTGGTGCTGCCTAAGTCACCAAAGTGAGCACCAATTCGGTGTCACTTGCAGCACCAATAGGTGCTCTTGTCTTTTACAACACAAAGGAAAGGAAGTTTGCCTATAAATAGACAGTGCATCCTTGCCTTATGTACACTACAAGAGAGAAATAAGAGAGCAAAAAGAGAGAGTGAGAGAGGGAAAGTAATCCCACAAAGTTGTGAGGTATTTGTGAGATAGTAAATGAGGTATTTTCTCCTACTAATAGAGAGATTTCAGTTGTTCTCCTATTAGTAGAGAGAAGTTGTTATTCTCACATTACTTAGTAAAATTCTTCTATACTTGCTCGTGGATATAGCCTAATTGGGTGAACCATGTAAATTCTTTTATGTCTAATTTCTCATTTTATCATATCCATTGCCTTTTATCTTGTCAGGTTTGCATGCCAGTATCCTAATAGTGGTATCAGAGCCTTCTGGTTGGTGTTGTTAATACACAAAAGTAATTCGTGTATACGGTTACTATTCACGTCTATGACATTATTCACCTATACAACACTATTCATCCATACGGTAATGTTCACATACGTTACTGTTGGCGTATATAAAAAGTCAGTGCAGTGATTAAATACAGTCTAGGAAGTTCTGTCTAAGGAGATTGGGTTTTAAGCGGAATCTTTTGTGACCCCTCCAATCTTCCTAGGAACTTACTTAGTGAAGTATTATTCACACGATACTATTTTTGTATACATTACAGATCTGTGAAACGGTGATAGCTGAATAGATCATGGTGAATAAAATGGCAGCAAAGTATGAGATTAAGAGGTTCAATGAGAGCAATTTCTCACTCTGGAAAATGAGAATCAAGGCAATCTTAAGGAAAGACAATTGCTTAGCAACAATTGGGGATCGGCCCGCAGAGATCACTAATAATGCAAAATAGAATGAGATAGATGGCAATGTTATTGCTAACATACATTTAGCATTAGCCGATGAAGTATTATCAAGTGTGGCGGAGAAGAAAACAGCTAAGGAGATATGGGAGACTCCAACAAAGCTATAGAGTCAAAGTTTTTGCACAATAAGATTTTCTTAAAGCAGAGACTTTATACCCTTCGAATGGCAGAAACCACAGCGGTGACTGACCACATCAACACAATAAAAACTCTATTTTCACAACTCATTACGTTGGGTCAACAAATAAAGGAAAGTGAACATGCAGAGCTTCTACTTCAAAGTCTTTTAGATTTGTATGATCAGCTTATTATCAACTTGACCAATAATATCCTCACAGACTATTTAGTCTTTGATGATGTTCCAGCCACCATCTTGAAAGAAGAAAATATGCGCAAAAATAAAGAAGACAGAAATAGTTCAAACCAAGCAGAGGCATTATTGGTGTCAGGAGAGAGATCAACGGAGCGTGGCTCCAGTGGGAGTCAAAGGCAAGGGAGGTCCAAATTAAGAAGACTATGAAATGCTACAATTGTGGCAGAAAAAGGCACTTCAAAAAGATTGTTGGTTTAAAAAGGGTATAGAGAATATTGCAGAGTCATCAAAACCTCAAGGATGTGTTGCAAGCACCTTAGAAGATGGAGAGGTTTTATATAGTGAAGTAGCGACAATCTCTACAAATAAAAAAGAGCTCACTAAGGTCTGGCTAATGGATTCAGGAGCAACATGGCATATGACTCCTAATCGAGATTGGTTCCATACATATAAACCCATATCTGGAGGCATAGTGTTCATGGGTGATAATCATACTTTAGAGATTGTTGGCATTAGCACCATCAAATTGAAGATGTATGATGACTTATTTCGTACTATTTCAGGAGTGCGACATGTGAAAGACTTAAAGAAGAATCTTTTGTCCGTAAGACAATTTGATAATCTTGGCTGTAAGATCCAAATAAACAATGGAATAATGAAAATGATCAAAGGAGCGCTGATGGTTTTAAAGGCAAGAAAGACAGTTGCAAATATGTTTGTATTAATGGGAGAAACATATCATGAGGCAGAGGCGTCAATCGTATCAGCCAGTCCTGCAGAAGAGAATACAATGATGTGGCATCAAAAACTAGGCCACATGTCAGAGAAAGGTTTGAAAATTCTCTCTGGTCAGAAGTTACTCCCTGGGCTTATAAAGGTTACTTTACCCTTTTGTGAGCACTGTGTTACAAGTAAACAACACAGGTTGAAGTTTAGCACATCAACAACTAATAGCAAATGCATCTTAGACCTGATTCATTCTGATGTTTGGCAAGCACCAGTTGTATCCTTGGGAGGAGTAAGATACTTTGTATCATTTATAGATGACTTCTCCAGGAGATGTTGGGTGTATCCAATTAGAAGGAAGGCAGATGTGCTTGCAGTCTTTAAAACTTTCAAAGCGCAGATGGAACTTGAATCTGAAAAGAAGATCAAGTGTTTGAGGACTGACAATGGAGGAGAATATACTAGTGATGAATTTGATAACTTTTGTCAACATGAAGGTATTAAAAATCAGTTCACAATGGCATACACTCCACAACAAAATGGAGTGGTAGAGCGGATCAACAGAGCTCTATTGGAAAGAACAAGAGCAATGTTGAAGGCTGCAGTTAATACCGCCTGTTATGTGATAAATTGATCTCCATCAACTGCAATTGAGCTGAAGACACCAATGGAGATGTGGACTGGAAAACCAGTTAATTATTCTCGATTGCATATATTTGGAAGTCATGTGTACGTGATGTACAATACTCAAGAAGTTAGCAAGCTGGATTCAAAATCCAAAAAATGTGTATTCTTAGGATATACTAATGGAGTGAAGGGGTATCGCTTGTAGGATCCCACTGCCCACAAGGTAGTCATCAGTAGAGATGTCATATTTGCAGAAGGTAAAATGCAAATGGAAGAACATAATAGTATTCTAAAGGAGACTACAGCAGTCCAGATGGAAAATACTCAGAATCATACTTCTTCTGAAGCTGCACCAGAGCATGAAGAGTAAGAACAAATAGAGTCTGAAACTCCTGAAGTTCGGCAGTCGATTCATAAAAGAAGACCACCAGCTTGGCACTCAGAATATGTTACTAAGAGCAACATTGCATACTGTCTTCTAACAGAGGATGGAGAGCCATCAACTTTCCACAAGGCTATCAAAAGCATAGATGTATCTATATGGATGACAGCAATGCAAGATGAGATTGAAGCTCTACACAAGAATAACGCTTGGGATCTTATTCCGCGACCACAAGGAAAAAAGGCCATTGACAACAAATGGGTTTACAAGATAAAACGTGATGGCAATGATCAAGTGGAGCGGTATCGTGTAAGATTGGTGGTGAAAGGATATGCTCAGAAAGAAGGAATAGATTTCAATGAAATATTTTCCCTGGTGGTACGACTTACTACAATCAGAGTAGTCTTGGCGATGTGTGCTATATTTGATCTTCACTTAGAGTAGTTAGATGTGAAAACTGTATTTCTTCATGGAGAACTTGAAGAAGAAATTTATATGCTCCAACCAGAGGGTTTTGCTGAAATAGGCAAGGAGAACTTGGTTTGCAGGTTGAACAAATCTCTATACGGTCTCAAACATGCGCCGAGGTGTTGGTACAAGAGATTTGATTCCTTCATAATTAGCCTTGGGTACAACAGACTCAGTTCAGACCATTGTGTGTATTACAAGAGGTTTGAAGAAAATGATGTTTTCATCATTCTGTTGTTGTACGAGGATGACATGTTGATAATAGGCCCCAACAAAGATCGAGTCCAAGAATTGAAGGCATAGTTGGCTAAGGAGCTTGATATGAAGGACTTGGGACAAGCAAACAAGATTCTAGGGATGCAAATTCACCGAGACAGAAGTAAGAGGAATATTTGGCTTTCTTAGAAGAATTATTTGAAGAAGATCTTGCGACGCTTCAACATGCAAGATTGTAAGCCAATTTCCACCCCACTTCTTATTAACTTCAGATTATCCTCAAGTATGTCTCCTAGCAATGAAGCAGAGAGGATGGAGATGTCTCGAGTACCGTATGCATCAGCAGTGGGAAGTTTAATGTTTGTCATGGTATGTACAAGACCAGACATTGCACAAGCAGTGGGAGCAGCTAGTCGATACATGACAAATCCTGGTATAGAGCATTGGAATACTATTAAGAGGATCTTGAGATACATCAAGGGTACCTCAAATGTCGCATTATGTTATGGAGGATCAGAATTTACTGTCAAAAGTTATGTTAATTCAGATTTTACTAGCGACCTTGAGAAAAGAAAATCCACTACAAGCTATGTGTTTATAATTGCAGGAGGAGCTGTGAGCTGGGTCTCTAAACTTCAGACTATTGTAGCTTTATCCACAACAGAAGCTGAGTACATGATAGCTACACAAGCTTGTAAATAAGCAATATGGATGAAGAAACTTATGGAGGAGCTCGGGTACAAACAAGAGAAGATTCTTTTGTATTGTGATATTCAGAGTGCTTTGCATATTGCAAGGAATCCCGCGTTTCATTCAAGAACAAAACACATAGATATTCAGTATCACTTTGTTCGCGAAGTGGTGGAAGATGGAAGTATAGATTTTCAGAAGGTTCACACAAAGGAAAACTCAGCAGATGCTTTGACCAAACCAGTCAACACTGACAAGTACATATGGTGCAGATCCTCTTATGGCCTAGAAGAAACGTAACCAGCATAAAGATGGCAAATATAAAAAGGATAGAAGAATCACAAATGATCAAGTGTGAAGACTTGATTAAATCATCAAAATCTTCAAGTGGGAGAATGTGAAGCTAGCTGGCACCAGCATCAATTAATGCTACCTACTAGCAGCAATTAGTGCTGCCTAAGTCAACAAAGTGAGCACCAATTCGGTGCCACTTGCAGCACCAATTGGTGCTCTAGTCTTTTGCAAGACAAAGGCAAGGAAGCTTGCCTATAAATAGGCAGTGCATCCTTGCCTTATGTACACCACAAGAGAGAAACAAGAGAGCAAGAAGAGAGAGTGAGAGAGGGAAAGTAATCCCACAAAGTTGTGAGGTATTTGTGAGACAGTAAGTGAAGTGTTTTTTCCTAGTAATAGAGATATTTCAGTTGTTCTCCTATTAGTAGAGAGAGGTTGTAATTCTCACATTACTTAGTAAAATCCTTCTATACTTGCCCGTGGATATAGTCTAATTGGGTGAACCACATAAATTCTTGTGTGTTTAATTTTTCATTTTATTCTAGTTATTGTTTTTTATCTTGTCGGGTTTGCATGTTAGTATGCTAACGGAGAAGGGAAGTGGAACGTCAGCAGCTGACAATTCTATTACTTGAAAGCAGGATGTACAAATTACAAACACGGGCACGGTCCCTGATGGTCATCCGTGACCTCTAACAGTAGTGATAACTAAACACATTCGGTCACTCCCCAGGTAAATTAATTAAGAAATGTCCCAACGTGTAGGCAATATGTGAAAAGACAAGATCAAATAGCCCTGGAAGGGCCTGGAAGTACAAAAGACGCCCCGAATCATCAAGGAGATGAGCATAAACCATTCATTCCATGAAGGAAAAGGAAATCAGAACATTGAGACCAACTTTCAAATCAAGTCTAGAAACACACCTTCCATAGCAGGTACGTACGGAGAAGTTCAGCCGTATTGAAAGAATACTTTTATATGTTATATCATGTATGGCATGAAATATAATACTATGATTTTGAATTTTTAAATTAATTGTTAATGTATATTATATGACTCATTAATGTGATCTAAAGATGTATTATTGAAATTTAATTATTATGATATGCAATATAAAAATATTTCCGAACACATCTAAGGAAAATATTTTTTAATAATTAAAATGAAAAGAAAAGTTATAATTAAATGAAAAGA
>Ga0325405_1007148_pt1 | contig 11264 bp, 9 predicted proteins | sample PopdelMetagenome_21_FD_205663 | JGI IMG/M metagenome (GOLD analysis project Ga0325405, IMG submission 205663) | Populus deltoides microbial communities from Bellville, Georgia, United States - Xylem-Control-R2 | ecosystem: Host-associated > Plants > Phyllosphere > Stem > Wood/Secondary xylem...
AAATTATTAATTTTATAATTTGATATATATATATATATATATATATATATATATATATATATATATATTATCTTGAATGTAGAAGAATTTAGTCTTGACAAGTTGATTTGAAAAATAATAAAGCTTTCACCTATGAATTATGTTTGCTAAAAGAATCATGTATTGTGTTTTTATTTATTCAATATCATAATTATTAAACCCGACCTCATTTGATAGGTTGACTTGATTGACCTTGACTTTAATCCAAGTTAGGTTTTATCTTGAATCAATTTAGAGGTTAATTTAATAAAATTTAATTAATAAGTTCAAATCTATATGAGACTTGTCAAAATGAACTTCTTTTTTAATTTTATTTAAACTAATTTTATTCCATTAAAAATAAAATAAAAATATATTATTTTGGGTTTATCTAGTTGTGGATATCCCTTGGTAAAGACCTTGTTTGTTTTTGCAGTTGGAAAACGTTTTTGCAAAAAATAATTCTTTTTATTTTAAATTAGTTTTTTTATACTTTTTCATTATTTTAATGTTCTAATATTAAAAAATTTAATAAATAAAAAATATTATTTCAATAAATTTATTTTAAAAATATTTTACAAAACAATTTAACAAGGAAAAAACATAAGGGAGTGCCATTTTCAACCATAATGCGCCACGCAAGAGACAACTCAAGGAAAGATCCGTCATTCCATGACCTAACGCCCCTTCTGGAATCCCCAACTCCAGTAGCGTCCCCGTCCAAAAGACCAAAACCAAGCAAAACCGCACACAACTCCCGCGGCCCCAACCCCCCCAACCCCCCCACACCCCCCCGCCCCCCCCCCCCCCCCCCCCCTCTCTCTCCATAAGCAGTTGCTTACTGCATTGCCTGTGCCATAGCTCCCTCCGCCGCTGGCATCATCATCGCGCTTTTGGTTGCGAGTGTTTATAGTACTGATTTGGATGCAAATAAGAGATGCCACCGAAGCAGCAACCAAAAGCAGATTTAGCAAAGAAGCAGAAGATCGCAGAAGACAAGACCTTCGGGCTCAAAAACAAAAACAAGAGTAAAAATGTACAGAAATATGTACAATCCCTCAAGCAAAATGTACAACCCCAACCTGACTCCTCTAAACTCGCCGCCAAGGTAATTTATAAATTCCAGTCCTTTTTATATTATATATATATATATATTTATTTATTTCTATATTTTATCATTTCTTTTATTTGATGAATCGATACTGTGAAATATCCTGTAATTTTGACATTTAATTAGCTGATGTTCTTATGTGTATTTGAATTTTAATTATAAAAATAATTAAAAAAACAGAAAAAGAAAGAGGAAGAGAAAGCTAGAGAGAAGGAGCTAAATGAATTGTTTAAAGTTGCTGTTAGCCAGCCCAAAGTTCCCAATGGTAATTACCCTTTATTCTTCTTTTTTATTGTTTTTTTTTTTTATTATGTTCAAATTTTTGTTCAATGTGATGTGAGTTATACTAATAGCTTAATTGATCAGGTGTTGATCCAAAGTCAATAGTCTGTGAGTTCTTTAAAGTAGGGCAATGCACGAAGGGTTTTAAATGCAAGTTCTCGCACGATTTGAATGTTCAGCGGAAGGGAGAAAAGATTGATATATATAGTGATAAGCGTGACCAAGGTTGTCCAGTTAGAAATATGTTTTATTTTGGTTGTTTTTCTATGATTTCTTTTTTTGTTAGTATTAGGTTTGGTTCTTACATGTATTTGTTTTGTTTTCCTTTTCTTTTTGGGTTTTAAGAAACAATGGAGGATTGGGACCAAGAGACATTGGAGAAGGTTGTGGAGTCGAAGGGAAAAGAGTATCAACAGAATAAACCTACTGACATTGTAAGTTTTCTATCTCAAAAAATGGAAAGTTGTTTTGTTAATGAGTATCCATAAGTCTAGCATCTTTTTCCTTTGTGTAATTTATCCACATCCACAAACTTCATATTTGTTGGTTGAAGTTTTCTTTTCCTTTTATTTTGGTGCATGCTTGATGAGAACCATGTCATCGGCCTATGATACTGAGAAATGCGATTTCAATTTGAGACATCATTGGTAGTTATGAAGTGATAGATGAATTTTTAGAATTTAGAAGTTGCAGAGAAGGGGAGTTGGGGAGTAGATTAAGTGGGTTAAATAGTTATCACTATTTTTTAGATCCATCCTGAGAACTTAGGGACTCTTTCTTCGTGGTGCAGAGGATTCTGACACTTGGAATAAAAAACAAGCACTCTTTCTCCCCCATAGGAAATAAGAAATGAACTGTAGTTGTAAATTTCCAAAAACTTTATTTTTTCTTTATTTCATTCAATCTATTGTATTCTTGCTCCTTACCAAATCTATTGGTGGGAAGCTTTCGAAAAGAAATTGCTGAAGTATCATTACAAGAATGAAGGTGAAATTGAGAATTGTTTCCTAGCTAGTTCAATACGAAGGATCTGGGGATTTGGAAAGGTAATCTTGAGTTTGATTATGAAGTTTAGTGAAAGTTCTTTGTGCCCATGTTGTATTTGATCAAGGGTGGAGAGTAGAGAATAGGAACATGAGTCTCTTAAAAAAGGTAAGTGGGTCAGGAAACTTCTTAATTTTGATATGATATGCACATTAGGTGCAGTTGCACACAGACATAAAAGTGACTAGGTGAAGGATATGTTTGAAAGGATTTTGGTTGGCATCAAGTAAGAATTTCCAAAATATGATACTCCAAATTATGACATTAATTTGGGCCAAGTGAATGAGATAGGATTTATCTTGTCTAGTTGAGCAATTAGGCCAATGTTTTATATGCGACTTACAATGCTTGTGCAGGTTTGCAAGTACTTTCTTGAAGCAGTGGAGAAGAAACAATATGGTTGGTTCTGGGTCTGCCCAAATGGTGGTAAAGATTGCCATTATCGGCATTCTCTTCCTCCAGGGTATGTTTTGAAATCTCAGATGAAGGCTCTATTGGATGAAGAGGCTGAAAAGATCTCCATTGAAGAGGAGATTGAAAATCAGGTGATTATTAATTGGCTAAGTTAGCCATGCTGTACATTTAACACAGGATATTTTTCTTCCAGTGGCATCATGCTTATGTCTTATTATCCACTTGTTTTTTACTAAATACCCATTTTTGGTTTTAGCGTGCCAAAACAACTGCTTCAACCCCTATGACTCCTGAGCTGTTCATGCAATGGAAGAAGAAAAGGATGGAAGAAAGAGATGCTGGTTTAGCTTCTCAGAGGGCAGAGAGAGCTAAGAATGATCGTATGAGGTATCTCCGCACCCCATCTACGTTTGCAGACACATTTGCGGATGATTGTATGTCCTAGCCTACTGGATATTATTTGCTAACTCTTTTATCATTTCCATCCCATTTCAGTGGCCGGGAGCTTTTTCTATCAGATGCCAGTGTGTTTGTGGATGACGACGAGGCATATGAGAAATATCAAAGAGAGGAAGAACCCAATGGTACTGAACAGCAGGTAAACGTTTTCCTTTTTATGTGATTTCATAACGGGTTCAAATAAAGAATGATTAGTGAAGCTTTAGCATGCCCATTAAAATTAGTTGATGCACAAAAAATTAGATTGGGTTGATGGACAGAATTAGATTATATGATACATGGGGATTATTGATACCATACAGAAAAAGTGATGGTTTCTTTGATGTTGATTTTTTCATCAAGCACTTCCTGAAATCTTAGAACTTTATTAGTCCTATGACCTTTTCCATTTCAGACGGTGATGTTTTCGCCTTGTTCAGGTTCAAAGGGTAGCCTAGGTCAAGGATGGCATAATGCTCTATTTTCTTAGTTCTTTGTGCTTGACTAACATGAAATCTGTGCTTTGTATTGACAAGTATGGACATTTTTTTTGATGGTTGTATTGTCATTTCCTATGTCTGCCATTAATTCGAATGAAGAATGTGTCATAATAACATCATGTGTGTTGGTAATTTCTTGAAGGATTAGATTCTTCAATTTAATTGAATTTCTGTGAATCATTCCCAATCATTTGCGTCTTAAAATTCTGCGATCCATAAACTGAATGGATGTTTGCCTGTTAAAGTTATATACCCTGGAATGAGATGTGGTTTGTTCCTGGAACTCAGGTCAAAGATAAATCCACTGCTGATGGACCAAGCACCTCAGCAGCAGCTGTTGGTGATGCTGAAGATCTACGTGATGACGACGATGATGACGAACTGGACATTGATGAGTTAAATGAACTGGAGGCAAGTTTATCAAGAACGTCAATCCAAATTCAGGAGCGCAGTGGTTGTAAATAGTTTTGAGAGGCAGAGTCTGTGGTCCACATGCCTTTTAAAATGTTGACTCCATGATCCTGCTGAGAAGGGATTTGCATGGCCAATGCATCACTGGCAACCATTTCACTAGCTGCCAATGATAATTAATTGAAAGTTACGAGCCTCCCCTAATCTAGGCAGTTGCTTTTTGACATGATGTCTATTATTCTTGATATCAAGAGTGAGTTTAAGATTGTTATAGAGAGACTGTTTTTCAAAGTGTTATTTAAAGCTAAAATAAAAATAAAAGTTTTCAGAAACACAGTTCAATCATAAAAACAAACATCGCCGAAAACTTGCTTTTTAGATTCATTTGCAAGCTCGTGCTTTTTGCCCATGTCATTTGTAGCAATGTTTGGGTAATAGAGGTGCCCCAAATAATAAACTTTGGAAAAGTAATTATGATTGTTATTGGAGGTTCATTTTCATCAATCTCCCCCATTTGGAGTCATGTGATTACCGGAGATGATGATCATGTCGCTGTTTTAACCATTAGAGCAAATGATGATTATGTCGCTGTGTATTAAGTAATAAGCTAAAGAAAGGGTGTGGGGAATTCATACCTAATATATTGTGGATGTCATTATGGATTATAACACAGTGCATTTATTCTATTTATTTTTTTTTTTTTTGTACTTTTACTTTTTTTTAAATTATCTGTCAATTTTACATTTTTAATATTGAGTTGGTTAAAAATTTTACTTTGTAATTATTTTTAAAATATTGTGGATTGCTATAGTATTTTCTCACATTATTTTTCTATTTTATTTTTCAAAATTATATTTGTTGAATTTATTTTTTTTAATATTGAGCTGATTGAGAATTTAGTTTGTAATTTTTTTTAAAAACATTGTTGATTGCTACAGTTCTCCATATGATTTTTTTTTTGTTTTTTTTTATGATTTTCTCCAAAATTATCCTTTTCGATTTTATTTTTTAATATTGAGCTGGTTAAGAATTACAGTTACAATATGTGAGGGAAGCACTATAACTTTCCTTGCAAATTACTGTGGATTGCTACAATATTTTTTCCTACGTAGTTTTTTTTGTTTTTTTTTCTAAAATTGTCTTTGTCAATTTTTTTTTTTTTAATATTAAGCTGGTTAAGAATTATAATTATAAGTAAATACAAGTAAAGGCTAAATCATGTGGGGAAAACACTAACTTTCCTCACAAAACACTATAGATTGATATAGTTTTTCCTAACATGGTTTTTTTCCAGTTTCTTTTGTATTTTTTTTTGTAATATTTTTTTTCCAAAGTTATCTTTGTCGATGTTTTTTTTTAATATTGAGCTGGTTAGAATTTAACTTTGTAATAAAGTTTAATCATATGGGGAAAGCATTGTAGCTTTCCTCACAAAACACTGTAGATTGCTACAGTATCTCTCCTCATAGTTTTTTTTTCTTATGATTTTTTTTAACATTATTTTTGTTAATTTTATTTTTTTAATATTGAGCTGGTTGAGAATTACAATTATATGTCATTATAAAAAAGGCTAAATTATGTGGGGAAGCACTGTATCTTTCATTACAAAACACTATGAATTGCTACAGTATTTCCAACATGGTTTTTTTGTCTCTGTTTTTTTTTATGTTTTTTTTTATTTTTTTAAATTATCTTTATTGATTTTATTTTTTTAATATTGAGCTAATTGAGAATTTAGCTTTGTAATTGTTTTCTTTAAAACAATGTGAATTGCTGCAGTGTTTTTCCACATGATTTTTTTTATGATTTTTTTTAAAATTATCTTTGTCGATTTTTTTTTAATATTGAGTTGGTTAAAATTATAATTATTATAAAACTAAATCATATGGGAAAAACGTTGTTTTTTTCCTCACAAAATAATGTAAATTGCTACAGTATTTTTCTAAATGGTTTTTTTTTTTTATGATTCTTTCTAAAATTATCTTTGTTGATTGTATTGGAGAAAACACTGTAGTTTTCCTCACAAAACATGTCAATTGCTACAACGTTTTTCCTCATAGGTTTTTTTTCTTCCAAAATTATTTTTGTCGATTTTTTTTTAATATTAAGTTGGTAGAGAATTTAGCTTTGTAATTTTTTTTTCTTTTTATTAACAGAAAAGCTAAATCATGTGGCAAAAAAATTATATAACTTTCCTCACAAAACACTGTGAATTGCTACAAATTATTTTGTTTAGTCTCTAAGTTTTTCATCACCAACACAACCTTTTTTTTTCCGTCATGAAATATTGGCTCCATCATACCCTTAGTTTCTATTACTTATCTAGTGCTGGTTCACAATTATAACACTAATAAGTATATTTATTTTATAAACCCGCAACGACGCGTGAGCATGACATCTCTTAAACCGTTAGAGCATATTGCTTATGTTTTATATATTAGTGTAATTGTTGCATTTCTTTTGGCCCTCGTTTGGTATTGCATGTTTTTTAAATTTTAAATGGATAATGGTAAAATTAAATTTTTTTTAATGGTTTTAGATTAAATATTTGTATTAAATAATTTTTTTAAAATAAAATAAAAAAATTATTTTAATATTCAAAAATCTTCTCCATTAAATAATTAGGCAATCTGTATGTCAAAATCTAGATTTGATTGGGGTGTATGATTAGATTTTGTTTCTAGTAATTTTTGTGGTTCCGCGTGCAGTGGCAGCAGATCCTCCTGAGTCCTGACATGATATTCTAGAGCGAATTAAACCTTAATTAATAGAACATAACAAATGGATTCGGTACTGCTTCTTTTCTCTCTCCTTTGAATTTATGTTCCAGTTGAACAGCTCTAGTATTCTGTATGAAACTTGAAATTTATTATATTCTTTAACTAGTTTTGAAGTGTACTTAAGTTTATTTTTTAAATAATTTTTTATATTAAAATATATAGTAATGATATTTTTTTATTTTTTAAAAAATATTTTTGACATTAGCATATCAAAACGATCCAAAACATACAAAATATATTAAATTTTAACAAAAAAATTTAAATTTTTTAAAAATATGATTTGCACCGTGTTCCCAAACAGTTGTAGCGAGAGATAATAAGTTTTAGAATATGAGTTAATGATATTTTGGGATGCAATCTTTTTAATTTTTTATATTTGAGTGCATCAAATTTTATTTTTGTTATTTGAATGTGTGGTTTTTAGTTTTTTTTTTATAATTAAATGCTTATATTAGACTCTGTTAAATTCATACTTATTACACATCATCTTTGATATGTTAGCTAATATAGTTAAATCTCTATAAATTAAAATTTCTGAGATTGATATTATTTAATTGATAAATTAATAATTTATTAAATAATAATAGAAATAATTTATAAAGGTAATGTTTTATTATTTCTTTAAATATTAAAATTAATACATGTATAATTTATTGTGATTATACAAAGACTATCTAATTATCTAATTATGAATTATTATTATTCTATATATTTTCTTAACTAATAAGTTCATGAATGTAATTAGTTTTATTAAATAGAAGTCATGAATTTATCCATTTTTTTAACAAATTAAAATTACACTCCTTGTATACTTAATTAATATATTTTATAAATATTAAGTCAAACAAAAACATCAATAAAAATAATATATAGTATCACAAATAATTAAACTAAACACAATGGCTTTACATCTCAAAGATGTAAAGAAATCAAACTTTAAAGTTGTTGAATAAGGAATAAATTATTCAAAACATAATAAAAAATGATATGGAAGATGAAGTTGAAAAAAATAATTATGTTCTAGAGATTATTTTGTGCGAAGATGAACTCAAAGCAACAATTAGGTTGCATAATTTTATAAAGGTTATTAATTTATCAAGGTTAGGGTTATAATGTATTTTACTTTATTTTCAATAGTGCATGGGTGCTTTTATTTTTTTTTTCTATTTAAGTGTATATATTCTTATTTCTTTTTATTTGAATATATGCATTTTTAAAATTTTATCAATAAGTGTTACTAAGTTTGAAATTTATAAAATATAAACTTTATAATATTATCTGATCAAGTAAACTAAAATTAGAAATTAAAATAAAAAAATAGTTTAATAATTTATTTAAATTGAAATAGCAATAGAGAAAATATAAAAAAGGAGTGTTAACCATAATTTCTGAGGTAAGAAAATAAAAAAAAGTTATAAAACATTAAAAATATAGGGTTTTGATGAAACTTGATATAGATGTGTGTGTTTGTGTGTATGTATTAGTAAATGAGATTAAAGATTTTATTTGGAAATTAGAATATGTATAAAAAAGTTTTGTTGGATAATGAATTTGTGTCTAAAACTATTAATTTTGTAAAATTAATTATTTTCTTTTTATCTCTTACAATTAGTGGTGAATATGGTTTGGTTTATGAGAAAGTAAAAGAAATCAAATAATCTGATTTATTTTTTTATTTGACAAGTTGCATATATATATATATATATATATATATAACAAGAAAAAATAAAAATAAAAACATTCGATTGAAAATAAAGTGAAATAATAATGCATACATAACTAATATTTCAACATGTTGTGTTAATTTAACATGCATATCACCATGTATTTAATAGAATATAACATAAAACACTTGATTACAAAAACATTGAAGCTTGCACATTTGAATAGTAAATCCAAGGTTGTGTTTATTTTTTAAAAAACAATATTTTTTTTCAACCCTGATTTTCTTATTTATTCTAAATAAATCATGAAAAACTAATAAAACTTGTTTATTAAAGAAGAAATTTATAAAATAGAAAACAAGGGTTTGTTTGACTTTAATTAAAAACACTAAAAGTAATGGCTATAAAACATTAGGTGTACCAAACAAAGCTTTTGTATTTATAGTGGACAATAAAAAAAAAAAAAAAACAACTATTTTGGTCCTCTCCAATTTTTTTTTTGAAAAATGGAGAATTAAAAAACAAACGTTTATATTTTCAATTAATAAACCTGGTTTTTTAAAGAAAATCTTTGTTTCTTAGAAAACGTTTTCTAGAAAACTAGAAAAGTTTATACAAGAAAATGTAAAATTGATACACTTAAATTGAAAAAATTAAAAAATTCAGATTCAATTGATAAAAAAAATAAAATTTCAATTGCATCACGAAAATGAAATACTAGAAATGTGCGTGTGTTCGGAAGGATACTTTAGTTTAAAAAATTCCAAATGTTATCCTGTTCCCTAGTTTTTAGTACTTGAGGAGGCTTCTCCTCCAAAGACTCTTAGTTGCCGGTAGAGGTGAGAAAAAAACCAAACCGTGTTAGTTAAGAAATAAATCAAATTGAATAAAAAAAACTAAATCCAATTAAAAAGAACCCATTAGAAAATCCAAAAAAATAATATAATTTTTAGTTTTTAATATAAAATAACTAAATCGAACTAAATCAAACCGAACTAAACCGAAACCAGTCGGTTGGTTTTTGGTTTTTAATTTAAAATAACCGAATCAAACCGAAACTAGTCAGTTAGAACCCGTTTCAGTTCATTTTTTTAATATATTTTATAAAATTTTGGTTTGGTTGTTTTTATAGGTAATAATCGAACCAAACTGAAAATGATCACCCCTGGTTGCTAGCGAATGGGCCATAAGGGCATGCGCCTCTGTACCAACCTATGATGCGGGTAAGGCAAAACGCTTTTTTTTTAAGAATGCATCAAAAGAGACTCCCCACTCAAAATCTTCCCTTTTGTTCATTCAAGATCTTCTTCGTATGGAAGGTAGTTTGCACACTGACCTACTAAGAACTCAAAGTAGTGGAGTCTAAGGTTAGAGGCATATGAACAAGGAAAGTGGGAAAGTGACTTCTTTCTTTTAGGTTAGGCTAGTCAATCTAGGCTTGCTTTAGTTGATTTTGAGTTAATAAAAAATGATAGACAAACTACTTGTAATGGTTGTTTGTGAACTATGAATCATCTAAAGCTATTTCAAGAGTTTGCTGAACTTCTTGTGGATCAATGTCACTCCTTTTCTCTGCATCATTTATTAAAATAGTAACCTTATTATTGCCTATTCTAGCAAAACCGCTCATTTTAGCCATTGTTAACCATTGGTCATTAAGGTGTATTGTCAAAATACCCCGCAACATGAGGCGAGACTATACTACAGAATTTGTTGTGCTTGTCATTTGAGCTAGGAGGTTGTGAGGCTTTCTCTGGGATAAGATGTAGAAATGATTCTTTGATTCTTCCGTATAATAAATTATAAAAGAGAGGCCACTATCGTTATTGAGAATTTGCCGGACGAGAGGGAGAGATGGGTTTATCACATAACTAGCCCCCCTCAAGCTCAATGCCTTACTCAAAAGGCATTGCAACTTCAGCTACTTTAACCAAAAAATAAATTTCACTCATCTTTAGCTAGAATGTGCCCTCACTCTCCTTCTCACACAAGCATGAGTGGTCTAAAATAGAAGCGAGCAACTTAACCTCACAGGGCCACTATAAAAAAAATTAGAAAATACAAATGAAAATACCGATGAAAAAATTATGTTGGTAAATTACAATGACCATTACCGACATTATTTTCCATCCCTGTATCTATTAGTAAACACTAACATAAAAATTCACTCTATATATACAGAGGGAATGATGAAGGGCATTATAATGAGATTCAAAAAGAAAAATCATACGGTGATGTGGTATTTGTACCGACAGAATGACCGACGAAGTTACTAATGAAATAATTTTATCGGTAATGCCATCAGTGATATTTAATTTATGACCTGGCGATCGACCCTCCCCTTCCCTTCCCCTATTTCTCCTTCTTTCTTATGCATTTTTTTCTGCAACAAACAGCTACCCCCTAATCTCAACATAATTCAACCTCTCACAACAAATCCTACCACAACAACACTCAGCTTGTCAGTATCCATGTTCTGATTCAAATTCTAATAAGGATTCTCCACTTTAAGTAAGAAAATGTACCCTTTTTTATTTGAACTCAATTTTAAAATGTTGACTTTTTTTTGCATATTTTTTTTAGTGTGTGTGTGTGTGTGTGT
>Ga0325405_1007153_pt1 | contig 11259 bp, 5 predicted proteins | sample PopdelMetagenome_21_FD_205663 | JGI IMG/M metagenome (GOLD analysis project Ga0325405, IMG submission 205663) | Populus deltoides microbial communities from Bellville, Georgia, United States - Xylem-Control-R2 | ecosystem: Host-associated > Plants > Phyllosphere > Stem > Wood/Secondary xylem...
TCCTCGCGTGACCCTCCAATTTAATTCGTGATAGAAGAGTGGCCAAGTGGGCTGAAGACAAATCAAAGGACGGTCACATTTGTCGTGTAAGAATCAACTTAAGGTGAGGAAACAAAAGTCATAATCAAATGATAGTAGCAAGCGTTACATTATTGATTTTGATATCTATCTATACACAAATTCAATGGTCGAGGAAGAAAATTAGAACTATGAACAGCACCACATGGAAATAGGTAGTGACATGACTGCACAATTAATAATTCATCAAGGAGAAATTGAACTTTGGTACTGACTAGGCTTGCTCTTCTTCTTTTCTCAGTTTCTATCTTCTTGCTCTACCTTCGTGTCCATGGGACCGCATGCTTGAAGCTTTCATAGATGTCTGTCTGCATTTACGTACAATATAAATGATATTACGCAGAGAATGAATAAGCATATAGCATCAGAAAGCAAGCTCCATGGCTTTGCCAGGAAAATCCTAGCTAGCTGCTCCTCCAATTCCCAAAAACAAAGGATAAAGCAAAAACATGAAAAATCAGAAAATCTAAAGAGTGATGTGAATTCTAACAAAAGTTATATTACTTCTGCACATATTACACATCCTGCAGGAAGGGATTTGCTTTTCTATGATATGTATATATATATATATATATCTCCATGTGTATGTGTGACCATATTTAGCAACAATATCCAGTTAGTGTCCAAAAAAGGACAAAATCATATTTTAGTTGGGTATATACTTACCCAAAAATGTGATCTTGTGTGAGAAAGCCCCAAGAAACTTGATCTTCTTCTAATTCTTGTGATCTTCACTCTAACTGCTTCACGTCCTCCATGATTAACACCAATATCTCCATGGCTAGGAGCAGCAACTTCTTTATTATTTTTCCTGAAGAATCCCCACCTACCAGACCCAAATGTAACCCTCTCTTTGCTATTCACCTCCCCGCAGCCCAAATTCTCTAAGTTGCTCAATGAACGTCCCTTTCCAAGAGATAAGGAACGAGGCACGTAAGGTCCATCGAAGACAGTTGTTGGAGAAGGCATGTTGCTAACCTTGGCCTCGTTTAACAACCTTGGTGGCAGTTCCAAGCACCTAGCAAACTTGGGCTTGGATTGAGTGGCGCAAGAAGGTCTAGGCTTGCCTGGTGCTTCCTCCCACTTGAATGGAACTGAGGCTAATGTATGGATTGGCGGGGTTAACATCCCTGCAGGCGACTCATGTAGCTTGCTTGAAAGTGAAAACAAGGAGAGTTTTGGTGTAGGACTCGGATCATAACCTAGCTGATCATCACGAGACCCCATCAGTACCAGCTGTTTCTTTATGTAAATATGTATGGACGCAAAGTAAATTTCTCTAGGAAATAAGACCAGCCCAGATCATAATTTTATAGCTGGAAAAATGGGTTTTTTGTTTTTTTGGGGTTCGGGAAAAGCAAGATATACGGGGGAGCTGCAGGTGGTGTGGTTGGTGGTGGTGGTGGTGAATGACTGAATAATGTGAATGGTGAGAGTCACAGCTATCAAACGCTCCTGCTGCTGCTGCTGCTGGCGCTTCCATGACTTCACGAGATAATGGCTAGTTTAATTTTTCTCACATTGGTGGGCAAGGCTGTGGGTCCCAGCTGCTATAGTAATCTAGGGTTTTAATTGGATCATTGTAACGACCATTAACGGTCATTTGTCAATTTTGTTTCCTTCTGAAAAGTCATCATACAAATTTGTATTTAATATGGTGAAATAAAGTGTGGTGTGGACGGTTACAATTTGGTCATGTAGCTACCGTGCCCTCCGGGCTCTTCACATAAGATAAAACCTTACTTTTGAATTCTCAATTAAAAACATATTAAATTATCTATTTTTCATGTCTTTATTTTATTTTTAATATTATACATTAAAATCATTATAAAAAAACATGATGAGGCTTAAGGAATAATAATATGATTTAAGAAATGTTTTTATTTTTTTTAATTGACAAAATTGAATTCAATGGTGTGTCTGTTCTTCCTTCGTCTGGATATCTACAACTTCATTAAAAAATACAAAATTTTATTTGGCTGGCAGTTCAAGGCATAATCTCTATACTAGAATTTCTTGAAGTCAAAAGGGCCTGCTACCAATAGAGCTTTCAGCACTGTATATACATGCTCTGCAATTGATGATATAGAAACAACAGAGCATGCATCTGCTGATTCATTGCTCGTTTTCATGGAGATATGGACTCAGTTTATGACTCAGTTTTTAATGAAGTTCAGCCAGCCTGACATGGAAATGAAGATGCTTTTCTGCAACTTTGTTTCATTTTTTTTTTCTTGATTACAGGCTACCTACCGATCGAGAAGTGTATGTTTCACTTGTAATTTTAGTGCATAGTCTAATAATATATATTAAGTCAAGGTAATTAAAGAAATAGAGATCTCTATATATATTTTGTTTAATTTCCTGTATATTGCTCCTTGTGTATTTTTAACTATTTAACTCTTAGTTGTTTAGTCATTTACTTTACTGAATGATTAACAACTACTTTTCTATAAAACTATAGATGATTAATATATATATATATATATATATATATATGAACTATAATTTAAGAAACATATCACTACCCCAATACCAAATAAGTTCTTGATAGCAAGAGAGAATGATGCTACGAAAAGATATCATACCTAACCTGAATTTGACCTAATTTAGGATTCTTGTTATAAATTTGTAAATTAATAAATTTTTAAAAAAATAATATTGTTTTCGTTTATTTTAAAAACTCTTTGATTTCATCTAACTAAATTTGGTCAAATTAATATAAAAATGATCTAAAATAAAAAGTTAATCAAGTTATTCTAGACCAACGATGAAGTTCAGAGTCGGGTTTAATAACTACGCGACTGTATTTTCAAATTTAATATCACATCACGTCTATATATTAAATGTGTATTTGATATTCTGGTAATTTTTAAAGTTATAGTTCTTAAAAAATAGGTCTAAAAATAACATTTTTAATTATGATTTTAAAAAATTTATATTTAAAAGAATGTATTTAGTTCAAATTCTTGTGGGATAAAATTTTACGTGCAAAATAAATAAAAAAAACTGATCAACCTTGGAGTAATCTTTCCATGAACCATGTGGGATATATATAAAACATCATGAAGTTCAAGGAATAATAATATGATTTAAGAAATGTTCTTTTTTTATTGACAAAATTGAATTTCTTTTCAAATAATGATATGAATATCTAGGTCTCTATAGAAAAAAAAAAATTTATTTGGTTGGTGGCTGAAGGCAAAATCTATACCAAAACTTTTTGAAGTCAAAAGGGTCATCCTATCAATGGAGCTCTCAGTAAATACTTCGTATATAATTGATATGGAAACAACAGAGCATCTACTGATTCATTGCTCATTTTCATGGAGACTATGGACTAAGTTTATGACATGGTGGGGCATCATCTTTTGGTGCCTTTCTAAATCACTAGATAGCTTACTATTTGGATGTTATCACACGGTTTTTATAATTTTTCAAAAAAAAAATGACAAGAATTCTTATTTTTTTTAGCATCACTTGAAGTATTTTGACATCATTTAGATATTCGAGTCAACTTACACGTACCTTGATTATGAACTAAGTTTATAACATGATAGGGCATCTTCTTTTGATGCGTTTCTAAATCACTAGATAGCTTGCTGTTTGAATGGTCTCGCATAGTTTTTAGAATTTTTCAAAAGAAAGCATGACAAGAACTCCTATTTTTTTAGCATCACTTGGAGTATTTTGGCATCACTTAGATATTTGAGTCAACTTACACGTACCTTGATTATGAACTAAGTTTATGACATGGTGGGGTATTTTTTTTATGCGTATCTAAATCACTAGATAGCTTGCTGTTTGAATGATCTCGCATGGTTTTAAGAATTTTTCAAAAGAAAGCATGACAAGAACTCCTATTTTTTTGGCATCACTTGGAGTATTTTGGCATCATTTGGATATTCGGATCAACTTACGCGCACTTTAATTAATTCTACAGACCCTGAAATTAACGACCATGTAAGTCTCTAATGGTCCTGACTCTTGAGATTTATGACACTCGAACTGGTGATCTAAAATCTAACCAATTAACAACTATTTTTCTATAAAACTATAGATGATTATATCGGGTAACCATGATTGTGTCATAGATAGAACCTATTTGGTAGTATCACTGTTACATATCTTGGCGATGAATTTTTCATAGCGAAATTTACAAAAGAAGAGGATTATTTCATCACCAGAAGAAAGGATGGCGTAGGAAACCAGGTCGACAGAATATCAGTGATGGTAATGGTAATTAATAGCGACTAGATCTTCCTGGAGATTTCGGAGCCTATGGAGGAGGAAAATCCGGTCTTAGCCCAAGGATCTCGATTTTTTAAATATCTTGTATTTAGTTAAAGCAAATTATATTACTGTACCGGGTTTAAAAAATTATGATGGGAGGAAAACTTGTGATATAAAACCTTATAGTTGCTATCACAACCCTCTCATACGAATCATTCCCTCACAAGCTAGAGTGCCCCCAAGATCACCAATAATTCGAGCAATCCGAACTTCAAGTCCTCTTTGAACTTCTTGGAAAAGAGTTTTAATGCTGTCAGCGAAACGCTTCATGTCAAAGCTGCCGGCAGATTTTTCAAGCTCTTCGGGGACCATGACGAAATCAGATGCAATCCTGGACTGAACTTCCATCAGTTTCTGTCCTGTTGCAACCATGTATCTCTGAACCTGAAATGTTTCCTCTAGGAACTGCTCTAATGTTTTAGTTTCTCCCTTTTTCCTAGCAGTGCTAGTGCTGGAATCTCTGCGACTCACGTCTACATCATTATCATGCTGTAATTACAAGTGAGAGAAATGAAAATAAAAGCAGATCAGCAATTCAGCAAAATTTCTGATGACAAAAGATGGGCTGGTAACATGGTTTTGGGGGGGTGGGGGGGGGCGGGGGCGCGATGAACACATGGTGGGGCAGGAAGCTATGCCTATCATTGAAAGGAAGTTTAGCCAAAATATGCAGCAACTCTTGAAATGCACCAAAGTTGTGTAGGGCTTACCATCCGTTTGCAGAGTTCATCGGTCTTCTCTTGGAGCGACTGGTACTTGTTGACTTGTTTATTAAGCAAAGACATCAATGCTTGGAAGGCCTTTATCCCATTTTTTGCCTCATCACTGTTACCTAAATGTTCACCACTGTTTTGCTTTCCTGTCAATCTCTCGAGCATTAGAAGTTGCTGCTTCAGCCTCTTGATCTTATAAGAAACTCCAAGAGCATGGAGGTCCATCCCCCATGTTGAATTATTTGTCTTCATCAATGACTGGCTAGTCAATGCTATCTTTTCTACAGTATCAACCACCACTGGACTCGCACTTGCCTCTTGAGTGCAGCCTTGGTTGGAGACATCCTTCTCTTCCTCAAACTCGTTTTCTGGAGATTGGACAATTTTACTGACATTTCTGGACTGGTTATGAAGGGCTTCCTCTTCTTCTTCTTCTTCTTCTTCTTTTTCAGTATTCTTCTCTTGAGATGTTTCCGTCAGATGTACCTTTCCCTCTTGATTATTCTCTGTTGGTTCTTTCTTTACATTCTTGGCTGTGGACAAAATGGAATCATGGACTAATGCTGGATCATCTAGAGATGAGCTTAAGTTGGCCTGTTGGCAAGACTGAGGTTTTATTTGTGCCTTGAGCTGGTCTTTCGAGTCGGTTAATTCTTTTTGCCTCTCCAATAACAAGGCTTCCAGTTTCATGTTCTCATGCCTGATCCGTGAAACATCCCGGTTCAGCCCTTCAATGTGAGACTGCAGACGCTTTGATTCTATTTCCATGCTCAGCATTCGCCAGCGAAAAGCTTCTAATTTCTCATCTTTAAGTCTCATTTGTTCCGCAAAAGCATCTATCTCTAAATGATGCCTCTTCTCAATTGTGGCCGCGTACTTTCCTGCATCCGAGCGAACCCATCCTTCCAACCGCTTGCCATCAGCTGCAATTGCTTGCAAGAGAAAAACAGGAAAGGATTGAAAACATTGAAAAGAGGAGATCTGGAGAAAAAAAAGATGTCATAACTTGAGCATTAGGACTGTATTTCAGCTATGTATACCCAATGCTAGCAAAATATTAGAGTTTCATGTTAAATCAAGGATGTTTTCTCACCCAGTTCATCACATCCTTCTGGTGAATAGAGGTTAGAAAGTGGCGAAGAAACCTCCGAGTTCTTTTGAAACTCAGGATTCTCATACTCAAGATCATAATCAATTGACTGTGATCCGCCCTTTACAACTTGGGATGCCCCTCTTTTAATTGGAGGATCTTCTGACCTCATCAGATTGGTATGGAGAGAAAACATACTTCTCAATGAAAGCTTCTCATGCTTAGACTCTGAAACAGATTTCCAACTTTCTGTTGTTTCTAGCTCAGCTTTCTTCTTCTTGGACTTTGATAATTTAACCTCCTTTAAGAGCATTTTCTTTTCAGTTGTATCCAGCTTGGATTTCCTCAGAATTGCTGACAAGATCTTATCTTTCTGTTCCAAATCCTTTCTCACCTTCACAACCTCCATGGATAGTTTTTGGGTCAACACCATTGACTCCTCCTTTTGCTCTAAGACTGCATCAAGCTCTTTCCTTCTAGCCTCAAGTTGCCTCAGTGCTCTACCCATCTCAGCTTCAAGCTGCCGTTGGTTAGATACCAGCTCAAGGAAGGCAGTTTTGTGCTTCAAAATATCAGTAGAATGCTCTTGAGCCTTACGCTTAGCCGTTTCTCTCAATTCTTCTGCAATTTTTTCAGTCTTTGCTAATTTTTCTTCTAACTCCTTCCTTTTTTGCTCCTCTTCCTCCACTGCCTTATCCTTGGACTGCGCCAAAAGTTTCATCTCGTTCAATTTTTCATTCAATTCAGAAATAGCTTCTTCATTCTTCTTCTCAAGAACCCTCAATTCACTCATAAGACCTCCAATGTGCTGTCGAAGCTCCTTCCTTTCGATCAACCAGCTCTGCTCTTGCGATGCAGGGATACTAACAATTTTCTCATTCGCTTTTGCATCGTCACACCTTATTTTCTTCAGCTCCATGATCTCTTTCTCAGCAGTCTCAAGCTTATGAAGAAGCTCACAGTGTTCACCATCTGCTCCTTCTCTCTGGATTTTCCAAACAAGCAATCTCAAGAGATGAGCACTTCCTCGAAGCATTTTATCGCACAATTCTGACCATCTATCGTCTTCCTTAACAGGCTTTGTCAAGACTTTGAGAGCGAAGAGAGCACAAGAAACACCAAAATACATTGGATAGAAGCTGTCACTCTTCCCTTCTGAGACTATCAAATAAGAACCAGAAACCTCCTTTCCATCCATTTCTGAGAAATCCCCTTCTGTTCCTTTCAAAATGCTAATTGGGGAATTAAAAGTTAAGAAACAACTTTAATTAGAAGCAATCCCAGATAAGTTCTAATAAAAAACACATATATACTCAGTGGCCTAGCACAAATAATTGAGGCAAAAAGCATCTCAATAATTGAGAAACAGTAATGCACAGTGGCACACTTCTAGAGATACAAAAGGAAACATGAAATTCCATAATTCAAGAACAAATCATGCAGATGAACTTACTTCTGTAAAGGGTTGAAGATTCCTCAGCTCCAAAACCACAGGCCAAAGACTTCTGGGAAAGAAATTTAAGCTCAAAGACAGCAACGATATGATCCAATGGAAACCTCAAGGACCACCAACACCCAGCTGCAGAAAAACCTGTACCGCAATTATGATGTGAATAATAAATGACCAGAGAATGCCAAAAGCATTTGTATCCTTACACATGTACAACGCTGCAAAATCAGTTAAAAAGGGATATACTGTAACAGAATAGAAGAAAACAATCAAAAGTTTCCCATGTTTTGAGAGAGAAACTGATCATCCAAGAACCCCCCCACTTCCACTACTTTTCAGTACCCTTTTTCCTTTCTTTCCTTCTTCAAATCATGTGATATACGTCTTGGGAAACAAAAGCCCTAGACTCCTAGTAGCTTTTCACCATTTCCATATAGTAAGATCCAAGAGTTGAAGAAGACAAAAAGAAGCGTCTCTGCATCAAGAAAGTCACTGGAATACAGTATTTATCCCATGTGGCTTGCCTGTCTAGTATACAGTAGTACAGTACAGTACAGTACATTACATTACATTACAAAAATACAAAAGAGAGTTAAAAAAAAAAGCTATTTCTTCAGTTATCATAAGATTCCTCCAATGTGAAAAGGGATTTTTTCTAAGTTGATGACAACTCTCACCAACCTCTAACAGATCAGTCAATGATATCCTGTATGGTTTCAACGTGAGAAATATGAACCACAAAAGCTTCAATACCTTGACAGGGAGCACACTGTCATGTCCTTTTTACCATTCCTATCTTGCATCTGCGAATTTGAAGTAGTTTTATAGCTAGAACCAGAAAGTCAAGCCTCTTTATCCCTAACTTACCCTAAAGTAAGAAGAAGAATAAGAAGAAAACCCCGCCTACCATTTTTATTAAAAAAACCCACTTGATATAGATATTTAAAGAGACATAAAGAATCATGTAATAAGATTTCTTTTTTCGGTGAGGGGCAATTCCTGCAAATATCACTTTCAGTATTTCACTGTCATCATGATGCTCAATCCACCTAAGAGAAGCCAAGTCTTCATGGGGCCAAAAGGATTGGCCGCCTCCTCAATTTGCTTCCCTGGTTGAGACCTGTATAGCATGAACTTGTTCAACAAAAGCTGTACAAATCCATTCCAAGATCTGCCATTGGAACCTGGACTTCATGTTGTTGGATTCATTAATTTGATTGTATATCAAGCAACCTCTCTAGCTATCTCTCTTGCAGATATATGTAGTCAATGGAAGTTACCACTTGCCTGCATTAGAAGGATAACAGCCTCGAAGATGACAACATTTTGGCTAGTTTCTGTTGTCTTATTATCATTGAAATTTTGATACTGTGTTTATGATTTATTAGAATATATTAAACAAATCCCAGTGCTTGTATAATATCACGTCTTCCTCAAACAGGCTGAGCATGAATTTTTTTCTTTTCTTTTTTCTTAAATGATGAAGGGTAGACTTCAAAAATGCCTCTACATAGTTTCGATTTTTGCTCTCGAATAATTTTTTTTGTATTAAATTTACTTTTAAAATCTTAAGAAAATTCCTAATTAAAGACTAATTAATTTCATCTATTTTTTAAATATATATTTTCATCTGATAGTACTCTAGAAAAACGATATCATTTTATAAGAAATTTAACTTTTTTTAATTAAATTATTCTAACATAAAATCTTAATTAATTAAGAAATCAAACTAGTTTGAGAATAAAACTAGATTAAAAAAATATTATTTTAAAATAAATAATATTTTAAAGAACAACCTTACAACTGTGAATTGAGACCTTGCAGAGAACAAGCTACAAAGTCAACAAAATCATGCCTTCTTTAGTTGTAGACGTGGAAAAATATACTCACCTTGATATATATATATATATAAAAGTAATTTTTTTAATTTTATTTTTAATATCAACACATCAAAACAATTAAAAAATAAAAAATTAATATAAAACTAAAAAAATTAAATATATCTAATATATTCTCCATGTTCTAACTAGATAAAAAGCTTAGATTATTAAATTAATAATTTAAATATATTTATTATTTTTATCCAAAAATAAATTCTCTAGTTTTATCAAGTTGCTCACCGGATCAATTTCAAAATAAAACTTAATTTAGTTATCAAGCACTGTGATATTTTACACCCCAGCTCTTGGACCCCAAGTGAATACACCTCAAGTTAATGTACTTCCGAGCTTGGGCACAAGACAAGACATAGCTTGACAGGTAATAAGACAACTGTGTTCGTGGAAGACAAGATGGGACAAGGGGACCTCATGGCTGCTGTTCTAGCATGAATTTGAGATGCATTTGTGTGATTGAATTGTGTTTTTTAATTATTTTTTATAGTTTTAAATTAATATTTTAATGTTTTTATTATTATTTTGATATGTTAATATTAAAAAAATATTATTTTAATATATTTCCAAACAAAAAATACAATTTCTTTTATATTTTCAAATAAATTCTTGGTATATTTGAATGTTTTTTAAAAATTAAAAATATATTAAAATGATATTTTTTATTTATTACATTAATATATTAAAAACACTTAAAATAAAAATTTAATATTTTTTAAATAAAAAAATTAAAAATTATTTTAAAAAATATATGATAATAGAAAAACAAATCGAAGACATACTAGATTTTTTCTTGACCTAATTAATAAAATATTACTTTAAAAAATTAAAATTACTTTTAAGTCTAGGCCTTTCTAGACTTAATAAGCACTAGATTGCAACTAGGGAAAGATTTTTTCTTGCCTTCACTTAGACCACCCTTTTTATGCATGGCTCTTTGGCCTCATATAATATAACTTTATAATTAACACTCCATAAATTAATAATTTTGATTAAATAATATTTTATTTCAATTATAATTTAAATTTAAAGTTTAAATAATATTTTTAATAATAAATAAAATTTCATGGCCCCAAAAACATTAATTTATAAAAATTTAACTGCATTTAATAAATATTGCCATCTATCTCACAATTTGGTTTATATCAAAATATTTACATATAATATTTTGGATCCCTAGCCATACTATGAAGATATAGGCTTTTATTTAAGTGTATTTTCAAAATATTTAAATATAATATTAATGTAATTTGAAAAGCAATCTTTTTTATATTTTCAAACAGATTCTTGGTATATTTGGACGCTTTTTAAAAGTAAAAAAAAAATATTATTTTAATATATTTTTAAATAAAAATTCTTTAAAAAACAATCTTTTTTATATTTTCAAACAGATTCTTGGTATATTTAAATGCTTTTTAAAAATGATTTTTAATTGAAAATATATTTAAATACATGCAATTTATTATTATGTAAATACATCAATTAATATAAGACTGGCAAGTCTAAAACTTAGTTAAAGAAGGATTTAGTTTCTTAAAAACAAATCCAAACAAATTTTTTTTATAATAAATTTTTTTTTGGATTAACTTTTGCATATATCAAAACCAAATTGTATGTATGAATATCTAAACTCCCAAACTGGCAAAGCAATTTTTTTATGATAAAAGTACAATATTTCTTGGATCTTAGAAACAATCGTGACCGTGAAAATTATAGAAAAAATTATAATTTAAATACACAAAA
>Ga0325405_1007159_pt1 | contig 11255 bp, 10 predicted proteins | sample PopdelMetagenome_21_FD_205663 | JGI IMG/M metagenome (GOLD analysis project Ga0325405, IMG submission 205663) | Populus deltoides microbial communities from Bellville, Georgia, United States - Xylem-Control-R2 | ecosystem: Host-associated > Plants > Phyllosphere > Stem > Wood/Secondary xylem...
TTCTAAATTCATTCTTATTGAAGACGCTTGATTTGCTATCTTTTCTTTTTTAATCTATTTATTTTCAAGGGTGATATAAAATACACTTATTTCTTGACATTTATATATATATATATATATATATATATATATATATATATAAAAGGGCACCAATAAATTTATAAAAAGAATTATATGAAAAGGGCAGGCATAATTCTTCTATAGCCTTACCATGTGAAAGGGCACCAGTAAAAAGAAGAAGAAACCAAAAAAAAAAAAAAAAGAAAGAAAGGAAAACCCTTGAAAGTATATAAAAACATATAGGATCATGCAACTTAATGTTCTTAAATAACAAAATTAATCTTTGAATATTCACTTGAATTGTGCATATATCATACATTAGAAGAGGAAAAAGATCGGTCCAAGGTGGAATAATATACGAGAGTTGTTGTGCAAGTGGCTCCCATTTCTTACCAAACCAGCCACGTCACCACTTTCTGCTTTGGCACGATGTATTGACAATGGATGCAAAGCCAAATGTGCAAGAAAACAGGATTTGGTAAACCAAATGGGAATGCATATAAAGAAGAAGGAAGAACGAGTCTTCTTATAGGGTTGAACATTCGGATGGAGATCGGGTCCAAACACCACTTTCTTGGAATTTCTTCACCATATTATGTTTAATTATTTCAAATTAAATTAAAAAAATATGAGTCCTGATTGATCTATCCAAACCCTGTCCAAACCTGCCGGGCGAACACCAAGACATAAGAAAAATGAAGCCATAAAAATAAATTGATCTTAGATGACCCGGTAATCCACACGTGGATCAATTCTATCTTCGTGATAAACCCGAGTCAATTTCAAGGTTAGTCTCCGCCCTGTCTGAGAACTATGTTTAGCAAAAAACATCTGAGACTCTCACGAAAGAAACTTTAGATGACCAAAGTAAAACCTGTACTAGTCGTCTGTTGCTGATTATGATTTTCAATATGTTGAGATCATTCAACAGGACTTGGCCTATTTAGTTTTCATATTTTTGTTGTTTTATTTATCGAAGTTTATTTCTACCATCAACATCTCACAAGGGAGCAGTTGACGTTGTAAGCAGCACCCCTTTTGATACAGTTTCGTCCGCCGGAAGCCGGTGACGTTGGAAAACAATACAATTAGCAAGTTTTCATCAACTGTAGGAGGCAGCTGAGAGAAATATTTTGAGGTTTGAGAGCCTTCTGTTGGAGCTCAGCAGTCTGCAAGAAATGGGTTCAGGACTTCCGGTTTTCCTGCTGATCACCTGCCTTCAAGTTTTAGTTATAGCAGCAGTGACAGACTCTAATGACTGTAAGTTCATCTATGGTTTTCCAAGCAGAATTAACCCTCGAGAGTGTTTTATATTATTTTGTTATTTGGTGTGGAAGTGCCTACTTACCTCAAATTTTATTTCAGCCTTTGTTCCTTGTTTTCTTTATGTTTAAACCATGGCAACTGTTGTGTCGATCTGATGCAGTATCTGCTCTAAATTCTCTCAAGAGTAACTGGAAGAACACACCGCCGACTTGGATTGGTTCTGATCCTTGTGGCGGTGGGTGGGAAGGAATATGGTGCACCGGTTCTCGTATCACCTCCATGTATGTAACTCAGTGCTAACTGCTTTTGATTGTTTTTTTTCATGCTCATCTTCGGTATATCTGAACATAGAGCATGCGTTTCTGTTTTCAGAGTACTATCAGGCATGGGATTGTCCGGCACGTTGACTGGCGACATCGGCAATTTTCCAGAGCTGCAAACTCTGTGGGTTTTCTCTATGTTCTCTTGTCCCCTCTTAGTTCAACTTTCATGCTTGAAAATCCAGTGATGAGTTCTCTATACTGCAGTTATCCATGTGACTTCAGCTTTTAGATAAGTGGCAATTAAACCATGTAGTTATCTGATATCAGTTCTGCATACAGGGATTTGTCTCAAAACAATGGTTTGACAGGAATTCTCCCATCAGCAATAGTAAATCTGAAGAAGCTTGAAAATCTGTAAGCGAACTGAAGTTTTTCTATGCTGTACTTGAGCAACCTATCTTTTCTTAGCTACAAACTCAGAACCTATCTTTTACTGGTTACTTTACATTGGATGCCAGATTCCTTGTTGAATGCAATTTTAATGGACCAATTCCTGACGAGATAGGATCTCTAACACAGCTGGTCTCATTGTAAGAATTTCTGTCGTCGCCATTTCAGAATTTGATTAGTAGAAAACAGAACCTGGAGACAATACTTCGAATATCATCTGCCTAGTCCGTTGATACATGGTGTGCAATATTTGCTCTTCAATTTCTGTATGCAATTTCCCAAATTTCTTCCTGTGCAGATCTCTAGCTTCCAACAACTTCAATGGACCAATACCACCTTCCATCGGCAAAATGTCTAATCTTTCTCTGCTGGATTTAACCGACAATAAACTCAGCGGGACAATTCCAGTATCTGATGGGACTTCGCCTGGTTTAGATTTGCTGCTAAAAGCAAGGCACTTGTATGTACTATAGATCATTTCTGTATCTCTTTGAAGCAGTCATTTGGAGTTGATCTATTTCTCCAGAATAATGTTCTGTAATTGCATCCATTAATGGCAGTCATTTGGGGAAAAATCAGTTAACCGGCGGAATTCCATCAAACCTTTTCAGCTCAAATATGAGTCTCATACATGTGTAAGTTATCCGAAAACCTGATAATGTTTTCTGTTGACTGTACATGTAATTAGACATGAACAAGGAGAGTAGAATCCTTGAGATTAGAAAATCCGAAAACTCAAACAGAATAGTTAATCCTTTTGAATATCTTACTTTGAGCAGGCTTTTTGACAGCAACCAACTCAGCGGCAGCTTTCCTTCCACACTGGAACTAGTACAAACCTTGGAGGCGATGTGAGTATATGTCTTGATCATAGACTGGAACGTTTCCAGTTACTTGATATTAAATATTTTGTCTTGTCAACAGACGTCTAGATAGGAATTCATTAACCGGGCCCATCCTTTTCAACTTCACCAGTCTCCCGAGTCTTTCCGAGCTGTAAGAACACAATTTCTCTTCAAATTTCCTTGAATTTTATGTTACCCGCTCTACTGGATTAAGCATAACTTGCTATTTGTTTTTAGGTACTTGTCTAACAATAAATTTTCTGGATCAATGCCTGACCTCAGTGGCATGAAGGTCCTCACCTATGTGTAAGTAGCCTTTGATTATGCAAAATCTAAATCTATCTTCAGATTGCTAATGTGGGACTCCAGTATTCCCTTTTCCACAGCTCGGTGCTGTCTCAGTTTCAGTGTCATATCTGATTCCCAGATTCATTTTTTATTTGCAGGGACATGAGCAACAATAGTTTTGACGCATCATTAATCCCACCATGGTTTTCAAGCCTACAATCCATGACATCATTGTATCCCTCTCTCTCTCTCTCTCTCTCTCTATCTTTCTCCAAACACACACAAAGCAAAGAGGCAAAATAACAATATTCATACCTTGCGCTTTTGCTCTCTTGGATAATGAGAAAGTGTAGATCTATGGTAACCCTAATAGGTAAACTTTGTGCTGACAGAATAATGGAGCGCACACAGCTTCAAGGACCAATAAATGCCACCCTCTTTAGTCCTGCTCAGTTACAGTCTATGTAAGGACCACCTTCTTCTCAAAAAGCATTATATTTATACTCGATTGATTGAATCAATACAGTGAAATATTTAGTAAAAACCTGATAAAATCCAGTGATGTTTAAAGCTGATTCTTCTGACTTATGTTGACAGAGTATTAAGTAACAACCAGCTTAATGGCACCTTGGATTTGGGCACCACCTATGGGAGCCAACTGCTACTCATTGATTTGCAGAACAATTCCATTGGTGAGTTTGCACAAGGAACAGGATACAGCAAAGAATTATTGTAAGTGACTTCTTTGAATCTTTTTATCTCCTAGGCAAGGAACTGAATCTGGTTTATTGCTAGAACATGGAATCCGGTATCTATCATCATTGCATCAACTCAGGTATAATGTTGTGCAACTGTCATAACTTTTCAGGCTTCTTGGTAATCCGTTTTGTCAGAAGATGCCGTCTTCAGAAAACTGCATAGTTCCCGCACAGCCAAATTCTTCATATGCTACACCAACAGAAAATTGTGTGGCTCGTTCTTGCAATGCACAGCAACTTCTCAGTCCAAACTGTAGCTGTGCAAATCCAATAACAGGAATTCTACACTTCAGATCATTTTCCTTCTCAGACTTTCAAAATGGAAGCTATTATACTCTTCTCCAGGATGCAATGATGGAATCTTTCAAGTCTGATCAACTTCCCGTTGATTCAATTTCTCTAAGTGTTCCATTTAAGGATGCTTATGATTACCTTGAAGTGAGGCTGGATGTTTTTCCATCTGGCGTTTACGTTTTCAACCGGACAGGATTTTCTGTCATAACATCTCAGCTCAACAACGTAACTTTTGTCAAACTCCCAGATGCTTTTGGACCATTCTTTTTCATTCTTAATACCGACAACTACTTTACCGGTAAAGCGAACTTTGAGCAGAAACTTGTGCTTGATACTGACTTGTAATCCAGAGGCCTCATTCCCTGGACACTTTCTATAGTAGCACCAATAAAAATAGCCCGCAATTCTACCTCAATGTAATCATAAATATTATGCAGGTTCCAACAAGTCATCAAATACTGGGATCGTCATTGGAGCAGCCGTAGGTGGTTCTGTACTTATGCTACTCTTACTCATGGCTGGAGTTTATGCTTTCCATCAACGGAAAAAGGCAGATCAAGCTACTCAACTAATGAATCCATTCGGTAAACAAAACCCAACACTTCACCTTTTTTGTTTTGAACTCCAGGGAATTACTCATCACTCCCTTGTACAAATGCAGCATCATGGGACCAAAATAAAGCCAACGGAGCCGCTCCCCAGATAAAAGGAGTGCTAAGTTTCTCTTTTGAGGAGCTTAAAAAATGCACCAACAATTTTTCTGAGGACAACGCTCTTGGATCTGGGGGATATGGGACGGTAAGTTGACTATACCTGTAACTTGGAGAATATATCAGCATAGACTCACTTCTTTAGGATACTTCATAGAGGTGCTTTACCCACCTCTTAAGAGGACATGTCCATGTTGGACCATGGCAGCATTTCTAAAGCTTTCAGTAGTACTTAAGTACACTATTATGACAATCTCTATATTTCTTTCTTTGCACTCAATTTGCAATGTGTTCTCAGGTTTATAAAGGAACTCTTCCCACTGGTGTGCTAGTTGCCATTAAAAGAGCTAAACAAGGATCATTGCAGGGTAGTCATGAGTTCAAAACTGAGATTGAACTTCTATCAAGGGTTCATCACAAGAATCTTGTCAGCCTATTAGGTTTCTGCTATCAGTTAGGTGAACAGATGCTGGTCTATGAGTACATTAAAAATGGTACTCTTACAGACTATATTTCAGGTATTTTCACATCTCTTAATACAAAACTAATAGCTTGCTGCTTTCTCTATTGTTCTTTTCATAGAAATTAAATCAAGTTGAAGTTCTTACAGTATGTGACTTTTAATGCCCATCACCCTTTACTTATATGTGTAGAATATAATCATAAAAACACTAAAGACAACATGGAAAATTCTCCCTAGTTTCTCATTAGACAATATCCTAATGATTTATGCAGGTAAGTCAGGCTTCAAGTTAAGTTGGACGAAGAGACTCGGAATAGCAATTGATTCAGCTAGAGGTATTGCGTATTTGCATGAGCTTGCCAATCCACCCATCATACACAGGGACATTAAGTCCACTAATATCCTCCTGGATGATCAGCTAATTGCAAAAGTTGCTGATTTTGGTCTATCAAAACCCTTGGACAATAATGAAGTTCATGTTTCCACTGGAGTCAAAGGGACACTGGTCAGTATAGCATCTTCCAAATCTTTATTCAAAGTATAGAGAAATATAATGCAATAACAGCTAAATCTATTTTATCTGCTCAAATAGTGATAGCAAAGGATTCATAGCAGTAGTTTCAGGACCAAGTCCCCAGCTTCCTCAAAATATTAATAATAAAGCCTTGATAACTGTTTTAGAAGAATAGGAGAATAAGAAATGGTGCAAGGCACCTATCATTTTCCCTAAGTTTGTATGTACTTCTAGGCCTAGCCTGCAGGCAAGGCTAGACATGCATGGACAAGCTTATTTTCAATCACCTGCAACGTTCCACTATTTAGGCAGACCCTTGCAGAAAATTTCCTGACTTTCCCTTAAAAGAAGTCAAGGATTAAATGAATTTAAACAAGCTATAAAGACTAAAGGCTAAAGTTTAATGAATTTCGTAACACTACTATAAAATGTGCCTGAGATTGGATTTTCTGCAGGGCTACTTGGATCCTGAATATTTCATGTCCGGACAGTTGACTGAGAAAAGTGATGTTTATAGCTTCGGAGTGGTAATGCTGGAGTTAGTTACTGGTCGAAAACCAATAGAACACGGGAGCTATGTTGTGAGAGAGGTGAAAACAGCTATGGGTTTCCAGAGGACAAAAGATTCAAGCAACCTAGATGCCATCCTTGATCCCGCTCTTGATCCGGGCAAACCACTGAAAGGCTTAGAGAGGTTTATTGATTTGGCGATTAGGTGTGTCGAAGAATTGGCAGCCAACAGGCCTACAATGAATGAGGTGGTTAAAGAGCTTGAGAACATCCAGCAGCTGGCTGGTTTCAATGGCAATGCTGAAATGGTATCCACCTCAAAAACTTACAGTGAGACAACAGAAGGGAGTTCTTACCACGATTATAACAAAAAGGCCTTCTTTGAGTACAGTGGAACCTTTCCACATTCTGAGATAGAGCTTCAGAAATAATTTTTCATTACACTCACAGTGTTGAACATCAACCTCTTGCAGTTTCTTTTGATACGTCACTCACCTTCTTCAACATTTTGATACTGTTGTTGTATATAGCGGGATGAGAACACACAAATACCTTTCCTCTCTGTTAAAGCATGCAGAAGCATAGATCTCTGTAGTTTGCCAGTCTCCATGTGGAGAATGTACCTTCGCATGAAGTCAAGTTTGAGATTTTTTCACATTTCCAATGATTTTACCCTAAGAAAATCATGTTAGGATTTATTTTTCTACTTCCAACCTGTTTGTTTCATTTGGTGCTGAATGTTCTATGATGCTGGACAGGTTCTGATCTTTAGCAGACACGAAATATGAAGGCACCGAGTTTTTGATTTGTAAAACATGCTCTGTATACTTGACCAAAGGAAACTGTTTAATTTCCCATTAATCCACAGCTAATTACCATTAATTCCCCAAAGTCCATTGAGGTCAATTATCTTTGCTATGCCTGCAAAAAAACACAGACATTATGCTGCCCTAAAAATTACAGCCTGATCCATGGAGTCGAGTTAGGATTTTGTTGCTGTACTTTTGCTTGCCTGGGTGCATTTCAGATCCATGAAATCCACGGGGATACTGCAAAACAACAAACACATGAAGAATAAAATTTTTGCTAAATTAAAAGGACTTTCACCACAAGAATCCTAACGTATCTTTTTACTAGATATTTGAGTGTCAGCCATTAATCAGAACAAAAATTACGACCTTTTATGTACGGTTTTTCTTATACGAACAAAAGTTAAGTTTTCCGCATGATTCATCGATGGCAAATCTATAATTGACTATCCAAAACCATCAGATTCTTTGAACCTAACTACGATCACTTCCATTTAGTAAATCACAAGCAATGAGCACAGGTTTTCACTTACTTCTCATTAAACAAAAATGGCTCTGCAAACTAATGACTCAGAAGCTCATAGCCATGTTCTTCCTTCTGTCTCGGTAGGAAATATAGAAATTTAATCAGTAAGCTTGGACACCGGTGACTGCGCTCAAAAGCCAACCTTCTCTCATTTTGTTTATTCAGGAATAATTAAGTAATATTTTGTTTTTATACTATAATAATAAGAATATTCTCGAATTAATTTTGTTATCCCATTTATTTATTCTTGAATTAATTCTTACATTAATCAAGATAAAGCATTTTTCAAGTTAAAAATAGATCGCACAACGGCAATTAACATTTTTTTTAAAAAAAAACAATTAATCCCTAAAATCAAAACTTAAAGAGTGGTAGAAAGTTAAAAGAATGAAGCAGTCGTCATTAACCACAAAATCAATATTTTAAATTTATAATTAATTAGTGTTAATTTTACCAAATTCAATGGAAAAATTAAGAAAAATAATTGAAGCAGTAGCAGCTCATTGCTGAAAAATTCAAAGTGGTGGGGCTGAGAGGGTATAGTTTCTTTGAATATTGAGGTCAATGCGTAGGTAGCAGCAACGTCCTGGTGCCTATCTGTTTAGATATTTTTTTATTCATTAAAGAAGAGTCAGATAGGTAAAAAGTCTTTCTTTGAAAGCATCTCTAGGGTTTTTTAACTTTAAAATTAGAGGTAATTATATCGCTAAAAAAAGATTTTGGTAAAACTGCACCGTTTGTGTTCTTGAAATGTGATATTCACGCACTTTTTTTTAAAACACGATAATTATATGCTATATTTTTTTGAAGTATAACATTAATTAAAATTAAACACTTAGATTTTGATAGTTATTACATGGTACAGAGCTACATGTAAGTATATGAAATGCTGTTATGTCCATTATTATTAGACGAGTTACAATGAACTGATTACATTGGACCTCGAGTTGAAGCAAACTCATCTAGATGGAAATTAAAATATAGTTAACAAACGTCTACTTATTTACACAACAAGATGAATGTAAGAGAAGGTCATGCAGATTATAGGTGTAGGATATGCAATGATATAGAGCATAATACAAAAATATATCCTAATCGACAATGTATGTATAACAATTTATTAAGTCATGTTATGATATATTATGACATGTTTTAAGCATATTAAAGTTATATAATTTCACATCAATCACAACTACTATTGCACAGGATGTCATGCACTCAAAGTGGTAGATGCATTCACATTTGGATAATGATCATGGTGGTTTTTTGCAGGTTTTTTTAATCGAGATAAAATTTTAGGCATAGTTTTTATATAAAAAAAACTCTATCTAAATTTTGATAAAATTATAAATATTTAAATTATAAAGTAAATAAAATTTCTGATTAATAAAAACAATGATTTTATAAACTTTTTTCATGTTTAAAACATGAAAATAACCCAAAACTTTACAATAGGCAAAACGATCTGATTGTTTTAGCTACAGTCCAACTATTTTATTAAATGTCCAGTCGTTTCTTAAAACGGTCTCCGTGGTTCAGAAACATGATATTTTATTAATGTCACGGTTGTGAACCACAACATCAGTTGTCACCATTCAGAAACACGATATGTAACAATTATGACGTTTCTAAATTATAACTTTATTAAAATGTCATATTTTTTAACCATAATATTTTTAAACTGTGCTATTTTATCAAAATGTTTTTATTCTATATTTTTTTTGGTATTTAATTATATTTTGGGTGCTAATTATTCAATTTATCCCTAAGTTGACATATAAAGAAAATGACCACCCGTTTTACATGCTTCCACGAATTAAATATGTTTAGCAAATTTAATTATAGAAAAAAATCAATTTAATGTTTTCCAAGAGAAAAATAGTTTGAATAACATTTAAAAAATCAGGTTAAATTACAGGAACAAACACTTTATAAATTGGATGAGAGTTGATTTCTATTCTTCGAGCAGCAAAGTTGCTTTTAAAGGCACGAAACAAGCGTTTTTGAATTGATGAACGAACCCGTCTCTCTTTCTTCTTTAGCTGGAGATCAGGAAAGCCAGAAGCGAAGTTAGTTCTTTCTTCCCCGGCGTAAATTCAATAAAAAAAGAAGTTTTGGACCCGTCCCTGTAAGGACCTCAGGAGCCAGGAGCTATCTTTCTCTGCCATAAAACTAAAACAGAGAGCTCGTACGTAGGCCTTATTCTGCAGATCAAAGATCAACGTAATTCCCCCATCCATTCGAAGGGGGATTTGGACCTAGTCTGACCTAGCAGGGAAGCTCATGACTTGGTCAAAAAGATCAAATCCTAACAAAACTAATTGGTTTGACCTTTTATTTTCCTTCAAAATTTTTATATTTTCTTATATTTTATTTTCCTAACAACTAGGTTTAATAACTTTATATATTTTTTTTTTATAAAAGTATATAATCTTATTTTTACCACAATATATACACAATAAAAATGCTATCATGGAACCATGTTGCTTGTATATTATCCTTCTTGGGTCATCGATGACCTATCTCATAATGTCTAAAGGAACTTTATTAAATTCGTTTGACCTTATTTCTTGCGGGATTTATTACATAAATTTAATGCCACAACCCACCAACTCCTTAGCTGGATGGTCCCATGTCTCACACAAGCCTCTTTTATTTAAATTTAACAAATTTAATTTTATAGAAATCTCTGTGTTTGATTAAAAATTGCAAAAGCTTGAAAATTTTTGATATCTTGACTTGCTCTAGCACGCCAGCCAGCCTCCAAGTTGTCCCCTTTTATTATTAATTCAATGAAGGTGTTTGGTGAGAAGTTATTGTATTGAGTATTTTTTTCTTTAAACTCGTGATCATGAAATGGACAAAATTGTGCAACTCAACTTGAAGACAAATCCTCTTGACACGGTATAATGGCGTGTGGAGATGAGTCAACTAGACAATTTTTATTGTATGTGAGTTTTGACATGGTATAATTTGGGAAAAAAAGAAGGCCAAGTTTTCAACAGTTTGAATTGAAGACCTTCATGTGTGAGATTTAACTGCTGATACTAAATGGGATTTCAGTTTTTCGACTTCACCAACTGAAAACAAAGAGCTTCCTGTAGGGTTACTTGAGAAATGGGTTCAAGAATTCTTGTGTTCTTGGTTGTTGCTCTAATTCAAGTTTGTACCACACCAGCAGTGACTAACAATGATGATTGTAAGTTCTTTACAGTTAGTGTTTTCTTGTTTTTGGTAAATTACTTAGAACATGCATGTTGTTTTAGCACTCTTTTGATCCAAATTAGTATCAACTGTCTAATGACCTCTTGTCTAACATATACTAAGATGAACTGTAGATTTAGAACTCCAGATTCCACTTGCTTTTGCAATTCCAAGAGTCAGGGAATCATTTCTGGCTTATGATTTACTTGGTTTTGATTCTGTAATTCTGGTTGTAAAGTAGAAGCTGGAGCTGGGAGATACTTTGTCAAACTCAGAAGTGTATCCAGCCTTCATT
>Ga0325405_1007164_pt1 | contig 11253 bp, 5 predicted proteins | sample PopdelMetagenome_21_FD_205663 | JGI IMG/M metagenome (GOLD analysis project Ga0325405, IMG submission 205663) | Populus deltoides microbial communities from Bellville, Georgia, United States - Xylem-Control-R2 | ecosystem: Host-associated > Plants > Phyllosphere > Stem > Wood/Secondary xylem...
AACCCCGGGCCGGCGTAACAAGGGTAATTAGTTGGCTAATGACACACTAATTGAAAGATACAAAATTTATTTTCTTTGGCAATAATTGCCCTCAACATTGATCTATAAAATTACCTTGTGATTGGTGCTGGGGATTCCGGCTCCCCCATGCGCGGACCGGTGGTGTTCTGATAGTTGCTCATTGGAGGTTAAGCACACTGACACAATATTTTACGTGGTTCGGCAAATCGCCTATATCTACGGGAAAAGTTTATTTTATTAGAGATAGAGAAAGAATACAATAAATACATGGAGGGGGAGAATTACATCCACTCTACTCTACTCCCAGCTCTCACACACAGCTGTTGCAATGGCAGCAAGGCTGCTGCCATCGCAGCTCTTCTTCTTTTTTTTTTATTCTCTTCACACACTCACGTTCTCTCTCACTCTCACATTGCTCTCCAAAACATGCCTCTTTTATAGGCAAACATGATGAGCCCCTCCAGCATAATTGTCAACATGGAGGGGACAATAAAGCCTTAAAAAACATGGCATAAATGGTGGCACTAATATTCCACTAAGCATAGTGGTGGGTATATATATATATATATAACTCGCGCGATGCCGCGAGTCAATGGTTTTTGCATAAAAAATATCAAAAAAAAGTTAAGATTTAAAAGAATTAGGTTTTTTTGCAAAGCTATACCCAAGAGTCTTGGGTATGGCTGCAACGCCTGACCCAAGAGTAATATTTATAATATTAATAATAACATTAAATTTGCATGACCCAATTTTAAGTGGATCTGACTGCAATACCAGACCCGATAGTCTTGGATGTAAGTTTGGCTGCAAGGTCGTGTCATTAAAGTGTTTTAATTAAATAGATTAATTAAAAAGAAAAAAACAAAGAAAAAAAACCAAAAGGAAGAAAAAAATTAATGAAGAAAAAGAAAAAAAAAATCTGAATTAACTGGGTTAACCCTTCAAACCAGGTTAACCCGTCAAACCTTGGATTCGTGTCATGAAAGTTTGATAACTAAATAGAAAAAAAAAATTGACAGGTTAACACAAAATTAACTGGGCTAACCGGTCAAACCAAGTTAACCCGTCAAACCCAAGATCTGTGTCATGAAAGTTTGATAACTAAATTAAATGAAAAAAATTAATTAAAAAGGAAAAAAAACAAAAAGGCATCAGCCTTTTCACTATGGACTCAATATGCAGTCTACAGTTAAAGATATAAAAATAGCAAAAAAACAAAAAGAAAAAAAATTAAAAGCATCAGTCGATAAGTAAATAGAAAAAAAATTTAATATTGATGAACTAAATTAAATAAAAAAAAATTAAATAAAAAGAAACAATAAAAGAAAAAAAACTTATAAGAAGAAAAAAACTAATAAAGAAAAAGAAAAAAAAATCTAAATTAACTAGGTTAACCCGTCAAACCTGAGATCCATATCATGAAAGTTTGATAACTAAATAGAAAAAAAAATTAATATCAACAAAATAAATAAAAAAAATTAATTAAAAAGAAAAAAAGAAAACATCAGCCTTTTCACTGTGGACTGCACTGTGCAGTTCACAGTGAAAGGCATAAAAAAAGCAAAAAAAAAAAAACTAAAGGCTTCAGCCTTTTCACTGTGGACTGCATATAATATTAAAAGATGAAATCGGAAGAACAAAACTAATGAGAAAAAAGAAAAAAAATCTGAATCAACCGGGTTAACTTGCCAAATTAGGTTAACCTGTCAAACCTGAAATTCGTATCATGAAAGTGTGATAACTAAATAGAAAAAAGATTAATTATTAATGAAATAAATTAAAAAGGAAAAAGCAAAGAGAAAAAAAAAAACCTACAGGAAGAAAAAAAAACTAATCAAGAAAAAGAAAAAAAATCTGAATAAACTAGGTTAACCCATCAAACCTGAGATCCATGTCATGAAAGTCTGATAATTATATAGAAAAAATTTAATATTAAGAAACTAAATTAAAAAAGACAAAAAAAACTAAAGGCATCAGCTTTTTCACTGAGGACTGTACTATGCAATCCACAATAAAAGGCTTAAAAAGGAAAAGAAAAAAAAAAAAACAAAGGCACGCGCCACAGGTTAAATTTTTTTTCTTGCATAAAAAATATCAAAAAAATGTTAAGATCTAAGAATGTTAGGTCTTTCTGCAAAGATATGCTCAAAAACCTTTAGTTTAGTTGCAACGTTTGACCCAAGAGTAATATTTATAATACTAATAATATTATTAAACTTACATGACTCAAGTTTAAATGAGTCTGGCTGCAACACCAGACCCAAGAGCCTTGAATGTGAGTCTGGCTGCAAAGTCGTGTCATAAAAGTGTGATAATTAAACAGATTAGTTAAAAAAACAAAGAAAAAAACCAACAGGAAGAGAAAAACTAATGAAGAAAAAGAAAAGAATCTGAATTAACTGGGTTAACCCTTAAAACCAGGTTAACCCGTCAAATTTGGGATTCGCGTCATGAAAGTTTGACAACTAAATATAAAAACAAATTGACGGGTTAACCTGTCAAGCCCAGGATACGTGTCATGAAAGTCTGATAATTAATTAGAAAGAAATTTAACATTAAAAAACTAAACTAAATGAAAAAAATTAATTAAAAAGAAAAAAAGCAAAAAAACAAATTCTGGGTTAACTCGTCAAACTTTAAAAAAAGCAAAAAAAAAATTCTGGGTTAACTCGTCAAACCAGGTTAACCCGTCAAATCCAAGATCCGTGTCATGAAAGTTTGATAACTAAAAAAAATTAACATTAACAAACTAAATTAAAAAAAAAATCATTAAAAAAACACAAAGAAAAAAAGAAAAAAAAAACCCATAAAGGCATAAAAAGCAAAAAACAAAAAAAAAATTAAAAAAACAGCTTAGAGTTTCACGTGGACTGCACAGTGAAACACTGAACAATTTTAGTATATGCTATTAATTAAAAAGAAAAAAAGAAAAAAAAATAAATTCGAGTTAACTTGTCAAACTAGGTTAATCTGTCAAACCCGGGATCCGTGTCATGAAAATCTGATAACTAAATAAAAAATAACATTAACAAACTAAATTAAACAAAAAAAAGTTCATTAAAAGAAAAAAAACACAAAAAAAAGGCAAAAAAAAACCATAAAGGTATAGAAAAAGAAAAAAATAAAAACAAAAAAAACAAAAAGAAAAAAAGAAAAAAAAAGGAGAATATTGCTTAGCGTTTCACGGTGGACTTGCACAGTGAAACACTCAGTCTAGTTTTTTTATATTTAATATTAAAAAAATAAAAATATTTTTATTTCCTTTAGATTCTTTTTGTATCTTCCATTGTTGTTGCTCGAAAATGAAACTCATATTTCTAGGAGGAGGATCAAATGCTAAAGATTTAAAGCTATAATATAAATATTCGCATATCATGAATTCCCCTAAACAATTGTTTTTAAAATATATATCTCTGCAGCCAGCCCCTTTAAAAAGCAATCAATCACACCAATCACATCAACTCACCAAAATTTGAAGCTTCGATCAAGCTGCAAGTGCAGGGAAGAAAGCAAGTGAGGGCATCAAATCACGCGCGAAGAAATGAGAGAATAAGGAGATTATAACAAAAAATACTGTTTGAATCCACAGTAGATTTACTCACATGTTATAGTGTTTTCCTGAGCCCTTTTAGTTTTTTTTTTTAATTAAAGTCAAAGCACTACCAACAACTATATATATTTGCTAGGAAATTAAGAGCCCGTTTAGTCTACGGCTTCAGTTGTGTTTTATTTAAAATGTAGTCGTAGTTGTTTGATTAAATAAAAATATAGTATATTGTTTATTGGGTCCTACTTTTTCTCTGTGTTGGAAACGCAGTATTTACAAAGTATCTATTCCTTGCTTTTTTTGCACTATTCACGTTAATTGAACGGTGCAATTAACATGAACAATGCAAAGTGATGCATTGTTCATGAACAGTGCAAGAAAATTGCACTGTTCATGTTAAAAATAGTGAACAGTGCAATTCTCTTGCACTGTTCACTTGCACTGCGTGGACCTCTTTTTTTTTAGGTGTGTTAATTTTTTTAAAAAAAACTAGTTTAGAGTGAATTTTATACATGATAATATTTTATCTAATTTTATTACACGCTAAAAAATTATGGAAACTGTAATTCTTGTCAGATAAATTTTGTACGTAATGGAATTGTAGATAGTTTAATAGAACAATAAATTTTTTTATATATATAAAGTATGATTTATTTCATGATGTTAACGCAATAGTTAAATCCACAATATTTAAATTAAAAACCATCAATATTAATAAATATTTTTTAAAATTATTTTATAACCTCAATTTTAAAAACATTCTTAACCAAATACATTAAACTATTTTTTCTTCAACCTCAATTTCAACCACAATTTTAACCAAACATCTATTTTTTTCAAACCAACCACAACTAAAAATACTTTTTATAAAACAATTTTTTAAACCATAACCATAACCACTATCGCAATACCAAACACACTCTAAATATCTGGAGGCACCCCCTCTCTGTGGACGTAACTAACGAATTCCTATTGAGGAGTCAAAGCACTACCAACACCTATATATATTTGCTAGGAAATTAAATCTCTAGAACCGCCCCCTCTCTATGGACGTAACTAACAAGCACCGTCTAACCCTACCAATTGTTAGGAAATTGTCATTTTATATATATATATATATATATATATATATATATATATATATATATATATATATATATACTGTGATGGAAATGAATGTTTTTAGGTTAATTAATTGGGGTATTAAAAATATGTTTGGTATTGCGGTAACTGTTGTGGTTGTGGTTTAAAAAAAATTATTTTATAAAAAGTACTTTTATTTGAGGTTGGTTTGAAAAATTAGGTGTTTTGTTAAAACTGTAGTTGAAATTGAAGTTGAAGAAAAAGTAGTTTAATGTGTTTGGTTAAGAATGCTTTTGAAATTGAAGTTATAAAATAATTTTTAAAAAAATATATTAATATTGATTGTTTTAAATTTAAATATTGTAAAATTAATTACTCTTATTACATCATGAAAAAATAATACTTTATATAAAATATTTTTTATTATTCCATTAAACTATTTATAATTCCATTACGTCCAAAATTCATCCGATAAGAACTATAGTTTTCATAACTTTTTGAGCGTGTAATAAAATTAGATAAAATATTATTAGATATAAAATTGATATTACTGTGCGCGTGAATTTAATTCACTTTATACTGGTTTTTCGAGAAAAAAATATTGTTCACATCGCGAATGAATTTAATTCTCTAAACTAGTTTTTTAGAAAAAAATTAATACAATTAACACACTTAAAAAAAAAACCTGCAAACAGTGCAAGTGAATTGCACTGTTCACGTGAACAGTGCATGTCGTGAACAGTGCAAGTGAATTGCACTGTCCGCAGTTTTTTAATCCGCTACAGTGCATGCAAAGCAGGTTTTCGTAACTTTTTCTTTTCCAGCGTTTTAAACGCAAAAAACACGTGGACCCCATGCACAGTAAAATAATTTTTGTTATTACTAAACGGCTGCGGACTGCATTTTAAATAAAATGCAGTCGCAGCTGTGTAGACTGTTGGTTTTGATTTCCATAATGATTTGTTACATTAAAAATAATTTAATAAAATTTTCAAGAATGCTAATCTCAAGATTAGAATTAAAATGTTCATCATTAATATGAACATATATGCTTGCTTGAAAGAGACTTCTGGTGTTTATCCAGTAGAAAATCACATATTATGATCGAGTGTTTGAACGAGACAAGAAGAGAGAGAATAGTCCTCCAGTGTAATTTTATTCTACCAACAGGAAAAGTATTATTTCAGTAAATTAATATCATAATATATTGGAAAATGTAAGATTTTCCACATATGATGCTTTTTATTAATGCAACAATAATAATATCATGCTTATTAATTTCTACTCGCCAACATCCTGCTGGTAGCTTCAAGTAATTTCTCTTTTGATGACTTCAAACTCTGTAAATCAAAACGAAGAATTGTATTCATACATAAGAGAAACAAATTAAATAAATAAATATACATGCTAGCTAGCTAGAAGAAGTGATCAGTTAGGCTTACTGGGTGTAATCAATGTTAATTTTTCCAGCGTTAATGTCAGCAATCTGAGAGAAGGCTTCTTGAGAGAGATCAATGGTTGCTTGACATCCGGGGGATGGGCATCGATCAACAATCTTGACAGTGACGCTGCCACCTTTGCAGGGCTGAGGAACACCGGCGTTTGTAGGACCTTGGCAGGTCACCCTGTACATTCTCCCGCATGCAGCACCATTGGCCCAAAGTCCATCGCTTGCAGCCGCTATCATCACACCCTGATCTTGGAATCCATAGCATGCAGATGCTGTAGTGTTGCCCAGAAAATAAATGAATTAATGAGTTTAACCATTGATTCGATGCCTATCACACATTTATTTATTCTGATTCTCTCAAAATATAAAGAAACATGTTCAAAGTCTTATATATATGAATATTCTGATCAGAATACTCACGAACATAAACGTTGTAGTAAGTGGCAGTCCCGGAAATGGCAGAAGCTACTGAGACCAGGCTGATGACAAGCCCCATAAAAAACAACACACGGGTAGCAGTTGCCATGTCTACTTGCTGTGATTTTCTTATTTGATAAACACTCAGAAGTTATCTCACAAAACTATTTTGATGTATGGTTGCCTGTGAATCAAATTAATGAGTTCGGGTTTCCTTTTATAGGAGATCTAGACCAATCGCTGTCACTGCTAACGGTCTTAACACGTATCTTCGGTACCAGAAATCAATGACTTTTACACAACTTGTTGAGCCATCAACGAAAGACTAAGGGCATTGCTATATATATGATAGCCCAGATAAAAGGTTAAAAAACTTGAGAAAAAATGTACTATTTTTTTAAGAAAATAATATAAATTATATTTTAAAATTTTATGTAATAACTTAAACTATGGAATTAAAGTCATTCTTTAACGTGACTCTCAGTTAGGCAGAGAGGCAACTCTCCCTCCACCCACCAATGTCCCCCAAGAATTGAGAAATTTGTCCAAGCATCTACACACGCGATAGACCCTCGTTTTGCCTCAGTGTAGGGGGCTCCCTAAACAGAATCTATTGTGCTTAAGCCTCCTTCAAGGTAAGGGACACCGGAGCCGGGGGAGTAGTAGAGGCTTTCATGCACCCTCAGGCTGGGGGGGGGGGGGGGGTTAGAAGACAACCTTGTTATTTTAATTTAATAACAATTTTCTTTTCATTGAACTAATGACATATATTGTTATTTTAAAGGGGAGCTCATCCATTCGACAACAATTTCCTTTCAATCATCCATTTTTAATTTCATTTGGAGATTGTTATCGGTTCTTGAATCAATCCATTTAGATTTTATATTGTATTTAGACGTGTTTTAATTTGATCCATTTAAATTTTCATGTCAAGGTTTGATTGTCTCTTGATTTGATCTCTTTAAATTTTATGTTGGGTGTAATCTCTTTTAATAAAAATATTGTTTTATTTTTATGATGAGATATCTTTATCATAACTGGTTTTTTACTTTCAGTTTTCAATATATTTTTAAAAAAAGTTATAGAGAGCAAAACGAGAGAAGATTATAACAAAAAAAAATAAAAAAAAATAACAAATAATCAATACAATTACATATAAGTTACAATTCATGTACATAACCCTAATACCATGAATGTAAATCCGATCTTTTGTTTCCATGTTGCTTTGAAATCAGTTTATTAAGATTTGAAGACTCAGTTTTATTTGCTACTTGTCATTTTAATTATTCTTACAATAGTTTGTTAATAATTCTGCAATTGAGTTAATTACTTACGAAGACAGCACTTTCACAGTTTTGAAATCCAGAAGCCTAGCTGCACCACTTTGACTTTAGTCAAGCGATAGTATGCAAGAGCTATGTGATCTAGGAGTCCACAAAATTGATTTTGAAAACTCTATTTAGTTATTTTGCATAAAATAAATCTCATTAAGTTACGTAACGAATAGGGTATTGTTATTTATCGCTTGAACATTTAGCCCCTTTTTTTGAAAAAACAAAAATAAATCCGATGGCGACGGGCAAAGTATTGGTTCATTCCGAGAAAAAAATGGAATGGAAGAGCAGAAAACGTCTCAATGCGGGATAGAATATTCCAAAAAAATACCTTTAAAATATTGCATAGTTTTTGGCGTTAATTGGTAGCATGTGGAACCTTCGAAGTTAAACTTTCAAGCATCTAACCATGTGAAGCAAATGGAGCAGTCAATAGCCACCCCAGACTTCACAATCCAGGATACAATTTTCCACAAAACCTTTGAAATATTGCATCGTTTTTGGCTTTAATTGGTAAGAGGTGGAACCTTTGAAGTTAACCTCTCAAACAATATATATCTCGCCATGTGAAGCTATTGGAAAAGTCAATAGCCATCCCGGGTGTTTATGGTAATTGTGTTTTAAAGTATTTTTTATTTAAAATATATTAAAATAATATTTTTTATTTTTTAATATATAAAAACAAACAAATAGATTTCATTTGACGTGCGGTGCAGGGAACAAGAGAAAGTTTGAAATATCATCATTTCCTTTCTTTATTTTCCCTTATCAACCCTATTTTTCCTCACCTTTTTTTTTCCCCATCCGAACATAGTGTAAAAAGGCGTATTTGTTCACTTGTGTATTTGTAGGATTTCGGAGCTGGCTTTCATGGATTAAACTGGTGGCTTCCATCCAAAGGTAGAGTGTAAGAATTTTAATTCAAGGAACTCTATATTATAACCCCCAAACTTTGTGGTTCTTTTATTTAAGTCCATTTATCCTTAAAAACGATTGATCATATCTGAATCTCTTTAAAAAAAGAAAAGAAAACAGTGCATAGAATTAGGTAAAATACAATATATTTAATTGGGCCTTTAATTTTACCACTTTTCTCACACACTTTTTTTTCACTTTTTTTTTAATATATATGGATTTCATTTTTCGTTTATTTATTTCTCAATAAAACAATTTCTACATTATTTTTATTTTATTTCCTTAAATTTTAATTATTGAGATTTGGATATCATCAATTTGATAGTTGTCTTTGGATTCTATTAATAATGACTTAAATTTTCATTTTTTAATTGGGCTTTTAGACTTTTTGATTTCATATTGAATTTGATTGTTGAGTTTGGATTCTATTTAAAAGATTTAAAGACATGTAGTGTGGATAACCAATTCTCATTTTGACTATGTTCTAGGCTCTCAAGCCTTAAGATTATAACCCTAAAATGTAGAGAAACAAGTAAAGAAAAATATAATATTTTCTAAAAAGTTTATATTTTTTATTTTAATTTCATCTTTTTTATTTTTTAAGATTTAGATATTAACAAGGTGATAGTTGACTTTAGATTCTATTAATAATGGCTTAAATTTTCAAAAAAATTTAATTGGGCTTTTAAACTTTTTGATATCATATTAAATTTGATAATTGTTTGGGTTTTAATTGGATAACTCATTCTTATTGATTAGGTTGCTCTCAAGCCTTAAGATTATAGCCCTAAAAAATAAGTAGAGAGAAATATGATATTTTCTAAAAAGTTTATAATTTTTATTTTAATTTCACCTTTTTTATTTTTTAAGATTTAGATATTAACAAGGTGATAGTTGACTTTAGATTCTATTAATAATGACTTAAATTTTTAAAAAAATTTAATTGGGCTTTTAAACTTTTTGATATCATATTAAATTTGATAATTGAGTTTGGATTTTAATTGGATAACTCATTCTTATTAACTAAGTTCTAGGCTCTCAAGCTTTAAGATTATAGCACTAAAATGTAGAGAGAAAAATAAGTACAGAGAAATATGATATTTTCTAAAAAGTTTATAATTTTTATTTTAATTTCACTTTTTTTATTTTTTGAGATTTAGATATCAATAAGGCGATTTAGTAATTTTTCATTCTTTTGCTTGGTTTAGGGTCTTGAAAATCGTCACCTAGTATTTAATTGAAAGCTACTACTAGTCTTTGTTAGAAATTTAAAGATAAGGAATTGATTATGATTAGAAAAAATATTAATACTCCTAACGCACCCTATCTAAAAAGTAAGCTGCTTTAAGATTTAATATAATTTAAAAATTTAAAATATTAATCAAATTCTAAAACTTTAATAATTCAATTATTAAATCCTAGAATATATGTAAAAACATATTCTTTTATTTTCATGGAAAATACAACCTTGAGATATTTAATCATATTCAAATTAAACACTTAATTCTTTTTATCTTTATAATTTTTATAATTCAATAACATAAATAAAAAAAATACAAACACACACCCCTTTTTACTACTTTCTCACCCATAATTACACGTTTACAAAATAACAAAAACAAGTAAATCAAAATATAAGAGTATCCAGACATACACAGCAACATTTGAAAATTACAAAAATAGCTTCGGGAACAGTGCTGGAGAATTCTGGGCATCTTCTGTGATTGTGGTACAGTGGCAGCGCGTCTCCTCCACGTGCCACCGCCACTGGACGCTCGTGGGTTGAGAAAAACCAGGGATCTGGCACGACTTCCTCCTTTCTCCCCTTCCTCGCCGGCGGTGAACTGAAAAAACACCAAAAAACACAGCAAGGAGTGGATCCTTTTTTAGATCTGTTCTTGGTCTTCCTTCTTCCTCTCGGATTTCTGCTCTTCCCTTCTTCCTCTGGGGTCCAACACCGCCGTTGCTGGTTGCTGTCTGGGTGGTTGAAGATCGCAGAAGAAGCTGTCGTGGCTGGTGGCGCGTCGGCGCACGTGACGATGAGACTCCGGGGGGTCAACTCAAGAGCGGTTCAGTGGTTCATCTGCAGGCCGTCCATGGCCACTGCCGTGCGTGGGGGAGGAGTTGCTACGGGGCCGGCTTTGCTGCGGAGACACCACTGGTTCGCCCAAATGGTGGGCGGCTGGAGTGAGGGTAGATCTGTGGAAGATGGGGGTGAGGGCTCTCGGTTCAATGGAGAGGAAGATGGGGCTGAGAGGGACCCTGGTCTGGTCGGGTGAGGATGAAAGGAGTGTATGGTGGCCGGCCAGTGTGTAAGAAGGAGAAAATGGGGGCTGCCTTGGTTGAGGGAAATGCTCTATGTTCAGGGAGAGGTCACTGGCTCATGTGGGAGGTGCCGAAAATGGCAGAGGGGAACAGGGGCGCCTATCTTGGTTTTCTCGTTTTTTAAAAGGGAGGGGGTCGGTCCGCCTCAACAAGGGAAAGAG
>Ga0325405_1007167_pt1 | contig 11251 bp, 8 predicted proteins | sample PopdelMetagenome_21_FD_205663 | JGI IMG/M metagenome (GOLD analysis project Ga0325405, IMG submission 205663) | Populus deltoides microbial communities from Bellville, Georgia, United States - Xylem-Control-R2 | ecosystem: Host-associated > Plants > Phyllosphere > Stem > Wood/Secondary xylem...
AATTCATGTTGCGCATGGTCGATTTTCCAATTCTCCATTCTCTGATCTCACCAGCCATGTCCTCGGTCTAGTTGAATGTGTGAACTGAAGAAAAAATATGAAAAAATGTTTCCAAACATTTTTTTTTATTTCCCTTTTTTTTTTAGATCAAAGAAAATAGACATCCATTGATAACATGGGTGATTATTTTCGGTTTAGTTCAGTTTGGTTTTTATTAAAAAAAATAACCAAATTTAATTTTTTTTAAATCGAAACCGGTTCAAACCGACTGGTTTCGGTTCGGTTTGTTTTTTAAAACAAAAACCAGTTCAAACCGGTTTGACTTGGTTTTTTCTGATTTGGCTTGGTTTTTTCTGCTAGGCTCGGTTTTTTTTCATGTTTGGCTCGATTGTTTTTCTGGTTTTTTTGGTTTTGGTTTGGTTCAGTTTTTTTGGTTTCACACTTATAAAACCAAATCGAACCGGTTGATTTTTTCAAAATTCTAATCGGTTTAATTGATTTTTTTTTACAATTCGGTTTTTTTAGTTATTTTTTTTTGTTTTCAAAATACTTTTTTTTTTGTTTTTTGGTTTAATCAATTTGATAAAACTCTCATATTAAATGGCTTCTTAGATTCTTATAATTGGACCTTTCACGAATGTTTAATTAACTATAAAATCTGCATTCAATTCTAAAATTAAGAAAAATCGAAGAATAACAACGGAAATTTATTTAATATGATTCCAAAATGGAAGGTGGGTCCCATAATGAATTTTGTCAGCAATGATTTTATTCAAGCAAAAAACAATTATAAAAATAAAAATTAAAGTTAATATAAAAATTAAATTTTAAAAGATAAAATTAAAAAATAAATATTTAAAATAAAATATATATAGCAATCAAAAGTTTGAGAGTCAAATTTGATATAATCAGCAAATAATATGATATTTTTAAATTTTTCAAAACTTCCAGAAAGTGTTTTCTGCCCAAATTTTTCAGGAAAATATTTTCCTGGAATCTAAACCAAATTTTCTTTTGACTGGAAAGTGTTTTCTGTTGACCAACTTTTTTAACAGCAAACAAATATAGAAAAGTTTGGAAAATGATTTTCTGGAAACCACTTTTCGGGAAACAAACATAGCCTTAGATGAAAAAAAAAATAGGCATCGACCCTGCATAAAAATCTCGGAGGTAATTGCTTTTTTGATGCTGAGAATTTGATTATTAAGCTCACTTATTAAATAAAATAAATAAAAACCTTGCGCAGGACATTGAAATTAGCAAAATTATAGAAAAACGATTCTAGTGTGTTAAGAATACTGTCGTGAGAGTTTGATTTTCATTGACACCGAGGAATAACATATATAGATTATAGAGCAGTTTTTAGGTCTTAATTATATACTAAATTTTGGGCTAAGGTTTATACTTGACTACTATCTTCTTTCTTAATAAAGAATTCATATTTCTATAATTTTAATTTAGATAACTTATTCCAACACCCACCCCACATTAGTGTGTACATATCTTTAATACTCAACTTTTCAAGAATTATAAAGATTTACGAGAGACTATCTTTATTAAGATATCTATTAAATGGTCTTTAGATTTTATATATAGAAACTGAATTATGTTCTCGAGTTTTTTCTTGATGAAGTGTCATTCTACCTCAACATACGTTGTCCAATCATGTTGTACTCGATTGTGAAATAACTCTATGACTGCCTTGTTGTCATAAAATAATCTTATCCCATCACTTGGTGTGCAACCAATTTTAGTAAGTAGCTCTTTCAACCATAATATCTCTCTCCGCCTCTACCTTGGACAATGTTACTCTCTTTTATTTCTTACTTTTTCATGATATAAGGTTACCTTCCACAAAGGTAAAATAGCCTTGTGTGAATTTTCTTTTGGTAATGCTTCTTGTCTAATTTGCATCCTCATATCCATCAACATTTACATGTATGTTCTTTAAGAACACAAGTCCTTTTTTAGAAGCCGATTTTAAATACCTGAGAATGCGGTTCACTATGTTAATGTGTTCTTCATAATATTGTGCATAAACTGACTTACCAGACTTACAACATAAGCTATATCTAGATGTGTATGGGACAATAAATCAATTTCCTAACCAGTTGTTGACATTTCTTTTTATTAACTGAGATTTGATATGGATATTTTTCAAGAACAAGATTTTATACTATTAGAGTGTTAATTGATTTATAGTCTAGCATGCTTGTCTCTAAAAGCAAGTCCACCACATACTTTTTTTGCAATAATAAGACACCTCTTACCTGATTTGTCCACTTCAATGCCTAAGAAATATTTTAACCCTTCAAGGTTCTTCATTTCATATTCAATTGCTAGGTTTTCTCAAAGCCTTGAGATCTCTTCTACATCATTACCTGTATTAGCATATCATTGATATATTTATTAAGACTATTACCTTTCCTAATCTATGTTTACAAAACAATGTATGATTTGAATTGCTTTGTTTGAATTATATTTCTTTACAGATAAACTAAATCATCTAAACCATGCATGAGGTGATTTGTTTAATCCATATAGAGCCTTTTATAACTTATATACTACTTCGGTTAGTGAGCTTACAGTGTATTTAGATGGATTATCCATGCACACTTCTTCTTCAAAATCTCCATGAAGAAAACTATTTTTTTTTATTAAACTAATGTAATGGTCAATCTAAATTTGTTGCAAGAGATGTCATAACTCAAGTTGTATTCAACTTTGTTAGTTAAAAGAATATCTCTTAGCAATCCATATCATATATTTGAGTATTTTTTTTGCTACGAGTCTTGCTTTGTACTTTTTAAATGCCTCATTTGTCTTATTTAATTACAAAAAAATATTGATTTGCATCCTACAATTTTCTTTTCTTTATGTAGAGGAAAAAGGCTTTATATCTAATTCTTATGTAGTGCATCCATTTCTATCATTATTGTCTGGGTCTAATTTGGTGAAGAAATAGCTTCCTATTAATTACTAGGAACTTGTTAAATGATAGTTGGTGTCTAAAAGTTTGTAATAGTTCTCGTAGCTTATAGTAGGCAATTGAGTACTTTGATTTCTCTGCTATATATTTTAGATAATACCAATTCGATGTTTTTTCCCAATCATGCTTGAAATATAGTTTATATCCAACAAAAATATCTATTGTATTAGGAGATTAAGTGAAATGTATTTTCTTAGAAGTATTATCAAGAAATTGGTGATCTAGAATTCTTGAAGAGCGAGTCTTCTTCTCTTGTATCAACAATCTATAGTGAAATTAGTTCTAGGTTGGTACTTTTACTTCATATGTCGTCAAAGTATAAATTCATCATTTTTCTTCTTTTATTATATATCTCACTATAGAGAAGATAGGTGATTGAGGAAGCCATGAAATATTATTTTGATTTCTAAGAAGGTGATATCTAGAGTGACATACATTCATTAAGTAGGAAGATGAAAGAAAAAAAATCTGACCTGTTTCATATCCTAATTTTTTTTTAAATGAACAACACATGAATCACGCTTTGTGTATTGTTTTTTATGGAGATGAAAAAAAGCAACATAACCAAAGATTCAAGAGCAAGCATTAATATGGATGGTAGAGTTTTTATATATAGGGAGACCCTGAATTGGAGTTTAAAAATCTAACACCCTTTAAAGCATTCAATTCATTAGGTATATTGTTATGTCAACTTTATTATTTCAATGATAGCATAACATGTGGGCTCTAATAAGGAGTGTCTTAGCTATTTACAAGATATGTCTATTTTTCTTTTCTATATTACCTTTATGCTAAGGTGTTTAAACATAGGATGTTTCATGAAAAAGATCATGTCTAGAAGTATTTGTAAAACTCTTTATAATCATATTTTCTACCATTATCAGTGTGAAGAATTTGAATATTAGATACAAATTGATTTTTAACCATAGCATGAAACATCTTAAAAATACATAATACCTCATCTTTATTTTTTATTAAATAAAGCCAAGTTATATGAGTTTAGTCGTTGATAAAGGTGACAAACTAAAAAAAAACACTAAATAAAGTGAGAATTAGTAAGGTCCCTAAATATCCAAGTGAATTAAATCAAACAATGTATTATTTATGTGAGAGATTTATAGGTACAATATCCGATAAATTTTGGCTAAGAAAAAAGCATCACATTTAAAATCTGACTCATACAAATTAGAAAATAAATACTTCAAATGGCTAAATGATAAAAAAAATATATCATAACTAGATTTTTTTTCTGTTGTATATGTGATGAGCATTGCACATTATTTGCTTTGCTGATATAAATATCCTTTGTATAATATAGTCCCTCTCTTTTAGTACCACGACCAATTACCTTTTTAATGAAAGTATCCTGAAAAATATGAAAAGTTAGATATAATAAGACACTAAATTGTAATTATTGAGTAACCTATCCAACAAACATTAATTTGTTCGAGAGTAAGGGAATAAGTAAAGAGTTGAAAAATAACAGAGATGGTGACATGACAGTTATTCTTACTATGAAATTGCTTTTGTGGTGTAGTGTTATTAAAGTATTTTGCATCAAATATCATGTGGTTGGTGGCTTCTAAATCAATTATCTAATCAATGTAGTCTTTGTGATTAGTAAGAGTTGAATCATAATTACTCGAGTCGTTGAGAGTAATAAAGCCCTCAAATAGTAGAGTTTTGGCTAACTATTGGTAGGTATATTCCTACCATCTGAGCTGGTTATACCATTATGGTCATAGGGTTCCTTTTGTTGTAGAGTTTTTTTTTATTCAAGCACATTCAACCATGATTGATTGGACTAGTATCTTGGCTCGTGAATAGCTGGTCCAATTGAAGAAAAGAACTCATTTTTAGAAAGACTTTCATCATTTTCCCTTCCATTCACAAGACAATCATATAAAATCCCTCCATGATGAATTACAACAAATGTTCACTATTCTAGCATTATGATCACTATAATTGGTCATCGTCTTCTGATTTTTATCTCTTTGCTAACATTTCCCATCATCATGGATTGCTGAAAGTCTTTTATAACTAGTACACACGCATGCTCTTAGAAAATTAGCTATGATTAGAGAATATCAACTTTGATTTTATCCAATTAATCATCCAATCCATTTAGAAAGATATACACCTTGTTTTCTTGTTAAATTGTGTTAATTGTTTTGATATTATAATCACAAACCATAGGATTAGGTTGCTAAAATCTATTTTCCTCCATATTTTTTTTCAAACTATTATAATTGGTTTATAGGGTTCTTTCATCCTCTTTTAATTAATTAATTTTTTTCTTTAATTTGTACACCTGAGATGTGTCCGTGACATTGAAATATGTTATATATGTTATGGAGAATATATCTTATATTGCTTTCTAATTAGGTCAGGTTTCATTCACTAATTAGCCAACATTTAGCAAAAGAATTCTCAATCCTCTATTTAAAAAAAATTAGGGTCTCTAGGTTTTGGTCGAGGAAAGTCCATATTTATATATCTACTTTGTCTTTTCTATAGATGCATATCTTGACAATCTAAGGCCATAAGACATGATTGGTTTCATTTAATTTTATACCAATCTGTGCAACAAAATATTCATGTTTGGGTTTGTATTTGGTGTAGAATTTGGGTCATCCTGGATGTCAAGTCTTCTAGGTTTTCTTGTGGGTTAGTGAGTATTATTGGTATAAGAAAGATATTTAGTTCTTAAAGTAATTTTGAAATTTTCACATAGAATAGGATCTCTATTATGATGTCATCTTAAGAACATTGTGTGAATTCTTGATTTTCATTAATATAGAGGAATAACATGTATTGATTATAAAATAATATATAAGTCTTAATTATATAGCCATCTTTAGATTAGAATCAAGGTTCATAGTTGACTAGTATATATTAAATAAGTAATTCATATCTCTATAATCTTGATAACTCATTCCAATAGTGTGATCCAAGAGAATTATAAAGCACATGGTGTATAGATTATCATATAAAAAGGTAATAAATTCACCATAAAAAACTAATAATTAAAAAAACTAATGTGAACAAAAAAACCTTCCACTTAGATTGATAAATTACACCCTAGATAACACATTGAAAATGATAATAACATTTTACTTGTAAAGATGATAATGATCCATATTTTAAAGATAATGTTATATCTTATTCTTAATACCTTTATTTTTTATAAGAATTAAGATGTAAAAAATTGCATTTCATATAATTTTTTCAATTTTTTAAATTATAGATACAATTTATATACATAAACATAAGGCATTTAGAATAAAATGGAGGACACAATTTGATCAAAATACTCCAAATAGAGATAACGATGAACCTACCCATAAATCCAACTAGTTCACTTAATGCTGAGCTAGGAGTTATTACTTTTAGATTTGGTTCTTGCATATTTGGATCACTTATAAATTTATTTTTGATAAATTCATCATGTATAGATTCAACAATCACATTAGTTTTTAAATCCAAAAGTCTATAAGCTTTTGAATTTTGTGCATCACTAACAAAAACACTCTTAAGGCCTCGCGGTACTAATTTTGTTCTTTAAGGATCAGAAACTATAAAAAGTTACACACCCCCACACTTTAAAATAATTCAGATTTGGTTTTTTATCGTTCTATGTTTCATAGGAAGAAACATTTAATTTTTTAAATGGTACTTTATTATTAATGTGACATGTAGTAAGTAAGGTTTCATCCCATAAATTATTTGGTAAATTAGCATTCAAAAGCATGGCATTGACCATATCCACTAAGATCCTATTTTTCCTTTCAGCAAGTCCATTATGTTGTGATGTATAGGGTGCTGTCATTTGATGGATTATTCCGTTTTCCTTATAAAATATAGAAAACTCCTTAGAAAAGTATTATCCACTTCTATCACTTCTAAGAATTTTAATTTGCCTTTCCTTTTGATTTTCTACCATTTTCTTGAATTCCTTGAATTTTTTAAAAGCTTCATCTTTAGTTCTTAACAAGTAAACATATGTAAAACGAGAATAATTATTAATGAAAGTTATAAAATATCTTTTCTCACCCCTTGTTAACATACCATTTATTTTAAATATATCAGAATGGATCAACTCAAGTAATTGAGAATTCCTTTCTACTTTAGAAAAAAGGTTTTTTTTATCATCTTTACTTGAATACATACTTCACATTTGTTATTATTATTATGCTGATATGAAATATAACAATGCTTACATATATATTTCAAATATCTATAATTTAAATATCCTAATCTGGCATACCAAAGAAGAGAAAGTATATTCAACCATCTAAGTAGAAATAACATTGATTTTATTAATACTGAACTTAAACATGTCATCACAAGAATAATCATTTCCCACAAACATCTCATTTTTAGTAAAAATAACCTTATCAGACTCCAAAACAATCTTGAACCTTTTTTTGCTCAAGAGACTAGCAGATACAAGGTTTTTTCTAATCTTAGGAGTATGAAACACATTGACTAAAGATAATTTTTGTCCAGAAGTAAAGTTCAACTCAATAGTTCATTTTTCCCAAAATTTTGGCAGAATTATGGTTGCCCATCAAGACCTCTCCAGGTTTCTTCAATTCTTCATGAGTATTAAACCATGCTTTATTGTTGCAAATATGAATTGTTGCACCAGAATCCGATCACCAATCCGAAATCTTTACAACATTAGTTGTCATATTTAATTCGGTAATCATTCCAATTTGAATGTTTGAAACCATGACAACCAACTCACTAACTTCGTCTTTTTCAACCATATTCACTTTGAAAGAACCACCTTTCTAATTGAAATTCTTGAATCTGCACTCTTTTATGTAGTGCTTTTTATTTCCACAATGGAAACAAACCTTATGCTTCTTGTTAGCATTTTGTTTCTTCTTGAATTTGTTTCCTTTCTTTTGCACTTTCAGATTGTTTTGAGTCTTTGTTAAACCAGTTTCAGTAACCAAATTCACTTTAGAATTTGTTATTTGCAATTCACGCATAAGAGATTGAATCTCAATTTGCAAGTGTGTTTGAAACTATTCAAAGGTATAATTGTATGTAGAATGCAACATCTTCTTCCTATATTCATTCCAGGATGAAAGAAGTTTTGATAAAACAACCCCCATTTGAAGTGAATCAGGAACTTTGATATCCAAATCACTAAGTTTTGATATCAGCATTTGAATTTCATGGACTTGATCCATGATTGGCTTATTGTCAGTAATCTCATACTCGAAAAATTTTAAAGCAAGAAAACGATCAGAACTTGATTTTTCCTGCTTGTTATGGTCTCTAAAGTAGCTTGAATTTCTTTTGGTGACTTTAATTTGGAGAAGATGTCATAAAATCAATTAATTAGAGCATTCAGAATATGTCCTCGACAAAGGACTCCATCTTCTTGACATTTTAGTTTTTCAGTCTTAAAAGTAGCAGATTCATCTTTTTATGGTTTAGGTAGTGCAGACAAATTTAGGTCAAGAATATAGTAAATCTTTAATGAAGTAAGCAGGAACACCATCTTGTCCATCCACCTTGTGTAATTCGTACCATTAAAACAATCTAGTTGAATTTTGACATCCTTAGCAACCCTAACGTTGGAATTCATATTTGTCTCCATCAGGATAAACACCTTATAATTGTTAGAAAAATTTAGGATGGAGACAAATATGAAGTTGACTTAAAGGCATGAAAACACTATTTTTAAGGTATTTATTTGTTCCACACAGAGACAACACCTCCAGAATACAACTAAGCCCTTTAAACCTCTAAAGAATGAGAAGATAAGACAGAAAAGAAGATGCGTTTTTTTATTCTATATTTTTTTCTGTGTAGTAACAGATTTTTAATAGACTTGAAACGTAATAATGAAACAGTATGACTGTTGATGAAATAATATGACTTTTCATGAAATAGTTATACTTTAAATTAAATTGAATAGTTGTTATTCAGTTTTATCTCAACAGTTATAAAACGTCAAAATTAATTACAAAAATTAATTCAATGATGAATTAATCTCACTGACATATTGAGTTCCAAATACCAAGTGTCATCTTTTGATATTATAAATATTCATATAATAACATTAGGAAGTCTACTAAGAGAGTCCTTACACCATGACTTAATTTACTATACAATAGAAACTCACACTTGTAAACATTAAGAGGGAGTGTTTCTCTCAAAAGTGAGATAAACATCTTTTTTTTATTTATTCATTTACAAACTACACTAGCAACTTTTACTGTAACTTATGCATGTTTTTTTTTTTTACAGAATATTTTTATCCTTCATTTGGTGTTCTTGGATGACCTGTCCTTGCTGTTTAAATTGATTGTGTTGCATTACCTTTCTTGCACTTATCAAAAAGGTTTTGCTTCTGGTTCTTCGATGCTTATTTGACAGAATTTGCAGCATTGCAAAGTCCTGTGCCTTTTTATGTTCTAGGCTGGTTGGAATGTGTCTTGGGGAGGAGATGCACAGTCGATTAGTTCAAAAAACATAGTCTTTCCTGAAACATTTGCGATCATTAGGATTATAAGTTGTTATGCTTTTAAAATCGCATTCTATATCTGGGGGTTCCATTGGCCTCGGCTGCCTCTTGGATGCTATATGTATGTTTAACTGCTGCTTGCGAAGCTCTCTGTCAGTTAATCATAGAGTCGTGTTGTTCAGCCATCTTGCACAACACATGGCAAGTCTTGCTGATGCATGGGGATCATATATATCTTTACTTACACAGCTGGTTCTGCTAGTTACTCTTGCGCCAAATATCCATTTAAAGTTGATGATCCAGCTTGCTCATTTAGCCTGTGTTTTTTCCTGTTGCTGCAAAAAAAAAAAAATTCTGATCAAAACTCTGTTCCTTTCTTGGATGTTCCGTCAACGCATTTAGTGCTTCTAATTATTCAACTTTGGCTTCATATTGTTTTTTGAAAAATTAGTCGACTGCCTGCTTTTGCTTAATTTTTTTCTTAAAAAAAAACTTGGTGACATGACAGTCCATTGGACTTGGCATGTTATGAGAGTTTACGCAACTATTTTCTTTGCTTCTCTTCAGTGAAAAATAAAATAATATCAAGAAGATGCTAGTTTACGCCAGCATTGCTTTGTTAGGTAGTCTCTTGCCAGCATTCTTTTCTTGCTACGGCATTATCAGATCACAATTGACTTCGGATTTTATACAATCGATTCCAACGCTACCATCAAGATTCAAACTTCATGAGATTTCTTTAATCCTAGTTGTTGGTTCTCTGCTTTTGAAGTTAGCAATGCTTCTGTGCAAAGAAAACATTGAGGTATAAAAATAATTTCGCTGATGATTGTTTGCTGTTCAGATTTCTGTCTTCTACTGAATGATCTAGCACAGGTTTTCACCACTGTAATTAACAGCAGCGGAGCGCGGGCACGCATCTAGTTTCTTTCTAAAGTTAGTCCTACGTCTCTCCATTTAGCTTTTGTCTCCGTCTAGTTTGCAGAGGTTCTGGTTCGGTTGTACAGAACAGGTTCCTACCCTTGTAGATTCGTTGAGGTCAAGGAATAATGAAATCAAGGCAGCCATGAAGTTCCAATTAAAGAAAAAATCTTCATATAGGTGTTTTTGCTGGTAGTAAACTTCCTTGTCTCCTTATAAAAGATAAAAACTAGCAAAATATTGAAATTTATTATATAAAGCCTTGCATTATAATTCACATAAGATTTAATCTTTGTAAGAATATAAAATGATTTTTCATTAGCTTTTCTAACTATTATCTTTTTTGTTACGTTTTTGCCTTGGATTAATTTACTTGCATTTTTTTTTCTTTCTAATTTGTTAGAATCAAGAAAGAAAGTTTATCGATCTTCTCTCGGGATTCAATTCATAATTGTAGTTTATATTCATTGGAAAAGGGAAACGAAGAACAGATTGATCCAGAATTATCAAAGTCATGAACAACTACCAATTATATTGCGACTATCTTTTCCATCCCCATTACAAGTCAAGTCTCTGACAAAGTGAAAAACACAGAAGCATAAGCATATGAGATACACGAAGGAGATGCAATTCTAGTTTCTGATCCACAATCCAAAGTACAATTAATAACGATCTAAGATTACAATGGGAAAAGAAACAAGGCAGTTAAGAAAATGTAAGAATGGGATCTTACCCATCTTAAGAAGAGTTTTTCTTGTGCTTTCCATGTCTATCCTTGGCCTTCTCAAACTTGGCACTTCCATTATTCTGCTTGCTAACAGACCCTTCTTGAGCACTACACATCTGAGACTTCA
>Ga0325405_1007171_pt1 | contig 11249 bp, 8 predicted proteins | sample PopdelMetagenome_21_FD_205663 | JGI IMG/M metagenome (GOLD analysis project Ga0325405, IMG submission 205663) | Populus deltoides microbial communities from Bellville, Georgia, United States - Xylem-Control-R2 | ecosystem: Host-associated > Plants > Phyllosphere > Stem > Wood/Secondary xylem...
ATTATTATTATTATTATTATTATTATTATTTAGTCGTGGGTAAAATATGCATGAACAAGAACAAACGAATCCTTTTAACTTGTAACACTACTTGAAAGCTACACATGAGAAAATTAATAATCTGTTAATGACCCTCGACCATACTTGAATAAAAAATTGCAGCTCAAGAAAATCCAGTTTTATCAAATATTCAAAGCCTTGCAAGCCAACCAATCAGTGGTAAGCTTGTATGGAAAAAATAACTGTACAAGATGTATGCTCAAATTTGTTGTATCTATGCCAGCATGCCATCATAAAGAAGGAGAGTGCCTATGAGGATAAGAACGCATTTAAGATGCATGGAATGTAAAATTCAATTATTCAAGGATACGTCACATTTCAACATTACACTTGAGGGTCAATCAGTAGCAGCACCATTGCCAAAATACAAAGCAAACTCATAGCATTAAAAAAAGTAAAAATTTAATGTCAAAAAGCTTATGCCATCACCTGTAGAATTCAACACTGCCTAATAGTTAATATTACAGAGTTGCAGGAATATGACTCCCAAATCCTAAAGAGTCCTTATCAAACGCACCTGGGCTAATGCACAAGCAAGCGACCACACACGAAATCCTAAAATTCTTTCATGCAGTTAAGAGAATATCTTTCAACTATTCAATGTAAAACATAAAAGGAGGCATTTGTCAACTAAATTAGCGGCACTCTAGGGAATGAAGTAGTAGTTAATGTGCTAGGAACTTTATGAAAGGTTAACAAGACGCGTCTAAATGAATGCACACTAAGAAAATCATTTTCTTAAAGATAGCCATGCAAATTAAGAATACAACCTCCTGCACAAATCTTTAAAGAGACAAAAATGGCAAAATTCGCAATATCTCTAATGATGACATGCCATCTGAACTTCACAGCCTTGTACCACAAACTTTAACAAAACAATCTCTTAAATTGTAGAATGTTTTAAAATATGCACCTCAATGATATTCATGGATAATGTCAAAGATTTTGCACTGCAGAACTGATGAAGCATCTTGATGAGATTGAGACCAAGCCCCTGCTCGGTTTCTTCTTCTTCTGAAATGTATTCATCTTCAACTACATAGAATGGATAGTAATGATTGTGATAGTATCTCTGCAAGGCTACATTTACATCATCCAAAGAGGTAAGATTCACTTCAGACCAAAATAGAGGAGTGTTCCCATCAAACTTGAAACTGGTAAGCTTAGGAGCAACTAACATAACTTTGCACCCCTGCTTAATTCTATTATATCTCCAATTCAAAATTTCCAAGCTTTTCAGGCTAAGAGCATGAATATTGAAGTTTTCAATCACGTTTAAGCATATATCCTCAATTGTCAGATTTTCAAGATTCGGGCAACTTGAGAAAATCTTCCCATCAAAATTCTGAGCCCCACCAAGATGCAATGTCTTCAGAGACTGCAACCCCAATGATTTTGGCAAAGCTAGGCCACCGTCTACTTTCAATTTCAGGCTTCTCAATGATTCACAGTCAAAGAAACAACGAGGCAACACAATTGGGACATCCCAATGAGCAGTATTTATAGATATCTCTTCCACGTGATGTTTAACTGCATAATATATCAGAGATTCTACCACACTATACTGACAATCACGACGTGTATCTAAGGAAAGCTTAAAAGGCTTGACGTTATTACGACGTACTAAAACATGACTGATAAAATCAGTGAAATTGTTCATGTCATCATCATAATAATATGAACTTATTAAGGATGAAAAAGTCTCAAAATTGAAGTCAAGATAGGGATGAGATTTCCACACATTCATCCATCTTTTGGACAAAACACAGGTTTGAACAACCTGCACTGCGTCCAAAAAAGATAAAATGTGATGGAGAAGTACATTTGGTAGCGTGCTGATCCTGTCTTCATTGTTGTTCAGCGATGACCTCTTTCTAGTCCTTGATTCCATTCTATCTCACCAACCCTGATAAATGAAAAAACATTAGAATTACTAATTACGATCCATTAAATGAGACTACGAAGAAAATAATTGTTAAAATCCTTGCTTTGTTGTTCCGATTAAGCCAATTAATTTCCAAAATCAATAACCAACTAAGACTAATTGATTGATTTTACTGCATACCAATTTGAAATTAAAAAAAAAATTACCTGATTAAAATCTATTGTTTTGAATCAATGACCTAAGTCAAATTGCATTTGGAAGAAAAAATCTTATGATTTGCTTGGATTAAAACTGAGTCGAAATAAATAAATAAATAAGTCAACCTCCTTGTGTGCTAAAACTATATTCAAAATCTTCCAATTTATGTAGATAAATATCAACCCATCTATCTGTCTATCCATAGGCAACAACCAATAAACCCCAATCTATTAAAGGTTTAAACAGTACGTGCTGCATGAATTTATTGCATACCCATTTGATTTCAAAGGGTTTTAAGGATACTCACCTGAGAATTTCGCCGGAGACGAGACAGTACAGGGGAAATTGAGGGATTCGTTTTGTTTTTTTTTATGGCGAGCGAGGACGTGTTAAAGTCGGCGGGTTTTCTGCTGTTTGGAGCATTCTAGCTTATTGACCGCAGGCCGGATATATTTGTTTTTTTAATAAAAAAAATTAAACATGAAGTTTTTTTCTCCATATTTTTTTACATTAAAAAATATTACAAATCAAAACATTTATATACATATTTAATTAAATAAATAGATAAAATTTATTAATAATAATTAAATATATATTTTTAAAAATCAAAAAATATATATAGATATCAAAATATTTAATATCATAAGATGTTTCATTTATTATATTATATTCGATGACTTTATTAATTAAAATTATCTTTTTATTTGTTAAATAATAATAAAAATCAACACACATATGAAATGTAAAAAATTATCTCACAAAAATTTATGCTAATTAGAAATACTAATCAAAAAATATTTTTGTTAAATAAAGTTCAATTATATAAAATACAAAAAATTAAAGATGAATTAGAATAATATCTTCAAAATTAAATACATATAAAATAATTAAAAAACAATTACTATTTAAAAAATACTAAATAAAAAAATAAAAAATAGAGAGAAAGGGTATTAATTTAAATATAAATTAAAAAATTATTTAAAAAACATATAAAAAAATTTAAATGGAAAAATTACAAAAAAAAAAGCTAGGTGTCAATAGGCTTAGCAAGCCAGGTCAGTGCTTGGCCCATTAAGGAAGGTCGCGCATGCAAACTCTATTTTTTTAAATGCCAAACGACTCGTTGTGATAGCAAAAAAACAAGGTCTATATTGTTTTGATCTAAAAATCTATTTTTATCCAAATCATCTAGAAAAGAGCCTAAATACTTAGACTTTGAATATGGTTAAAATATTGATTGACATGTTTTAGCTATTAAATTAAGTTAAGTCAGCTAGAAATAACTAACTTTAAAAAATTATTTAGATATGCTCTTAATGTAAGATTTAAATATTGAAAATTATAAGACTGAAATTGTTAATATGAATTAAATGGCTAATAATAATTAGTTTAAGTAATATGGAATTGTATTAAATAATTTAAGTAAAGAATAAAATAATTATCTATCATGTCAAATTTCAAAATAAATTGAAGATTTAATAATAAATGATATTGTCTTTATTGGTAAAGAAGAGACCGCCAGACCTACTTAGCAGTAATAGACCATTTTACGTGCCCCGTATATCAAGTAGGTGCTCGACACTTGAAAACTAATATATTAATTAATTGTGATAGCAATTTTTCCTTCAATGTATATTGTAATCTATTTGATAAATGTTAATTATTAAAGAAACAAGTAATCTTGGTAAATAGAACTGCTAACCTGATTAATGAGCAATTATAGAAACTAGTTACTTTGGTTAATGAGACTGGTGTCTTGGTTAATAGTCAATTAAAAAAACTAGCAATCTTAGTAAATAAGACTGGTGTCTTGGTTAAAATCAAATGGATGATTTGAGAAATTTGTTAATATGGTAATATAACAAATACCCGGTTTAGGCTAGAGAAGACATTGTATGTGCATAAACTATACAATTGTATTAGTTGGGAATATTTATATATAGAAGTAGCAATAATAAATATTCATTATGTATAAGCTTATTATATTGGGTTTAATATAAATTTTAGGTACCTCACAATGTCGTGCCGATTAATCGATCTTATATTTGTAATTTTGTGTAATCAAATGCACATTTTGTTATGTAATATAATTTTATATCCAAAAAAATATATGAATCTAAATTAAATATGAATAATGTATTTAAACTAGGTTCTTTTGAAAAACACTTAAGTGTAATGACGTGTACTCAATTTCAAGTTTATTTTGCTTTAAAATAAATGTGTCTTGAATTATATCATAATTAAATTAATCATCTCATTATACATAATATTTCTTGAATAATATAATAATTGATTCATTTGAGTAAATATTGAAGAGAAAAATAAGTTTGTTCTTGTGCTTGTTATACTATAAATAAGAAAGTCTCAAATGGTAGGAAAATATTAAAATTTTATTTCCAGGATGTGAAAATTGATTGAGTTAATAACTTGGTTTTGAAAAAAATAAAATAGTTTTTATTGAATTTCCAGTAGAAATATTATATAAAAAATTTATGTACTTCCAATGATAGTAGAACATGTAAATGGAATGTCGTGTAAACAAGTTGGGGTTATTATAGCTTTTCTCCCTCACATAAAACTTAGAAAATCGACATAAAAACCTTGATATCTAATCATAAAAGAATGTATGCTTTATGTATAAGGTTTGGTTTCTTATTAACATCCTTTTTTTAATAAGTAAGACTAAAATAAGACTATCAAGATACGCATGAATAAAAACCTAAAAACAAAAGTTGCTTGTAAGAGCAAAGGTAGTGTGACAAAGTCTCTTTCACTTTGTTCCATAACCAAAACTCATTAGCATGTCCTTTTCTCTTCTTCTTCGTTTAAAATCGAAGCTCTAAAAAACTTTTTTTTAAAAAAAGAACTATAATTAACAATCCAAAAGGCAAAATCCAAGCAAGTTTGCCATGTTTAAAAGTGTTTAAGGGGAAAAACACATATAAAAACTCATAAATAAAAATTGAAAGGTGAGACCCCGCCACTTTGAAGAAGCTAGAAACCATGATGGAAACAACAACATTTATCAAATCCAGATTGTTTTTGGGTTTTGAATGTATTTTTTTTTTAAATTATTATTTTTATTTTAAATTAATATTTTTTTTGATGTTTTTAAACTGTTTTGATATACTGATATTGAAAATAATTTTAAAAAAATAAAAAAATTATTTTGATGCATTTCCAAATGAAAAACACTTTGAAAAGCAACTGCAACCACAACAGGAAAGAAAAGAAAAAACACAGAGAAGAGAGACAGAGGAGCACGAACTTTATATGGTCATTCTCTTCTTCAAAAATAAAAGAAAAAAGAAAAAAAAGAAGGATTATTAGTGAGAAATAAAAGAACTGAGAATGTGAAATGACTATCTTTGTTATAACGGTTATTTTTAAAGTATTTTGTACTTGAAAATATATTCAAATATATATTTTTTATTTTTTAAAATTTATTTTTGATATTAGCATACAAAAACAATTCAATAACAAATAAAAAAATTCAAATAAAAAAAATTCAATTTTTTTAAAAACAAGACCACGTATAGTACCAAATTGAGTCAAATTCTCGAATCATTAAGGTTTTAAATAATTTGAAGTAAATTGTTTTTCAAATTTATGTTATTTTTGTTAATGTTTAACAACATTAAGGTTTTAAATCTCTCTCTAAATCTTATGTTTAGATTGATATAAGGAAATTATTGCACCATGTATTTGTTTTTAAACAAAATGTGATTGGAGAATGAACTTTTGCATTAATAATAACAACATTACAAAATTATTTACTTATTTAAAATAAGAAATTTGAATTTTAACTTTTATATGAAGAATAATACTAATATTACTTGGGTTGTATTTTGAACAAATAATAAATTATAAAAATTTGCAATCTACATTATACTATTAAAAAAAATAGTATGATTTGTAAATGAATTTACTTATCATTTTAATATCTAGAGTTTAAATCATAAAAGAAATAAAAAGAAAAAGAAAAGAAAAGGTACAATGAGAGACTTGGTTATATCCAATCCAAAATCAAAGCCCCCCATTTTGTCGAAACCCAACGCAGGGGTTTGGCTTCAAATTAAATTTCAATATGGTCCCTTTTATTTATTTATTTTTTTATTATGATCCAAAAATACCTCTTTTTATACAAACACCACCTCTACCAACTCCGCATTAACAAACAAACAAAAGTATATTTCCAACTCTGATATTGGCCCACAACCCGTTTCCAACATGACCAGATTTCTTACCGGATCCTTACCCGTTTTCTCTCCAAATTTCAACAACCCCACACCGGATCCTCTTTTATCTTTTCTTTTCTTCACCGAGTCCAAACTCTAAACCTTCCCGGATCCTCTGATCGGGCTCTGTGGAGCTCAAAAAGCAAAGCTTATCCAAGAATCCATGTAAGACCCTCTCTCGCTCATGATTCATTTTTCACCTTTTTTTTTTGTTTCTTTAAGGTTCTTGTATACGCAAGTCGTTTTCCTCTATTTCTGTTTCCTTTCTTTCTTTTCAAAATGTGATTTAGTGCTTACTTCCTGTATTTTGAGATGGCCCATTTACTGTATTTTTCTGTTACTGTTCAGTTGATGGTTATAATGGCTGAGAGATTGGATCTTGCATTCATGTTAAAGAGAAAAGTAAAGTTAAAAAGTTTGTTTTTCTTTTTTCTTTGTTCTTGGAAAATTGGGAATTTGAGGATGGTCCATCTATGTTTTATAGCATTTCTTGGTGTGTGGACACTTAATATTTATAGAGGTGATTGGAGCTGAAACTACTGCTCCTTTTGTTAATTTTGATTGAGAATTGTGGACTTTGAAATGATGGGTTGGTTTTGAATTTATTGTATGAGAATTTAGGGTTTTAAGATGATCAATTCATTTGGTTTTTGGTGGATTTTTTGGATTTTTTATTCATGGAGGCTGGAGCTGGAACTGTGATTTTATTGAGTGATTTAAGAATACTGAATTTTGAAATGATGTTTTTTTGTTTGTTGTGACAATTGTTCATGTGATTGTTATTTCTTTGGTAGATGACACCACTGACAGCCTTGATTTTGGTAATGCGTTTGAATGTGCGTGTGCCTTTTTTTTTCCTTAAGAGGATAGTGAAAGTTGAAAGAGTTGGTCGCTGAGTTTTTTGGCCGCTGCTTATTAATGATGAAATTGGAAGATCATTTGTGTAGTGTTTCCTAACCGTTTCTGTTGAGAGAGTTACTTCTTGTGGGTTGGGTTGGGCTGGTCTTTTTGGATGCATGATTGTCTGCAATGTTTTGGTTTAAGTGAGACCCACATATTTAGTTTGTGATGCTCATACTAAAGGTTTTTTTGTCAGGAAAAAAAGAGTATGAAAGTAATTGCAAAGCATTTTTCTTGTTATCCTGAGTTTGGCTTCTCTATTGAACCATGCTATGTTTTGGCTTGAGGTCTTAGGAATGTAATCTTTGTTTTTGGAGTTAACCCATCTCTAGGTCATCGGTCTAATCTAGTGCTGTTTCATGTCTTCTTTATAGATTTCATCAGTGTTGAAATTTTATCAAAGGTTAAATTATTCATTTGTCACAATTTTTCTTGATTCCTGTCAAATGCAGACTCTGGCTCTTAAACCTATGCAATGGAAGTATCAAATGAATCAGCTATTAAGAAACCTAAGAGGTTGACGTCTGTTGTATGGAATCACTTCCAAAGGATTAGGAAGGCAGATGTATGCTATGCTGTTTGTGTGCATTGTGACAAGAAACTCAGTGGATCAAGTAATAGTGGGACTACGCATCTGAGAAATCACTTAATGAGATGTCTTAAAAGATCTAATTATGATGTGTCGCAACTACTTGCAGCAAAGAAAAAGAAGAAGGATACTTCCCTTAGCATTGCAAATGTCAATGCCATCTATGATGAAACACAAAGAAAAGATGAATATATTAAGCCCACAATTATAAAGTTCGATCATGAACAGAGAAAAGATGAAATTATTAGCCTTGGAAGTTGTAGGTTTGATCAAGAACAGAGTCGTCTGGATCTTGCCCGAATGATCATATTGCATGGTTACCCGTTAACCATGGTTGAGCATGTTGGATTCAAAATATTTGTGAAGAATCTTCAGCCTTTGTTTGAGTTTGTGCCAAATAGCTCCATTGAAGTCTCTTGTATTGAGATTTATATGAAAGAGAAACAGAAAGTGTATGAGATGATAAATAGATTGCATGGCAGAATTAACCTTGCTGTTGAAATGTGGTCTTCTCCAGAAAATGCTGAATACTTGTGTTTGATAGCGCACTATATTGATGAGGACTGGAAATTACAACAGAAAATTCTAAATTTTGTGACCTTGGATTCTTCTCATACTGAAGATATGCTTTCAGAAGTGATTATAAATTGTCTCATGGAATGGGATGTTGAATGCAAGTTATTTGCCATGACATTTGATGATTGTTTTGCTGATGATGACATTGTGCTCAGAATTAAGGATCGGATCTCACAAAACAGGCCCCTGTTGAGTAATGGTCAATTATTTGATGTTCGCTCTGCTGCGCATGTTCTAAATTTGATTGTTCAAGATGCCATGGAAACAATCCGAGAGGTGACTGAAAAGGTACGAGGAAGTGTTCGATATGTTAAAAGTTCGCAGGTAATACAAGGAAAGTTCAATGAAATTGCAGAGCAAATTGGAATCAGTAGTCAGAAGAATTTGGTTCTTGATTTGCCAACTCGGTGGAACTCAACATACTTCATGCTCGAAACAGTCATAGGATACAAGAGTGCATTTTGTTTCTTGCAAGAGCGTGATTCAGCCTATACCTCATCTTTAACTGATACAGAGTGGGAATGGGCCAGTTCCATCACTGGTTATTTGAAACTCTTTGTTGAAATTACCAATATCTTTTCTGGGGATAAATGTCCAACAGCGAACATATATTTTCCTGAAATTTGTGATGTTCACATCCAGTTAATTGAATGGTGTAAGAACCCAGATGATTTTCTTAGTTCCATGGCATCGAAGATGAAAGCCAAGTTTGATAGATATTGGAGCAAGTGCAGTTTGGCTTTGGCAGTAGCAGCCATCTTAGATCCTCGATTCAAGATGAAATTGGTGGAGTATTATTATTCCCAGATCTATGGTAGTACTGCCCTGGATCGAATCAAGGAAGTTTCTGATGGCATCAAGGAGCTTTTTAATGCATACTCCATCTGCTCAACATTGGTCGATCAAGGTTCAACTTTACCTGGGAGCAGTTTACCTAGCACCAGTACTGATAGTAGGGATAGATTAAAGGGTTTTGACAAGTTCCTCCATGAATCTTCTCAAGGTCAGAGTGCAATATCTGATTTGGACAAATACTTGGAAGAACCGGTCTTTCCTCGCAATTGCGATTTCAACATATTAAACTGGTGGAAAGTCCACACACCTAGGTACCCTATCTTGTCCATGATGGCACGAGACATTCTGGGGACTCCCATGTCAACTATTGCGCCAGAGTTGGCTTTTGGTGTTGGAGGTAGGGTGCTTGATAGTTATCGCAGTTCCCTGAATCCAGACACTCGACAGGCTCTGATATGCACACGGGATTGGTTGCAGGTGGAATCAGAAGGTTTGTGTCCATAATCTTTGAATTTTACTTTGATATATCTGGGTGGCCCATAATTTCTCCTCTACTAATTTTCTGCTGTTGTGATTGTACCAGATCACAATCCATCTTCTGCTCTCGCGCTTTATGTTGAAGCGAATTAGTCTGTTCATGGTATGTTATCAAGTCATATGAGCTGCAAATAAATCTATGCCCCCTTTGTGCTTTTTTTTTCTTATTTCTTATTTCTTATTTATTTTAGTCTTGTCATGCAAGGTTGATGGGGAGCTATCTTGAAGTTATGTGCTGTATGATGGTACCTGATTGTTTCCTACACATAGGCCTCCAGAGTTTGGTGTAGCATAGTTAAGTTTATTCTCTATGTTCATATTGCAGTGTGACTCAATTGCTACTTAGGTACAGTTGCTTCATCAAGAAGCTGAAATGTACATTTTGAGGATAGCGACTAAAACGTTTGTGTTCTAGATTTAAGGACATGCATTGGCATGATTAACGTATCCTCCGCTTGAATTTGAAGAATTTGAGCCTCTATTGGGCCGATCTCTTATTATAACTAGATGAAACGGAAATTTAGTGGATGGTGTTGATATTTAGTATTTTCCAACTTTCATTTTCATAAATTCAGTGATTTTGAGTTTTGACTGATTATGTCACTTCCAATCTGATGGATTTTCTTTTGCTGCATCACGTATAGTTTACAAACTAAAAATTAATAATAATGCAAAGGCATGGCTGACTGCAAATTGTGCAAAAGTCCTATAATTTAGAAAAGCACACTTAAAAATCAGTGTGCTAAGAAGTCAATAATCTAATGTGATGCTGCAAATTCTTGTGAACGTAAGGAGCTTGACTGCTCGTGCGTTCTTATGTGCTAATTCCTTGTGGTGTTCCAAGAATTTATGTACAAATATATTGAACAGGATGTAAAATAGCGGTAAATTGAAGGTTTATTTATCAGAAACGAGTTTGTTATAATGCAGCTTTTCGATTTTAAAAGGTTAGATAGAATAAAGAAGTGGTTTTTTTTCTTTGAAAAATCCTGATGTATATAATAAAGTTTATGTTGCAAAACATTGATCTATCCAAGATACGAAATACAACTTAATCAAATATAAGGCTATTTTATGCATTGGTGTTTTATCACGCATGCTTTCCTGCTTATCCACAATTATATTTCAATCTATCTTGTAAGAAAGAATTTATTTATCTCGCATGAATTTATGGAGGTGTTCGCTAAACTTAGGAATAATATGTTCACTGTAGTTATGGACTCTAATTTGTTTTACCCTTTAAACAAAAAAACAATTGGGTCGGTTATTAGGTTAGGAGAGACTTTACTGGCATGTAAAAAGGATGGTTTTATACAGTGGTTAGATGGTGTTAATGGCTAGTTTGGCGTGGAGGCTTGGGGTAGTTTGTTGGTTGAGGAGGGAGGTGGGAGATGACTTATGATTAGTATTTAAAAGTGTATTTTCATTAAGGTTTTATATCATTATATTATACTTAAAGTATTATTAAATT
>Ga0325405_1007173_pt1 | contig 11246 bp, 8 predicted proteins | sample PopdelMetagenome_21_FD_205663 | JGI IMG/M metagenome (GOLD analysis project Ga0325405, IMG submission 205663) | Populus deltoides microbial communities from Bellville, Georgia, United States - Xylem-Control-R2 | ecosystem: Host-associated > Plants > Phyllosphere > Stem > Wood/Secondary xylem...
GAGATCACAGGAGGAATAAATCTGTTGGTTCCAAACTCTTTATCACTAGACCACCTACTAGATGAATACAATTTTGTTTTTCTTGAACTTAGATCCAGGATGTTCTCATCATTTTATTTCGGATTTTCTGTAATTATCTATAAGCAATTGGACCATTTGATATATAAAATTTATATTTAAGAAGAAAAAAATTATGGGAAAAGCCTGCACCTTTGTAATTCTCAATGGAGGCACATAATATTAGAAAATAGTAGAACTTGTAGAGGCCTCCGAAGACCCTAATTGACAAAAACATGGATATGAACGATCAATGTCGAAGCCTGATATTTATTTTTGTAGGGGTGAAATAATAATATATGATAAAACATAAACTTTTATACGAAGCCAAAATCAAAAGATGCATATACAATTATTAATTTTGATGTTTTTTAGTTTAAAAATACTTTTTGAAAAACATTCTCTAACACACTATACACTTTCTAAGATAAAAATTGCAGCATAATAATAAGTGTTGTGTGTATATATATATATATATATAATATTAAAATTATTTTTTTATATAATAAATGAAGAAGTGGTTAATTTAATTACTTCAATAGAAACATCGGATTGACAATAATTATTTTAATTCTAGTAAGAAAGTATAGTACGTATTCAACTGCCATATTAACTATTGTAAATTTAAAACTAGCAAGTAAAATAATAAATCTACTGAAAAATTGCATAACATATATAATATGTTAATAATTTAAATAATATAATAAAGCCATTAAAAAAATATTAGTTGTTCATATAAGTTATAAGCCTACAACAATTATAAATTATTGATAAAAACAATGATATATTGGTCTGTTTAAAATAAAAAAATAAACGTAATTAATTAAAAAAAAAAACTAACTAGGGGATGATAGATTCCTCTAATTTTAATAAGGAGTTTCATTCTCAAATTTTGAGAGAATGAGATGTCCAAAAATGTTAAATTTCTTGACATTTATCATTTCTTTATAGTTACAGGAGCACTTCATTTATGTTAAGTCAGTCTAATTAGCCTTGTGAATGGCCTCTTTATACCTGAAAAGAAGAGTAACGATGGAGGTCTCAGTGAATATCAATAGTGATTTATTAAAATATCATAGGTGAAAAACCTAAATTTTGCTCAGCTTAAAACTCTCATCCACCTAAAAAAATGGGTCCAAGAAGTTGTTTAGACCCAAAAGAGATGAGCTCGTTAAAATATTATAGAGGTAAAATGATACTTAAGTCTTTTATTTTCACGAAAAGATATTACTCATAAGTTATAAATATCTCATAAATCTATCAAGTTCAAGGCTCACAATCTCCATTTCTATTGCTTGCATATTTTAAGAGCATTTATCTCTATAATATCATTGTATTTTCTCTCTAAAAAGATACTTACTTAAACATCTGAGAGTCCCCAAATCTACTAAACATGATTTTCTTACAGGTACCAGCTACAAACCATATTGGCTTATGAGACATTAGACACCAACCACCTTGGCTAGGAAGAATGAATTAGATTGCTAAAACCAAGAGATTAAACAATTATCCAATACATAAGTCTTGCTCCTATGCTTGGATTTTTTAGGAGATCATCATTGATGTCGTATGTGAGAAACTGATAAAAAAGTCATTAGTTTCTTTCTAAAACTTATTTTGGACATTTACAAGCCATTCTATGATAGACAACCAAGAGACACCTGGTCCAAGACATGTAACAGATCTCTTCCATTAATGAAAATATATTCTACTTCTCTCTTAAAACAAACCTTTGTTATGGTATCAGAGCATTCTCTGATCCTTCTTTAAATTTTACAAAAATGTCAAACTCAATTCCATTAAACACAGACAATCACCTCATCACCATTAACACAGCTGCTCAAGCTCCTCTCAAACTGAATTCTTCCAACTATGCTTCCTGGAAAATTCAATTTGAAACTCCTTTTGTTGGCTATGATCTCCTTGGTTATATCAATGGATCAAAGCCATGTCCACCAACAAATCTCACAGTTGACGGCACAACTGCTCCTAATCCTGCGTATAGTTTATGGGTTAGATAAGACCAGCTCATTTTAAATGCTCTCATTGGCAATCTCTCTCCCCCACTAATTTCCTTTGTTGCACGAACCACCTCTTCTCGTGAAGCATGGAATGTTCTCGCCACCACCTATGCAAAGCCTTCACGTGGCCATATCAAGCACGTAAAGAACCAGTTGAAAAATCTTACTAAAGACACCATAAAAATCACGGATTTTGTCTATTTTGTCAAGGCAAGATCAGATGAACTTGCTGTCCTTAGTGCTCCTATGGATATTGAAGACCTTACTGAAAATATTTTGGATGGTTTAGATGATGAATACAAGGAGCTTGTCTGTGCTGTCCAAGCTCGAGATACTGCTAGCTCTTTTGATGAGCTTCATGAAAAGCTTCTCTCGTTTGAAGCATCGCTTCAAGCACAGTCACGTTCCTCAAGTCTAGGACTTGTCACTGCCAATTCCATGACTAGAAACTCCAACAACAGCAACTGCGACCTTCACGATCTAACTGGCGACCATCGTTCTCTCCTTTGGGGAACAACTTTCGTCCATCAACCACCACCAACTTTTGGTCTGCCATGCCCATTACTCCTACAAATCATGGTCGCAACAGTTGATTGCCTGCACGTGCTTATCTAGGACATTGTCAAATATGCAGTATTCAAGGGCACACTGCAAAACGATGTCCCTCATTTCATTTGGTGCCAATTTCAAGTTCTCACAATGTCAACTCTTTTTATGGCATGACACCATCAAGACATCCCCAGGCTAATTTTACTTATCCATCTTCATCCAATACTGCACCGTGGTTACTGGATAGTGGAGCATCCCATCACGTCACTGCAGACCTGAACAATCTTTCCCTTCATGCACCTTATACCGGTCATGATGATGTTATGATCAGAGATAATACTACTCTTCCCATTACTCACACTGGTTCAGTATTACTTCCTACACTCAACTCTTCCTTTCATTTACAGGAAGTTTTGTGTGTTCCAACCATGCAAAAAAATTTAATTTCCATAGCCTTGTTTTGTCAAACTAATAACGTGTCTGTTGAACTTTGTTTTCATGTGAAGGACCTATAGACAGGGGAAATTCTTCTGCAGGATGGAACTAAAGACGGTGTTTATGAATGGCCAGTTGCAAGCTCACCCTCTTCTCCTATTCTCGCCTTCTCCACAGTTAAAACAACAGCATCCATCTGGCACCAACGACTTGGTCATCCAACATCTTCTATTCTTACTCATATTCTGTCATTTTATCATTTAAATTTGTCTTCCCATAAGCATAGCTGCTGCAATACATGCTTAAGCAATAAAAGTCATAAACTACCATTTTCTACATCAACCTTGATCACATCTCGTCCTCTTTAAATAATATTTTCTGATGTTTAGACCTTTCCTATTGTCTCACTTGATGGTTACAAATATTATGTTATTTTCGTTGATCATTTTACCAAGTACATATGGTTTTATACATTAAAACGAAAATCTGATGTTCAAATTGTGTTCAAACGTTATAAAGCTATTGTTGAAAAATATTTTCAGCACAATATTGTTTCTCTTTATTCCGATAACGGTGGTGAGTACTTTGCTCTTAAAACATTTCTTTTCGAAAATGGAATAAGCCATCTCACTACACCACACACGCCTGAACATAATGGGTTTTTTTAACGACGACACCTTCACATTGTTGAAACAGGTCCTACACTTCTTTCTCATGCCTGTATTCCAACCATATTCTGGACTTATGCTTTCACCACCGCAGTCTACTTCGTTAACAAAATGCCTACTCCCATGTTACAAATGTCCTCTCCATATGAGTCCATTTTTCACCGCAGTCCTAATTTTTCCAAACTTAAAGTGTTCGGGTGTTTGTGTTATCCTTGGTTAGGTCCATACACATCTCATAAACTTGATCCCAAGTCCAGGCCGTGTGTCTTTCTTGGATATTCTCTTTCTCAAAGTGGATATCTATGTTTTGACAAATCCAAAAGCAAAATTCATGTTTCTCGTCATGTACAGTTTGTAGAGTCGGTATTCCCTTATAACTCTTCATCCACTACCCCATCCATTTCTTCATCTTACGTGTCTGACTGGGTCCCTCCCATCATTACTGTTTCTTCTACTCCTCAGCAGCAATTGGCTCTCTCTGCACCATCTTAACGCCGTCATGCAGATGTTTCTCCATCTATGGGCTCTTTACTGTGTTCATTGTCATCTTCATCTTGCACTACCGAAGCCCTGCCTAGCTCCATTATCTCCTCTTCCTAGTCCTTGTCACATGTACTTCCTTCTTCTTCTCCTCTTAACCCTATCTTACCCACTCATCCTTTCACCTCTCAAGCACCTCCACCACTAACTCAAACAAATTCTCATCACCCCATGGTCACTCGGTCCAAAAATAATATCAAGAAACCTGTTCAAAAACTCACCCTTCACACCATTAAATCAACCACCTCCAATATCGAACCTTCCAACACTTCTCAAGCCCTTAAAGATCCCAATTGGCGTAAAGCTATGTCTGAGGAATATGATGCCCTTGTTCAAAATGGCACGTGGGAACTTGTTTCCCCTGATGGTATCATTAACCTTGTTGGCTGCAGGTGGGTTTATCGCATCAAAAGAAATTCTGATGGCTTCATTAATCGGTTTAAAGCACGCATTGTTGCTAAAGGGTTTCACTAGCGTCCTGGAGTAGATTATCATGACACCTTCAGCCCCGTTGTTAAACCAACAACTGTTTGTCTAGTACTTAGTCTTGCTGTCAGTCGGGGATGGTCTCTTAAACAGCTAGACATCAACAATGCCTTTCTTTAAGGCTGCCTCTCTAAAACTGTGTTCATGGCGCAACCACCTGGGTTTGTTGATCAAGACAAACCCTTCTTTGTTTGCAAACTCCATAAAGCCATTTATAGGCTTAAACAAGCACCCTGGGCTTGGTATTATGAGTTGCATCACTTTCTGTTGGCTTTTAGATTCCGTAATTCTCACTGTGATACATCTCTGTTTATCTTTCACAGGGCTCCTCATGTTTTGTATTTATTGGTTTACGTCGATGACATAATTGTCACTGGTAGTAATGATGCCGTTCTCTCTCAATTTGTTTCCAGTCTTGCCAAACGATTTTTTCTCAAGGATCTTGGTGACTTGTCCTACTTCTTGGGTGTTGATATTATTTCTCATAAACATGGCCTTCTACTTTCCTAACGCAGGTACATCACTAACCTGCTCACTCGTCTGAACATGCATGAAGCCAAACCGATTCTCACACCTCTCCCAAGCACTGCCTTTGCTGTTTCTTTAAAGTCATGCTTGTTTATTCCTGATCCAACCATTTATCGTGAAGTTATAGGCAATCTCCAATACCTATCTCTTACACGACCGGATGTGTCCTTCGTAGTCAACAAATTGTCTCAGTTCATGCACAGTCCAACCGATACACACTGGATTCTTGTCAAGCGTATTCTACGTTATCTCCTTGGTATGCTCAACAAGGGTCTTTTTCTGCACCGTGACTCCCCTTGTTCTCTTCATGCCTTTGCTGACAAGCTTCATGCTTTTTTGGATGCTGATTGGGCAGGCAACAAGGATGATTATTCCTCAACCAGTGCCTATCTAGTCTATCTTGGGTGTAACTTAATTTCTTGGAGTTCAAAGAAACAAAGGACCATTGCCAGGTCCTCTACAGAGGCTGAGTATTGCTCATTTGCAGCCACTGCTACTGAATTAAGTTGGGTATGTTTGCTCATTCAAGAACTAGGTGTTGCTCTTCCCTCTTATTCTGTCATCTATTGTGACAACGTGGGAGCAACTTAGTTAAGTTTCAATCCTATCTTTCACTCTTGTATGAAGCATGTTGCAGTGGTTTATCATTTTATTCGTGACCAAGTTCAATCTGGTAGGCTTCGTGTCGCTCATATTTCTTTTACTGACCAGCTAGCTGATCTTCTAACCAAGCCACTGTCCACCTCTCAGTTTCAGTTCTTTCATGACAAGATTGGCCTCTATGATCGTGGCCTATTTTGAGGAGGCATGATAACAAATATATTTCTATGTACAGTTGTAATTACAACAACTATGTCTAGGACTTTGTTATTTACAGGACTCTAATCATGTTGGTTGAGCTAATAAGCTCTTAGGCTGTAATTCCTTAGGAATCAGTCTTCTTGCTAAATATGAGAAGTCAGTCAGCATTTGTAACTATATATATTTTACTCCATTAATGAAAATATATTCTACTTCTCTCTTAAAACAAACCTCTGTTACCTTTTACCGCGAGTACTTTTGCATAGTCAGACTTCCAACAAATCACCAATCAAAAACAACTCCTCACCCAGGTTATGTTGGATGCTCTAGCACAAAATTAGGCTTTGCCAACTCAATAAGTCTTGGCGCCCATAACAACACTCCCCTTGGAAAGGATTGATCAAGGATCTTTTTAGTGCAATAGCACAACTCTCAAAGGGATTGATTAGAGGGCTCCCTAGAGCCTAACATATCACCTTAAGATGCACTATCTTCACTGAGAATACAAGTTTATTTTTTAAATAAAAAGACCGTCTCTAACATACATTTCCTATCTACAGATCTCCAGTTGGGGCTTATAGACACCACCAATCTCCAAGGTATAGGTTTAAGGTCTCCCTAGTGCAAAAGCACCACTTTTTAAGGGATATATTCAGTTTACTTAATGCAATAACACTATTTTTCAAGGAATGAGTACGAGGTCTCCTTAATGCAATAACATCACTTTCTAAGGGATATGTTTAAGGTATCCCTAGTGCAATAACACTACTCTTCAAGGGATGAGTCTAAGGTCTCCTTAGTGAAATAACATTACCCTTCATAGTTTGCGCATCGACATGGGTCCGTCCTTTCCAACTATTAGAATTTTTTCTAAATATGGGTGTCACTATAGGTTACTTTTCAAGGGAAGGACTTAGTCTCCTTAATGTAATAACACCATTCTTCAAGGGATGAACTTAGTCCCACTAATGCAATAACACCACTCTCCAAGGGATTATTGACCACTGGTCTTTCTAGTGCAAGAGCTCCACCTTCTACTCCACCTATTAGGGGAGTTCCACATATTAGACGAGTTCTACTTACCAGTGCAATAGAACCACTCTTCAAAGGATGAACTTGGTCTCTTCAGTGCAATAACACCACTTTTTAAATGATGAACTTGGTCTCCCTAATGCATTAACACCACTCTCATTTGTTTACCCTCTGTCTCTTAGAATGTTTTTTTTTTAAGTATAGGCTTACCCTCTTTGGTTTGTCCTTAGTCTTTTAAAATATTTTTCTAGGTACAGGCTCCATTTTCATATGTTTGCCTCAACCTTTTAGAATTTTTTCTAAGTATAGGCTCACCCTTCTTGAGTTTTCCTAAGCCATTTAATTTTTTTTAAGTACAGGCTCTACCCTCCATGGGTTCCTCTCAGCCTATAAAACATTTTCTAATTATAGGCTCATCTTTCTTGGGTTCCTCTCGCCCTCTTAAAATATTTTCTAAGTATGAGCTCTACCATTCGTAGATTCCCCTCGGCCTCTTATAATTTTTTTTAAGAATAGGCTCGCCCTCCTTGGGTTTCTCCTAACCACTTCAATTTTTTTTTTAAAGTATAGGATCCACCCTTTATGGGTTCCCCTCAGCCTTTAGAAAATTTTCTAAATATAGGCTTACCCTTCTTAAGTTCCCCTCGGCCTCTTAGAATATTTTCTAAATATAGGCTCATCCTCTTTGGGTTACTCCAGCCATTTAGAAATTTTTTTGAAGTATAGGCTCCTCCTTCATGAGTTTCTCCACTTATTAGAAACATTTTCTAATTTACTCGGAATGACTCAAGTTAACCTACTAAATTTCTAACCTAAATCATGAGACCCTAATAACCCTGTAGAAAGCAAATAAAAAAATATTATTAAGCCCAATTCCTAATAAATTCAATATTGAAGTTTAAAATTGAAGATAAAATTCAATTAGAAAAATGAGTCGAGTCAACCAGGGTTATTGAAGTATAAAATTGAAGATAAAATTCAATTAGAAAAATGAGTCGAGTCAACTCGGGTTAACCTGCGAAAACCTAGTCATGAGATCGAGATAACCGCTTAGAAATAAAATTGAAATAAATTATGAAGCTCAATTACCAATCAACCCAATATTGAAGGATGAAATAAAAAAAAATCAATAAAAAAAAGGACATGAAAAAACTACCCTAGTCAAGTTAATCATCCAAACTCATGACCCTAGTCATGAGGTTGAGATAACTTTAAGGAAAGCAAACTGAAATAAATTATAAAGTCTAATTCCCAATTAACTCAATATTAAAGGATAAAATTGAAATTTCTTTTTAAAAAATAGACAAAAACAACCTAAGACAGTTGGGCTAACCCACAATGTTTGTCATAAAACCATGATAACCCTATAGAAAACAAATAAAAAAATCACGAAGCACAATATCCAATCAACCCAATTTTGAAGCATTAATTTGAAAAAAAATCAACTAAAAAAACCAAAACATATCTCTATTCTACCAGGGTTAACTTGCCAAACCTGAATCATGAGACCGCGATAACTCTATAGAAAGAAAATAAAGAAAAAATTATAAAGTCAAATTCTCAATCAACCCAATGTTGAAGAATAAAATTAAAAAAGACCAAAAAGAAAACCCAAACCAACCTGGCTAACCCACAAAACTTGTGATCTGTGTTATGGGACTGTGATAACCCCATAGAAAAAAAATAAAGCAAACTCTCAATCAACCCAATGCTAATGGTTTCAATTGAGAAAAACATTAATTAAAAAATAACAAAATAAATAAGATGAGTCAACCCGTGTTAATCTGCCAAACTCGGGTCATAAGACTAGGATAACTACATAGAAAAAAATTAAAATAAATAATGAAGTCCAATACCCATTAAACCCAACGTTGAAGGATGAATTTGAAAAGAAAAATAAAATAAAAAACATTAAGGACCAAATTTTAAAAGGACAAAGTATTTCACTGTTCATTACAATAGTGAAATGCCAACCTCTTTTTATAAATGATTAAACTATAAAAGGCCAAAACATTTTAATATTCATAGTTTTATAGTGTTGCCTTCTTTAATTATAAGAGACAATAATATCAAATACAAAAATTATTTTAAATAAAGATATTTTTTTCCAACAAAAAAAATTATATACACATGTTTTTTTGACACGTTTTTGTAGTTAAAAAAGTTTGTGTATATATGTAATCAAATAAATTGAGAACTATGTATGTTAATAAATGAAAAAAAAAGTCATAAATGATAACAAAAAATAAAATAGAAAAAATCGAGAAATAGATGTAAATTAAGATGTTTAATCTTTCAAAACAGGACTTTTATCTGGTTATATTTACTAAAATTTTTAATTAAAATAATTATTTATTCAATCAAATATTAATAGAAATAGACACACATATTAAAATAATTAAATAAAAAAGAAACAAATACAATGTAAGGCTGCATATATTCGATATATCATTTGAAAATAAATATTTTTTATTTTAAAAAAAGTTTGTCTATACAAATTATTAAAAAAAAAAAATAGATGAATAAGAAAAACAAAATTAAATGCATATTAAAAACAATTATAATTTAAAAGAGGTTTTATAAACAAAATAAAAGAGAGAAGATGTAATAATCTAAATATAAATTAAAAATTAATTTTGAAAAAAAAACATATAAAAAAATCATTATTTGTTTTTAAAATAATTTATATAAAAAAAGGCTAGGCGCTTCTAGACATGACAGACTAGGCCAACTAGCTTAGCCTATTTTGTTAGGGCCAACGCACAGGCCTACTCGCTTGGGCCTCTTTTTTTTTATCCATCCCAATATTTTTTTGAAAAAAGAAAAATCAAATGAGGTGTCCCTGCTAAGTTAGATAATGCATCGTCTGATTTTTCCAAGACATAAGGTTTTTTGACCCAAAAATTTATTTTTCAAACTATTTTTTTTACCTAAAACACACCAAAAACACCATAGAAATCGTAATAAATCTGTACATAACCTTAAAAACCAAAAAAACATAAAATCCGAAATCAACCCAATACCAAAAATCTTTCTAAGCTTATATATATATGTTTTTCTAAGCACTTTAAAGGTAAAAAATCACATAATATGAACTTTCCTAATTAAATGGAATCATTTGACATAAACATCAACTGTTTTGGCAGCTGAAATTGGTGTCCATGATATTTTTCTCTCTCTACATCGGAATTCGGCGACCACTTTATCTCCTCTCTCAAACCGGTTACTAAAAACTTGAAAAAAATAAACTTTTGTCCAAAATTGAATTGAAAAAATATTGAGTTACCAAATATTTTTTTTTAAAGTATGAGAACTAAATTAAAATTTTTTATGTGAACTTTGAAACCATCACCCATTTATGATGTCTTTTTTGCTTTGATCCTTTATCTTTTAATTTTATCCTTAGCCAAAAAATTTGATTCAATTAACCTTGAATTTGGCCCAAAAAAATGCAATCGCATGAAAAAGAAATTAAGAATGAAATTAAAAAAAAAATAAAAATTTTGAACAGTAAATATCGGAGTATGAACAAGAGATTTATGTTACAAGGAAACACTCATGCGTTTTTCCGTTTGGAAACGCGGTGCAAACTCCTTTTCTAAAAATTAAAATTTTATTTTTGCTAAAAATTAATTTTTTTTGTGTGTTTTGGATTGTTTTGATGTGCTGATTGTTGCGATGTCGCGGTCACACAAATTAATTACCCTAGCTTCAAACACAACACACAAGATAGTATAAAGGAAGCAAGGGGTCGATCCCACGAGGAAGTTCAAGTCAAATTTTTATGCTAGATGATATGCAATCTGGGGGGGTTTGGATGTTATCTAGGCTAAAGCAAAAGAAAACAGAAAACTATCAAACAAAATTTAATAAAATCAGAAAATTATCAAGAGAACAAACCTTGGTCACAAGCACACATCCACCTACAGAAATCAGAACTGATCATGAAAACGAAACATCAATTTATATTCTGAATATTTATCTCTTCTTAACATTGGTTAGTTAACGGATCCGCCGTATAACTAACCCTAACCATCAAACAACCACAGTGTCCGCACTAGTAATTTAATTCAATGGCAGCCTTAAGAACTAGATAAGTTGATTAATCAAGAAAACATAATTGTCCGCA
>Ga0325405_1007176_pt1 | contig 11244 bp, 3 predicted proteins | sample PopdelMetagenome_21_FD_205663 | JGI IMG/M metagenome (GOLD analysis project Ga0325405, IMG submission 205663) | Populus deltoides microbial communities from Bellville, Georgia, United States - Xylem-Control-R2 | ecosystem: Host-associated > Plants > Phyllosphere > Stem > Wood/Secondary xylem...
AATATTCTTTCCCCTCCTTTTTATCCCTACATCCATTGCAAGTAGACTTCATTTTAGAGCATTAATCATTGGACTTCATAATTATACCAATTCAAAATACATTTATTAATTACTTTGAGTATTTTTGTGAAGGAAAATAGCAAGCATGATGTGGTTTTGCCCATTTTGACTTCATGCACTTTTGTGTCAAACTACGGCACTTCAATAAATTTAGAAGCCTGGCTAGTTTTCGACAATCCCCTCAAAATTATTAATACCTCGAAATTAAAATGTATTTTTTATTTATTTATTTATTTATTAGGAATATTTGGGAGTGCTGATACATGCCTTTGATAGCTGCTTCACATGAAAATGAACTTGTCATTTATTGCTTTTTCCAGGGCAACATGTGGTGTAGAAACTGCATGGAAACCGAACAAAGGCTAAAGGTGTGGCAGAAGAAAAAAGCTAGAGAAAAGGAAAGGATATTTTTTGCTTGCTTATCTTCATGCCAATCTTATCCACAATTCAAGAATCCTGAGCTGCTGAATTTGTGCTGCTTATTATGTATGATGTGGACATTTGACGGCTAGGATGTGGGTTTTTTAGGTTAGATTATTTAAAATGTAATTTATTTTTGTGTTTCAAAAATATTTTTTTAAAAAATAAATTGTTTTATTTTTTTTAAAATTAAATTTTTTGATTGCATTGAAAATAATTAAAGTTTGAAAAATTATATAAAACATTTACACTTGTTTAGGTGGTGTATCTTTCTTTGTATAATTATATTACCTTCTCAATGCATTTATTTAAAATCTTAATTTTTCTTATTTTTAAATAAATATTATAAATCACATGACTGAATAAAAACTGAAGTAAGTGAAGAATGGTTTGCTCAGATATTATGTAGAAATAACCCCCTCCAGTCCCTATTCATACATGAGTCTTGTGATTAAAATTGATGTAAGAATTAATTATGATTGTAGAATTAACTCCCACATATTTAACCATTAATTATCCATACAAAATACAAAGAAAAATCAGTCATTTTTCATTTAAAAAATAGTTTAAGTGGTGGAAGGTAATTAATCCGAAAGTTTAGTTCATTGGGCTGCTAAAAAAAATATAAGACAAAAAAATATTTTAAAATTAACCCAAACACAAGCTCGAGCTTGATTTTAACACATCTAGTTTAAATCCAAAATCTATGTAGTATAGGGTCTTTCTTCGTTGAAATCTTTAAGTGCTTTATGAATCCAATGTTTACTTCTTGAGCCATCATTATATAAGCTACAATAAAATCTTGTAATTTTTCAATGTGAGATTGAGATTTCAGGTTTAGAAATTTTTTCCAACCAAATGTTTTTTAGATTAATTTTTCATTCACCTATCATTAGTTTTAAACATGTTAACATCACATGTTAAAAAATATGAATTGAAAAATAATTTTTAACAAAGTCTTACCTCAAATATAAATAGACTTAATATTTAATTTAACCTCAGATGTGTCCATTAATCATGTTTTAAATCAACTTTTAACAATTTCTCACTTAAGTGAAAATTGATCAATTTACAAAAAAAGTTTAGGATTTGTAAAGAGAAAATAGATTGGTAGATTACTACCTCGGGATAGGTAGCTTTTAGCTTTGAATATTCCTTAGTAAAGTACCATCAAATTTACTTGACTGATTAGTGAATACAATGTTTTGAATTATTTAGCCTTGAAAATTACATTTGTTATATTATAGTTTGGTAATTGTTTTTACTTTGCCTTTATTATTTTAAAAGTTACATTTTACACCTCATAGTTTATAAGATATATAACACTTTACATCCTCAATGACACACAAAAAAAGTCAACAAAAAAATTTAGATTATTTACATTATTTTTATTATATTCTAATTAATAAATAAAGCGCTATTGTATTAAATATTACAACTCTGTCATCAAATTAAAAAAAAAACTTGCCACCACCCTCATCTTTTTCTTGACTTGCCATCAATTATTCTTTTTTTAAAAGGAAGAAATTGAAGAAACATGTGACAGCCAAACTAGTAATAAAAAGAGATTTTATCAAATCTTTGGTGAACATATTTATGGACAAATTTGAAAGGTTACAATGGATCCAAATCTGTCCTCTAATCCATTTGAATGAACAAGAAAATCATCAATGGATGCTTCATTATCGCTGAAAAATCCATTTATTTCTCAAACAAATCAACATAATCTATACTCATAACTATCCATGTGAAATCCCAAATTAAATTGGCCATGAAATACTCCAAATGAAGCATTGTCAAACCATATCCTGAACAAGTCATGAGATCTTTCCACATCATTGCATCCCACCTTATCTCTACAACCATAAAACTCACACTACCATTTTTAGGAACTTTAAATCCATCAAGAATGGTATCTTGTGTTATTGCATTGACAACATAAAATTCCCAAAAGGATGATGTCTTAATCCTTCCAAAATCATAGCTTTTAGATAAGGCATCTTGTGCAAATCATATATTTTATTCATTAATATATCTATAGATGATGCCTCCATCACACTATAATAAAGACGTCTACAAGAGCTACACTTTATTCCTTGGTTTACGGGATGGAAGTAATAACCCCACGAGAAATTGATTAGGTATCAGAACTTGAGGAAGCTGATTAGGTCAAGGTGAGATACAAGAAGTTAAATATGAATAGTGAAAAGAGGTTAGCTGTAATTTATTATCATCAGTTGTTTCAACAAAGAATGGCTAAAGCATATAACAAAAAATTAAGACCCAAGGTATTTTGAGAAGAAGATCTAGTGCTGAGAAAGAGTTTACTTTTACCCAACAAAGATTAGAGTAAGTCAGTCCCAAACCCATATATAATGAAGAAAATATTCTCTAAAGGAGCTTTGTTATTGACAATAATGAATGGAGATAACTTGCCTACACCTGTGAACTCTGATTCTGTAAGGAAATACTATATGTAGTGTACACATCATTTTTAAATCAATAAAGTTTGGTTATTCATTCTCGTTACATATTGTGTATTTTTTAAATGATCTCAAAATGCTCAACAAAAAAACCTTTTTCAAAAATCATTTTCTTTTAAACAAAGGATTTCAAGATTTAACTTTGGCTAATGATTTTAAGAAAAATCAATTATTTGTCAAGAACAACGATTCACCTAACAACTCCTTAGAAGAAGGCTAAACACTCAGAAACCTAGATGGATGACCTAACCATCAAATTTTGTTGTGCAAAAGCTACATGAAACAAAGACAATTAAGTTTTTATGAGTCTTTAATTTGCAAAACAATTCTCGTGTAAATCACTACGGTAATGAGGTCAAAATTTATCAATCCTGACCAATCTTGCTTGAAATGATAAAATGTCATATTTTTTTATATTCCCTAAAGATGAATGTCCATTGCAGTCCTAATTTGAGCTGAAATGGAGTTTTTTCCTTTGTAAGATAACCTTGGTTAGGATCACACCCTACACTTGGGGTAAATATTAGAAAATAATGAGAATAAAGATATTTTAAAATGTCCACTAACGATGAGAAACTGGTTGGAAAACCCAAAAAGGTATAATACACTTGAACGAAATTCATGAGATCTTGATTGAGGCTGCAGAATATGCAAGCCAAATACCCCCCCAAAAAAATAGAGGTTTTGCGAAACAACAAATCTTAAAAAGATACATGGGCATAAAAAAACAAGCAAAAGCTTCTCTTGCAGCTTCGATAAACAAAATGAATAAAGAAAAGGAAAACCATTGAGAAACTTGCAAATGGAATAGAAAAAGTCATTAGTATCTTGATATGAGTAGATAAAGAGATTTCAGGAAAGAAAAGTCGATTAAATGTTCGATTAAAGGTTTAGAGTGAAAAGAAAAACCTGGAAAGATCCATTTTCTCAACTTCTAAAAGCGAAGGTCTTTGATAATATAACATATGTTGAAAGAATAGAAAAATAGGATGAAAGGGCATAAATAAGTGAAAGTGATCCTAGGCCTATAAAATCTCTCAAACGCCATTTGAGTCTATAAACTCCTTTTCTAAGGTATCCATAAAACTCAGTCTTTATTACATGCCTTGAAAAATCCATTCTAATCAAACGAGTAGGAAAGACTGATAAATAGTGCTCTTAAAATTTAAGGAACCATTTATGAGAGTCATGATGAAGTGAACGACTATTCATCTTTATTCACGTTGAGAAAATTCAAATACAATACTTCAAACAAGTATTTGATTTTTTTCAACTCAATGCAAAATAGGCCATCTCCTAAACCAAATAACAATGATGAAATATCTTTCTTCAAAGACTAATACAAATCATGAAAGTTGTATGAACATTGTTATTTGACATGACATTGAAAAATATCATGTTTTCAAAAAGACAAAGTAAATCTTGCGAAATTTTTATTAGGAAAAACACTGTAAGATAAAAATCAAAACATGTGTCACGAGTATTTGAGAAAAGCACATGAAAAATAACATTGTCATAAGACACAAAGTTTTAGTTCATTCCTAATTAGGAAAAATATGATAACGTTCACTATGACCTAAATACTCATAAAAAGATAAGGTTGTAGAGGCATCTCGACACTCAAGATTTGAAAGTAACTTGCACAGATTTTCTCAAGTAAACTGGAAGGGTGAGCTGGCAAAGAGAACACCTTAAAAATTAAGACCCTAGACAATTAAAAAGAGATTGTGAAGAAAGAGGGTGCCTATATTTCGAAAGGCATGCATTGCATATGATTTAACCTTAATTTTAAAATAGTATTGGTGCAGGATTCATCAATCTATAGGAAAAAAAGTGAAATCTGGATAGGTGAACAGAAGCTGAGAAATGACAAAGATATCTCATCCATAAGGTGTGGATAACTAAGGTCATAAGACAATACAATTGTTTTAAGAGTTTCCCTTGGAGGGTATTTTTTTAATTTTATTTTAGAAAAGTTTTGGAAGGATCTAATGTAAATCCTAGTATTTTGAATTTGAAAATGGGACGTCGCTCGTGAAAATAAGCTAATTTTTAAATTTCAAAATGGATAGATTGCTCATGAAAATAGATCAATTTCAAGAAAGTATAGAGACTTGTTGAAATTCTTTTTAGAATTGGAAGAAGGGTAGGTCAATTATGAAAATATACCAATTTTTTAATTTTAAAATAGACAGATCGCTCATGAAAATAGACCAATTTCAAAGAAGTATGGAGATTTGTTGAAATTCTTTTTGGAATTTAAAAAAGAATAGACCACCCGTAAAAATAGGCCAATTTTCTAATTTCAATATGGGCAGGTCACCCATAAAAATATACCAATTTCAGGGAAGTATGGAGACTTGCTAAAATTCTCTTTGGAATTTGAAAAAGGATATGTCAGTCGTGAAAATATGTCAATTTATTAATTTTAAAATGGATAAGTTGCTTATGAAAATAAATCAATTTTAAGGAAGTATAGAGGCTTGTTGAAAGTCTTTTGGAATTTGAAAAGGGGTAGATTATCTGTGAAAATGGATCAATTTTTGTATTTCAAAATAGGTAGGTTGCCTGTGAAAATAAACCAATTTTAAGAAAGAATGGAGGTTGAAATTCTTTTTGGAATTTGAAAAATAACAAGTCGCCCATGAAAATAAGCTATTTTTTTTTTTAATTTCAAAAAGGGCAGGTCATTTATGGTAATGAGATCATTTTCTTTAAAAAAACAAAGTCTTTAGAATTTCAAGATGGGTGAATCACTCAGCAAGATCAATAAACACATTTCCTTTACAAGCTTGTTGTGCAAAACCTTAACGATATTTTGCTTCGTAAGCATTGTAAAGAGAAGACATCTATTATTACCCATTTTTGACCCCATAAAAATTTAAGAAGAGAAAAAATAAAAAAGAAAATACAAAAGGATATACAAGAATAACGCCTAGAAAATTATCCAAATTAATGGTGAAGGACCAGAATAACAAATGGAAAGGTTGGAGGACCAAAATGAATAAGATTAGCAAAATTGGCAACCCAATTCTAATTGACAAAAGGGCCCATTAGTGAAACTATTTTTATTTTGGGTAAAGAAATATAAATTTGAATAGGTAAGGACTCAATAAGAATTTTGAAAGGCTTGATTAATTTTATTAAGGAATTAATTGCTAGAAAAATTGATTTTTGAATTCAATTTAGGTTTTAACTGGAATTTAAGTCTAGGGGGCAAATTGTTATTTTAAAGAGTTAATTTGGTCAAATTAGGGGCTTAATTGTATAAATATTAAAGTTTGATGACAAATTAAGGACTTAATTGAAGAAATTGAAAATTAAGGACCAAACTGAAAAGGACATATGAATGTAGGGGTTGAAATTGATCAAATTAAAGGCTAAATTGAAGAAATTAGATGTTTGTTGATCAATTGAATGTCAAAATACATAATTTCATAACTAATAACTAAAATGAAATAGGCGGACAACTATGGAGTTCGTAATTAAATTTAACAAGGATGAGATTGCATGAGATTAAGAGTTTATGAGAAAATTACGGGTGCAATTAAAAGCAATTGGAAGAACATGGACTAAAGTGAAAAAAATTAAATTTCAAATTAAAAACCCTAATTTCTTGGGTTTGTCTTAAACAACGGGTCGTTCGACCATTGTTTAGCTTTTTTTTTGGCAATTTGGTTAATTTAATAGACACTTTAAGGCTAATGAATATAACGTCTCCGACCACCTCTAGTATTGTAACCATGATTATTCAACTGAGAAACGCCCCTTCTATCAATTTCTCTCATAAAATGTTTACATTTCTTTTTCTTCAACGAACTCAACAATATATTGTCATTGATTAACCGTCATTATTGTTTCAGATTTTTATCTGATCAAGCTAACACCTTCAAATGAATACATGTGGAGTTCTAGACCTTTGAATTGAGCAAGAATGGATCCAATAAAAAAGTACGCTTCTCCTCTACCAAGTTCAGGTGGTCTTTGATGACTTTTATATTGAAGTTGTTTTAGCGCAGCTTCAAAATTGGTTAACTCAATCAACCTTGACTAAAATACCCATTAGTGCAAAACCACTCAACTTTTTCGTGTGTTCATACTTAAAAATTCCTAGAGGGTTCTTATTAAGGGCCATAAATCTTTCATCTAAAATCAGAAGGTAAATGATGCATGCCTTTATCTCCAAGAAAAAGAAAACCACTTAGGCAAATTTGTTTTAAAACCATTATCCTAAAATCATTGAAAGACAGAGGTTCCGACTGTTAACATTTGTCCAGAGCTCTCTCATTTTGATCAAAGAGTTGAGCTTTGATTAATCTATGTTTCAATCCATCAATAACCCTAACAAAACTTTATAAATACCCCTTGAAAAATAAAAAATAGAGGAAAAACATGGAGAAACATGCTATTCAAGGATCATGGTGAGAAAGTTTAAGAGCCTAACATAAAGGGTCTAACAAGCTTTGGAAGAAAAAGATAGTTAAAAGGAAAGAAGAAAAAAAGAAGAAAGAAAACAACAGTCCATAGTCAGCAATTGGAGAAGGTATAACTATATAAAAGTTTAAGGGTGGAGTCTTTATGGCCTACCTAGTCGTGCTTTTTCAATGTTTAAACCTTTTTTTTTATGTTGTTTGAGTTTATCTTGCATTTTTTTGTTTGAATTTGGTTCTTGAATAATTTGATATTTTTTAGCAGAGTTTATTTTATTTTTATTCTTGTTTTAAACATGTTTTAGATTGCTCAAACTTTTGTTATGATAGTTTGTTTTAGTTTTAGTCAATAATGTGTTAGTGAGGCTTGCACTAAAGGTATGTTTTTTCGTTTTGATACATTTTTTATTTTGTATTTTTAGCCCAATAGCATGTTGATGATGTATTTGAGGTATTTTGTTGGTGTTTGTATCCATTTTATAATAAAATAGTAAGTTGCTTTTATTTGGAGGTTAAAAATTTTGGAAACATATTGATCAATGTGATGTTTTTAGTGCAATTTCTTGGTTCATACAAATATGTTTTGGCATATAGATGTTAAAAATGTTAAGTTTTGAATCCAAGTAGTATGAATATTTTTGTTGTTTAGCTTTGATAGTTTTAAACTTTGGAATTTCATGCATGTTTTTTATGTTATTTATTAGTTATTTAAATTTAACGTTGCTTAGTATTGGTAATGTGGTTTGTGATGATCAAAAATAGTATGTTTAGAGGCCTAAAAATCCATTTATAAGGTTTGACAGTGCTAGGTATATTTGGACATATTTTGAGTTCTAAGACAATGTTCTTCGTGTTCTTAGGAAGAACACTTCCTTACACCCCATAATTTGGACTAGTTTTGGTTCAATTCTTTGCACTAAACGATTCGGGCAACTTAACTAGTAAATAGTATAAGATTTATTTGCATCAATAACAGTTTCTATGGATTTTAATCCTAGGATGACAATGTTTTTTCTAAAGATTTTTTTTTAAACTGTGTTTGACAAACACCCCTAGATCTATTTTGATAATTTTGGTTTTTTTAAAAACAAATGAGTTTTTGCCAAACATGGCTTTAAAGAATAAAAAAACAAAATAAAAAAATAAAAAATGATTATTGCTTTTTGCATACGGCTCATCCTTAAAAAATTATTTATTTGTTTATAAAAAGGATGAAAAATGTTTTTTAGCATTGTGTTTTAGAAACTTTATGTGCATTTTTTTTTTAGAATTTACAATAAGTTTGTAAAATTTCTTAAGAATTTGGTCAATATTTTAATAACTTTAAAAATTTTATTTCCTGAAAATTAATAGTTAACATTTTGGTATAAATGTTGGACCTACCAGTAGTCTGATATTCAAGTATTAGAAGTTCACTAGAAAAAACTCAGAATTATTTTGAATATTCACCAATTTTAATTGAGAGTATTTTTCACCACAATATATGAATTGTGGAAAACATTTTCATCTTCCGGGATAGGTGAACCATGTCAAGACACCTTTATGGATTCTTTTTATAAGAATTTATTTGGGCAAACGAGCACATAATAAATTTAAAATGTCAGACTTATTCATGAGCGTAAATCTTTATTCTGAGCCATAGACGGACCACCAATTAGGAACCCATCAACACCTTTAAACCATATCCAAACCAAACAATGCAGCTTACCTTCCTAATCGGTGGTCCATTAAGGTGCGTTAGGGGTGCTAATATCTTCCCTAAGCACAACCAATCTTTTACCCTAATATTTTAGATAAGATCAATTCACTTAGGTATCCTAGTGACCCTAAACCAAACAACTAGGTGGCGACTCCTTAATTCCAACACCGCAATACTGTGTGCACATGTGCGACAATAACATATCCATAATGTATTATTTTATTCTTTTTTACATTATAAATTAACTTAAAATCCTACGTGTAGTATAGCGCAACTGAATCGCTCCTGTAATTTTTTTTTATTAGCATTAACAACCATTTTACAATTTATTGATTTATTGATTTATTTCATTAAGCATAAATAACATCTTTAAAAAAAAAATATGATGTGATAAAACATATTCGTAACGCTGACACATTCTTTTAATAAATTAAAATTTAACTTGGAATTCTACATGCAACATAGCATGAATTTTCAAGCTAATTAACTAATTAACTAAATGGATTGGGGCTTATGCTTCATCGTTCATATGAACAAAAAAGCACCCCTTTTTTTTCATCCCTTTGTTGTTTTATTATTGTTCCATAACTTTAATTTTCTTTTAATTAAATCATTTTATTGCCTAATTAGATGGGATTAAGTTTGAAATTATGATAGAAATATCAAATTAAAAGAAAAGGGACTTAATTATAAAAAATAAAGGAAATAGATAGCTAATCCCAAATTCACGACAATTTTCATTTTAGTCCGAAAGTTTATTTTGTTTATTTTTTCAGTCCATAAGTTTGAGAGAGGATATTGAAAGTTGTTATGAAATGGTGGAAGAGAGAGAAAGTTATCAAGCGTCATGATTACGACAACCAAAATAACCACATTTGATGTCAAGTGGTTACATTCAAAGAAATAAATTTGATGATGTTGGATTTGGCCTTCATCTTGCTTTAAAAAATAGATTGGGGTCATTTGGGTTTTTCAAATTTAGTTAATTTTCAATTTTTTAGGTGATTTTGAAGTTGATAGGTGGTTTATAAAGGTTTTTGTTGTGGTTTCAAGGTTTTTTCAAGTAAAAACTACTTCAGATTTGGGTTTATTGAGTCCAAAAACTTGGACCTTGATTTTTTGATCACTAGAGATGACCAAAAATATATTACATTAGGCAATAATCTACATGATTAAAAACAAAAAAAAAAACAGAAATGAATGACATGTTGTCCATATAGGTCGTCTGATGTTACACAAGAAATAAAAAGAACTCAGGTTTGCCAAGCCTTTTCTATCCAGGTCAAGCTCGTAGGCTGGGACATTTTTGTTATGGTTTTCACTTTTTTCCTTTCCATTAATTGTTTTCATTTAAATATTGATTTCTTTTATCTCTCTTATTTCTTAAACAAACTAAATTAGTTGTTTTTTTTAAAGAGTGATTTTTTAAAATATTCTTTTAATTGCTTGATATTTCAAAGATATTAGTTTGATATATCATGGATTTTCTTCTTTTTATATTTTATATGAATTAGCTGTATATTAATGAAGTTTTTATAAAAGTAGAAATAATTTGTTAGTAACAACAATTACCTGATAAGAGAAAATGAATGAAAATATTTAAAATAACACTTTCATAGTTTATCGATTTATATTATTTTATTTTATTTCATTAAGTGTAAATAACATCTTTGTGTTTTTCATTTATAAAAATCATGATATGAAAAAACACATCTATAACTTGACATATTTTTCTATTTTGTTAAAATTTAACTTGGAATTCTACCTATAATCTAGTGCAAATTTTAAAGCTCGTTTACTAATATAATAAAAGATTTGGGGTAAAACTCCAAGTGCTTCACTATTCTATTTTTTCTTTTTTTCTTGATTTTTTTTCTATTTTTGTCATTAATTTTTTTTTCTCGATTGAATCCTGCTAGGCCTAATTCGATGAGATTATATTTAAAATTATAGTAGAAATACCAAATTAAAAGATAGATTACTAAAATGTAAAACACAAAGAAAATACATGGTTAATTCCAAACTAGTAAAAAATTTCATTCTGATCCAAAAGTTTATCCGTTTATTTCTTAATCTTTGTGTTTGAGAGAGAAGAATTCTAATCATTAGAAAATAGCATATGAGAGAAAAAAAATTATCAATTACTATTATT
>Ga0325405_1007179_pt1 | contig 11243 bp, 4 predicted proteins | sample PopdelMetagenome_21_FD_205663 | JGI IMG/M metagenome (GOLD analysis project Ga0325405, IMG submission 205663) | Populus deltoides microbial communities from Bellville, Georgia, United States - Xylem-Control-R2 | ecosystem: Host-associated > Plants > Phyllosphere > Stem > Wood/Secondary xylem...
TTTTTTTTACCTTAAATTAGTATTTCTCTTGGCACTAATAATCTTTAAAAGCTAAAATAGAATGTCGAGGATGGATAAAATTAAAAGGAAATATTCACCAATTGTGACAGACAACCAATTTATGGAGCCCTTCACTACTAAACAGTTTTCCATCTACCCCATCAGCATGACAAATTGGTAGTTATACTTATTTTCTCAATTAACTGGCTATGTTGAGGTTTTGATCGACGTTTGTGGTGCCCTGTCGGAATGCCAGCCAGAGCTGTAGTGGTCTCATCTTTCAAGGCCTTTGCTATCTTTATGAATGAATGAGAGCCCAATCGCAAACAGAGAGCTTTGAATGCGAGCACCAATGTTTGTTGATATCAGTATATATGGGCGTTGGACAGACTGCCAGAGTGCCAGTAGCAGTAAATATGACAGAGTCCCGCCCATAACTGCTGTGTCATGTGTATACTTCTTGTTTTAATCAGGGTGGTGCAGTAGCCCCATCCATGGCGGTGCCATGATGTCTCTTTTGTCGAGAGATAATAATCAAAAACTGTCTTGGATTAGATTTAGCACATAGACAGAGGAAGTAAATGTCTTCGATCAGTATAATGATGACTTCGTTCTCATTTTTTGTGTGGATAATTAAGCTGAGCCTGGCCTAACTTATGGAATGCCTCGTAATGGAATGGTCATTGCAATACAGAGCTTGCAGCCGTTCCTCCTCTCTAGGCTGGCTAATTTCATCTCTCATGGCACTGTATTATTGACAATATAGGTGGCTAAGCTGAAGCAATATTGTAATCTTACGATATAGCTTGAACTTTTGCTTAAATATGCAATCAAAGAAGTTGATTCTCAACGACTTCTTTAGCTTCTTAATGATTCAACTCAAAACCCTGATAAATCTCAGGCAACGAAACACAAAATATTTTCTCAATTAAGTGGAATCTTATACATTGCTTACCTCCTTCATCGTATCATCAAAGCCTTTAATGCCTTGCCACACTGGGACTTTTCTCATATTTCACCAAGCAATCAACTCTCTGCGCGTACCTCTAGTCCTGTGGTGTGCGTGATGAACTTATACAAGTAGAAAGATTACAGGTTTAAACACTGCGAAGAGAGTTTTGAGTTTCAAGAATTTCTTATTAATCAGAATAGCTTCTCAATTCAGTCCCTCTTATGATACGCGACTCTTCTGCCCACTAACATGAGCTCCAGATCCGCCTTCATGGGGTAAAAAGTTATATCTATGTCAAAAATTAAGATCATCTCTCTGTGCTGATTGGATCTAGTTGCAATGCCAAAGAAGTCTTTAATCCAATCAACATTCCTAGTTTCTCACCAACCCAGTTGCTCAAATTTAATGTCTTGTCAAAAGGGCTTACCTATGTGGAGGAGGGATGGGACCTTGCCCCATCATGCTTCAACCTTGATCAACAATTTCAATAAATTAAACAATGGGGAAAAGAGCTACGTATATTAGTTCTACAACGATGCCTGTATTATAAAAAAATAGATACTAAACATGCTTGGCTTGATTTGAAATGAATTTTAATTAAACCTAGTAATTTTGGTTATTACAGCTAAATTCAATTCAGACTCTTCAAACCAAATAAAATCAGTGGCAAGGGTATTATTATCTTGGAGAAAATCAAATCATAAGACATTAAAAAGAAGAAGTAGTGCTAATATAACTACAAGAAAGCTCTTGTTTAAAGAGGCTTGAGCTAAAACATTGCTCGTTGCTTTAAAAAAGTGAAATGCACCTAAAGCTTAATGCAGACTGAAAGAAGAATATTTTTGAACTAGGATCCTCCATGCCTTGAACATGAAGGGAGGTGGTTCCTCGTTATTCATGAGTGTTCAGCTTTCAACTTTTCACCACATGGGAGTGTTAGTACTTGCTTCTCTTTAAACAAGAACTTCAAAGAGTGGAGGCAAGGCTAAAATAACATAACTTTGAGCCCTAATTCCTATTTAACATTTCGAAGAAACTTGAGAAGATCAAAGGAGATAGAAATTGCTTTAAAATAGATTGGACGGTGAGGACATGCTTCTTGTGAGTGTAGGGACCATATGCTCAGATCTTAATTTGCATATAGCAGAACCCAACAGCATTTAAGAAATTCTGCCCAACTCCATAACTCTCACCTCAGCGACACTCATAATTAATTCCACAGTCCCACTTTTTGACTCACTAAAAGCTACTGTTTTTTTGTTACCATAAGTCCCTTTTTACCTTAACAGTCCCCTCAGACAGGCTTCTATTACACAAGTTTTCTGTAACAAAATTAAGACCTGAGGGTGATAATGACCTCCAGAAGTACCAGGAGAACTGAAACCATAATTACCAATAGTGTTCCCCATTGGACCATAACCGAATTAACTTCTGCCACCAGCTAGCCCTCCTAACTTTCTTCAACAGGCATTCATGAAACAACCAACTGCTTTAATTACCTGAACTACATACAGCAGGATGCTGTAAATATCTCTCTTTCGCCCTTCCCGTGAGATATTTTAGCCTCAAGAGTCAAGACACTAACTCCACAACCCTTCTCATTCTGCTTTACTTTCTCTTCACTCCATTCTCCTATACCCCTTCTTTCTTGACCTGAAAAATGTTTGGAAATCCAGTGAAATGGCTGTTTTTCATTCTAACAAGCTATTTAGCTCTCAATGTTGTCATTTCAATGAACACCCTATTAACAAGAAAGACTTACATTGTCCAAATGGATAAGTCTGCAAAGCCTGAATACTTCACCAGCCACCTTGAATGGTATTCGTCAAAGGTACAGTCAGTATTGTCTGAACCTCAAGGGGAAGGCAATGCTGATGAGGAGGATAGGATAATTTATAGCTACGAGACTGCTTTTCATGGGGTTGCCGCTAAGTTGAATGAAGAAGAAGCTGCAAGGCTAGAAGAAGCAGATGGAGTAGTGGCTATTTTCCCAGAGACTAAATATCAACTGCACACAACAAGAAGCCCCATGTTCCTTCGGCTGGAACCTGAAGACAGCACAAGTGTCTGGTCTGAAAAACTTGCAGACCATGATGTAATAGTGGGAGTGCTAGACACAGGAATTTGGCCAGAGAGTGAAAGCTTCAATGACACAGGCATGACCGCAGTGCCTGTTCACTGGAAAGGGATTTGTGAGACAGGCAGGGCTTTTCAGAAACATCATTGTAATAGAAAAATTGTCGGAGCAAGAGTCTTCTACAGAGGATACGAAGCAGCTACTGGCAAAATCAATGAGCAAAATGAGTATAAATCACCAAGAGATCAAGATGGTCATGGAACTCACACGGCAGCTACTGTTGCTGGCTCTCCAGTTCGTGGAGCAAATCTATTGGGCTATGCTTATGGAACTGCAAGAGGGATGGCACCTGGGGCTAGAATTGCAGCTTACAAGGTTTGCTGGGCTGGTGGATGTTTCAGTTCAGATATTCTGTCTGCAGTTGATAGAGCAGTAGCTGATGGAGTGAATGTCTTATCAATATCTTTGGGTGGTGGGGTTTCGTCTTACTACCGCGACAGTTTGTCCATAGCTGCCTTTGGAGCAATGGAGATGGGTGTTTTTGTTTCATGCTCAGCAGGAAATGGAGGACCTTCCCCTGCCAGCCTCACCAACGTGTCACCATGGATCACCACAGTTGGTGCTAGCTCCATGGACAGAGATTTTCCTGCCACCGCCATGATAGGAACAGGCAAAACTATATCTGGAGTTTCACTCTATAGAGGCCAAAGGATTTTGTCTACAAGGAAGCAATATCCTTTAGTTTACATGGGTAGCAACTCTAGTAGCCCTGACCCAAGTTCGTTGTGCCTAGAAGGAACTCTAAATCCTCGTGTTGTTTCCGGAAAGATTGTGATATGTGACCGCGGTATTACTCCTCGAGTTCAAAAGGGCCAGGTAGCAAAAGAAGCAGGAGCAGTAGGCATGATTCTATCAAACACAGCAGCAAATGGAGAGGAGCTGGTTGCAGATTGTCACCTACTTCCAGCCGTTGCAGTGGGAGAGAAAGAAGGGAAATTGATCAAAACTTATGCTTTAACTAGTCAAAATGCAACCGCAACTCTAGCTTTTCTTGGTACAAGATTGGGAATTAAGCCTTCTCCAGTAGTGGCAGCATTTTCATCCAGAGGACCAAACTTCCTGACTCTTGAGATTCTGAAACCTGATGTTCTTGCACCTGGTGTGAACATACTTGCTGCTTGGACTGGTGATTTAGGTCCATCAAGTTTGCCAACAGATCACAGGAGGGTAAAGTTCAACATTCTCTCTGGAACTTCCATGTCCTGCCCACATGTTAGTGGAATTGCTGCCTTGCTCAAGGCTAGGCACCCAGAATGGAGTCCAGCAGCAATCAAATCAGCCCTGATGACAACAGCTTATGTTCATGATAACACACACCATCCACTGAAAGATGCTTCAGCAACCACTCCTTCCACCCCTTATGATCATGGTGCAGGACACATAAACCCCATGAAAGCTCTAGACCCAGGTTTGATTTATGACATTGAACCTCAGGATTACTTTGATTTTCTCTGCACACAGAAGCTTACTCCAACACAGCTGAAAGTTTTCGGCAAGTACGCAAACAGATCATGTCGACATTCTCTTGCAAATCCAGGGGATTTGAACTATCCAGCTATCTCAGTAGTTTTTCCAGATGATACATCCATTAAAGTTTTGACCCTTCACAGAACCGTAACAAATGTTGGCCTTCCTAATTCAAAATACCATGCAGTAATCTCACCATTCAAAGGTGCAACCGTCAAAGTTGAACCAGAAATCCTGAACTTCACCATGAAAAATCAAAAACTATCTTACAAGATCATCTTCACCACAAGGACTAGGCAAACAATACCCGAGTTTGGAGGTTTGGTATGGAAGGATGGAGCACACAAAGTAAGAAGCCCAGTTGCTATCACTTGGTTGACACCACTTACATAGCCTATGCTATCGAATTTAACATTTGGGTAATCTTTATATGTTCTTTGCAATAATGAGAATGTTCTGTAAAGAGTCAAGAGGCTCACTCATTTTATCATATGGAATGAATCGAATGCTTTCTCTTTTGTTACATTGATCACCATGCAATCTCCAGATAAGTCACTTACTACTGTAATGATCAGTCCCTGATAAGACTACACTACATTACTACTGTAATGATCAGTTGCTATCACTTGGTTGACACCACTTACATAGCCTATGCTATCGAATTTAACATTTGGGTAATCTTTATATGTTCTTTGCAATAATGAGAATGTTCTGTAAAGAGTCAAGAGGCTCACTCATTTTATCATATGGAATGAATCGAATGCTTTCTCTTTTGTTACATTGATCACCATGCAATCTCCAGATAAGTCACTTACTACTGTAATGATCAGTCCCTGATAAGACTACACTACATTAGTGTTGGCGTACAGTGGAATGGATTGGACTGAACCCACCTGATGTGGCTATTAACCTACAGATGCAAGGTAACCGACAGAACAGGAGGAAGGAAGAGCATTTGTTATGCAAGGGGACATCTATCTTATCTTTCCAGCAACTCATATTCATTCATCTCAGCTGTCCACTTCAAAAGGTGTCAAATTTAAGTGAAGACAGGACAAAACATTACTTGCTCTTCAGTTTCTACATCATTTAAACAACTAGAACAATAAAATATGTTGTCAAGGTGACCTTGACAAGGACCTCAAGTATCATATTGTAAATACAAAGTGAAGATTTTCACTTGGTATTCTCAGATGCAGGTTAGCTTTCCATAAATGTGAAACCTGCTCGTCTCCGAACAACCACATTCATTTTCCACCTCTGCAATGGCTGGCCAAAAGCCTAGCAAAATGTTAAGAGTAAGAATTTATTTTTAACATATTCAGAAACATAAAAATATTTAAAGCTAAAAAAACTTAAATTTTTTAAAAAATACAGTAATGCAAAACACCACCGAAGCCATGTTAACTATATATTCCTTAGACATCTCAATTTCTTCAACTGAATTGATGGACCATTCTTCTGGAGTACATGGAATGCAATCACTGGACGCACAACCCCCTATGCAATCTAGAAAACAACACAAAATCCCCATTTTTGCACTTTCTCCTGCAACAAGAAATGGCCCTTAATTAAAACATTCTTCAGGCTTTGTGCAGAATGATAAACGTTGTCACTTGTCAACATCCGGAGGAGGTTAGCATTGGACTAGGCTTTCTTTCCACGTTTGCTTCGTGTAAGCCCATGAATATTATCATGTTTTCTTCGTTAATGATGGATTCATTGGCTTTCTTTGATTGAGTTAGGTAGCCCCAGCTAAATTTCAATTAAATTTCCGAATTGAGACTTTTCTCGATCGGGTCTTGAAGGTTTAAAATTCCTCAATTGAGCCCTCGTCAATATGTGGTAATGTTTTCTATCTATAACGCAGATTCAATGCAATACACAAAATGCAGCTTTGAAGCGAATTTGAATTTTTTTTTTTTCAAAAGTTATAATGGGTGATAAGATTTGTGTTTTGTTCCAACTACAAATTTAAAAATATTTGATTAATTAATACATATCACAATTTTATTTGGTTTCGTTAAAAACTCTCTCTTAAAATTTTAACTAAAAAAAATATATAATTTTTAACTTTTTTTTAAATATATTCAATCTGCAATTATAAAAGTGATCCACGAACAAGAATGCCTGGTCTGATATAGCTGAGCATTGCTCCCGCACCCCAACCTGCTAATAAAATAAGAAATAAATTCCAAAAGATGCAGATTCCGTCATTCTATTTCACTCGATACACCCTGCTCTGATATTTGCCTATTAACCGCAAATTACAACAATATTAAACTAGACCTTGCTAGGATCACCCTATTCAATCTTAAACGGATTCAAGTAACTGCGAGGAAATTCTTTTTCATTAATTGTATAAATTGCTTGTTTTCTTGCACTTTCTGTTCTACATGACTACAAGAAGCAGCTAATTAAGTTGTCCCAAATAGAAAATTCCAGCAATCTATCCTCTTCCTGACAAAACTGCTGACATATCTGGTGATGTAGGAGATTTTTGTTAAAAGCAGAGTCTTGGATCGGGAAACAATTTAGAAAATACGCGCGCGCGCATAAATATATAACATTATCGTCAAATCCATCATGGTGTCATATGAAAATACGCAAAGGCTTAGTGATCCACGAACAAGAATGCCTGGTCTCTCCTATATAATGTCTTTGCTTTGTGATAGTTTCCTTCAGAGCCTTATTGAGATAGAAAAAGAGATGGCCCATGGTTTCTTGTCAAGGGAGTTCAAAGGATGGAAACCATAAAAAATAAAAAAAAATAAAAAAACGAATGGCCTTGATCTCAGTCTTTCAGATATGGCTTGCTAAGAAGTGCTGCTGAATCCATAAGAAGTGATAGTAGTTGCCTTTATACTTTATAGTGGTGGAAGCAGCATTTGCCGCAGCAGTAGCGCTAACATCTTGAATAGCATTCCAAAGCTTGATTTCAGAGATTATACATGGACTTGTACGCCAAGATATCTTGCAGCTGAGGCCGTCAAAGAGGCAGCAGCAGCCATGATCAATGCTGAGGAAGGTGGAGGTGAAGAGAAGGAGATGCTGATGGAATGAGACTCGTTCAGCTTTTGTTTGTGCAGAAGCTGTGGTTCTCAGATGATAAGGCTAAGGCGCGCATGTGACTTGTCACGGCAAGCCACAGCTACAGTACAAGCAATTAGAAGCTGAACAAATCTCCCTCCATCAACATTCCCTTCTTCTTCATTTCCACCTTCCTCAGCCTGCTGCTCCCGCAGTAAGATTTTTTTTGCGTATAAGTCCATAAATGATCTCTGAAAATCATGCTTCGGAATGTTATACAAGCTATCTATATATATTAAATCTCATGTATTTGAAATTTTGATTCTGATGTTGTCAGGTGGGATATATGATTTAAGTTTTGGTTATTTATTTTTCATTCTAACTCCTTCAAACTCTAAAGTGGTTTAATAACCATCCACTTAATCTCCTCCAACCACCAAAAAAAAAAAGAAACAATGAATGATATTTTGTGTTGCTAGTGAATTTAACTGACATATGAGCATCTATATACGTTCTTTGCAACAATTAGAATGTTTTATAAATAGTCAAGAGGCTCACTCATTTTTATCCAGCATTTCATTCTTACCAGCCTGTTAGAGAAGATTCAATTAGATAAGCAAACTGACGTATGATCCAATGCTGGATCCCAATATATATTATTAGCATTTCACTTCTCTTCATTCCCAGAGGAACTGCTGTGGCTTTATGCGCCTTGAGGTAAATAGAGTGGTAAATCTATGTACTGTCCAAGTCTATGTAAATAGAGTGGTAAATCTATGTACTGTCCAAGTCTATGTCCATGCACCAACTCTTGTCCACTCATAGACTCTCAAACGAGCCAAATCTCATGTACTGAGTTGATAATGCCCTGTGAGTGAAGATATGTGCATGTGGTACTTCGGTTGATGCAGAAAGAATTGAAGAACAAAGCCAAGCTTTCATTCAGAAACCTAACAAAGTTTGATTCCTCATTCATTTTCGAACCATTTCCTGCAGGTTGATAATATATACTCCCGTGGCGGATTGGACGGAGGCAAACAATCCTTCGCATCAAGGACAAAAAGAGAAAACAGGCCAAGTTCAGTCGGATTTGACGAGGAAACATTAGGAGTGAGTTTCTGCCCCGTCCAAGTTTTGGCCACCAAGTAGCGCAGCCTGAAGCAAATAGATAATAGATTAGGAATCAAACAGACGATGAACCTATTTCTTGGAATTGAACCTATCCATCTGATCCATAAACGTATCTGATAGCCTTTTCACTTTGTTCAATTACAATAGATTCATATCCATCTATTCAAGTCCTCCAAAACTTCCACACCAATAATTAAGCAATTAATTGAGTGATCAAAGATTGCCAAACTGTTGCATTGTTATCATAGAAAACCACAAGGTTTCTCATGGCAGTCAAGTTTAAACCAACAACAAATTCGCCAGTAGTGTTCGTGGACCATGCTTTCATCAACATCTTTCAAGACCAAACCCCGGCCCGTCCGATGTGTCAGCTCCATGGTTGCATCATCTTGAACAGGATAGTTTCCAAACTACCACCAAGGAATCTCTATAAGTATATATGTTGGATGGAGCACAGCTGCTAACAATAAAAATGGTGAAGAGGTGCCCTCGCCACTGATCTTTCCAACGTTTTCCCTTGAATGTTGTTAATGTTCTTCCTTCCAAAAAGAGCGGGAAGCCTAAGTGGGATTGTCATGCATGCAAAGCCTATTGAGCTCACAAGGACACCTTTTCTCACTGGCTTTTTGACAAAGGAATCCATACATTTTTCACAATTTAACAAGTGAATGGTAAGATACTAATCCTACTCCACTCCTGGAAGTACATTATCAAAACAGATGCAAATGTTCCAGCAGGATTAGGATTAAGCTGTCATAGCTGCTCCATAAATTTTTCATTGGGTCGCAGAAAATCGTGGGCTTTTATGAATAGTGCCAACAATGGATTGAAAGGTTAGCGCAAACATTTTCTTCCCCATCCTTACAAACCCTTTAATAGGCCCAAACTATCTACTAATTGATGGAAAGAGTCTGAGTCTTTTGAGTTGATGGAAAGAGGTTAAGCGATATTTTACCCAATTTTATATTCACCAGTAGCCGGATTATCTTGCTTCTGAATCAATTAAGGCCACAGCCTTCAACTAATTATTTTGAGTTAACTTTCACCATTCAGATTATCAAGAAGTTTTTTTTTATTATTATTGCAATGATTCAATTTGTATATCAATTAAAATTAAATCTATTTTCAAATAATTTTAAAGATACAATTCCTAATGATATATTTAAAAAAATAAATTCTTAAATATAAATCATACTTATTAAACTTGATATGGTCTGTAACATTAACCTAACCAACCTGATTCTATTTCAGACTAAATTTTTTTTGAAAAAATACAATTTAAAGTTAAAATAATTAACCTGTGTGTTTTAGATTGGATAATAAATCATATCAAGTTTAATAATTTTGATTTTAATCAAAACATCAAGAAATTGACTTTATATATATATAACCAATCCCTTGATTGCTATAAAAATATATATATATATATATATAATATTTTTCGCATTAAAAGAGGAGAAAATAACTGTTATTTTCAAATAGCAATTGTGTTCAAAACTGATATTAAGAATCGTTGTATATTCAAAATATGTTATTTCTTTAAAAAATTTCTAATTACGGGTAATTTTATATATAAAATTTTTTTTATGGAATAATAAGTGGTGGATTGTAGATCCTATAAATATTAAATGACTTATTAAGTATGATAGAGTAATTACTATGCTAGTTTATGTGAAAATTTTGCATGATGGAGTAATCAAATTAAATGTAGGTTAAATGCACTAAAGTAGAACATACTCTCTCTTTTTTTTTCTCAACTCTATCTTTGTTATATTAATGGATTGATTGTTTTTGCGATGCAAATATGCTTTTAAAAAAAAATTATTTTAAAATAATATTTTTATATATTTAGATCATTTTAATGTAATGATGTTAAAAATAAATTTTAAAAAATAAAAAATATATATTATATTGATGTATTTTCAAGTAAAAAATACTTTAAAAAACAACAATTACCACAAAATATATATATATATATATATATATATATATAAACATTTAATGAATATAGAGAAGCTTTAAATCACAAGAATTATATCCATTTATTTTTTTTTAACTATGGATGAAAGGTTCGAACGTGGCTGAAACCTCGTAGAAGTAAAGGGAAATGGATGCTGGTTCAAGAATCGAAATTCTATATTTAAGAGACTGATTTGAAATAAAGTGCATATTTGAAGGACTAATATTTTTAGTTCACCTCAACTTGAGTGTTTGACTCCAAACAAGGTGCTACAGTCAACAAGAGGATAGCCATGTTCTCCACAGTTTATGACCAAGTCCATGACGACCACCCACGAACGAAGACTTCTGTGACGCTAATGTTTCTTTCCCGGACAGCACATCTCGTCTAGTTCCTCTCCTAGATCAGAACAAATAAAGACAATAAAAATAAAAATGTTTTTGGTCTGACAGATAGAGAAAATATATAAATATAGATATAAAAATAAATATATTTTTTTATATAATTTTAAAATAAATTTATATATTTTTAATACAAAAAATATAGAGTAGACATATCTCTAAAGA
>Ga0325405_1007193_pt1 | contig 11233 bp, 7 predicted proteins | sample PopdelMetagenome_21_FD_205663 | JGI IMG/M metagenome (GOLD analysis project Ga0325405, IMG submission 205663) | Populus deltoides microbial communities from Bellville, Georgia, United States - Xylem-Control-R2 | ecosystem: Host-associated > Plants > Phyllosphere > Stem > Wood/Secondary xylem...
GCAAAATAAAAGAACGAGAGAAGGAGCACAAGTGAGAGCAGAGAGGGGGAGAACAACAGAACAAGAAAGAGAGAGCAAAAGGGGAGAGTGCATAAAAGAGGAATAGAGAGAAAGAAGAGAGGAGCAGAATAGGGATAGAGAGGAGAGAACCGAGAGAGGAAAAAAAGAAGAAGAAGAGAAGAAAAAACAGAAAAAAAACAAAGGAAGAAACGGTGAGAACCATCATCGTCGGCGCCTCCATCGTCGCTAGCAGCTATGTCCTGCCACCTCCATTGCCGCCAGCAACACCATGAGCCACCTCAAACCTTCTTCCCTCTCCTCCTCAACCTCCTTTTTCTTCTTCTGCGTCTTCTTCTCCACTATTCACGTTACATGTGAATAGTGGAGAAGCCCACTTTTAATTGTCGGCCCTGCCCAAAATGGTTGGGTTGGGTCCAGCCCAATTTAAAAAAAATTCCTTTTCAAAAATTGTAATTGTTTTCTGTGTTTTTTTTACTAAATTTTGCTTAGTATTTGGTTGGTATTTTTATACTAAAAAAAATACAAATCCGATATTAAAATACCTTGTTTTCGTCAAAACTTCCAAAATACAAAAAACAAATTTAAAAAAAGAAGAAGAAAAGAAGAAAAAACAGAAAAAAATAGGGGAAGAAACGGTGAGAACCGTCATCGTCGGCACCTCCACCGTCGCCAGCAGCTGCGTCCTGCCACCTCCACCACCACCACCAGCACCGTGAGCACAACTTTTGCTCACAAAACTATAACACGAAGAATCCTTCGATGTTTTGCTTTCTTCCAAAACCATACATAATCTCATATGTTTTCAAGGATATTTTTTTGGGACATTCAAAGTGAGTACAAAAAAACAGAAATCATATTGATGTTTGTCCAAAACAAACGAATTCTGAAAATTCAAGTGATTTCTTAGAAGGGTAACCATACACTTAGAAAACTTGAAAAACAAGCAAAAACAAAAAAAAAACAAAAACAAAAAAACACTATGAGGTGACTCCAAAGCTGAGTTTTATTTGAATGAATAATCACTTTGCATACTCGCATGAAAGCAAGGTTTACCCGCTCCTAAATGCATGCATATGAGATGAGAAAATGTCATCTTTGATAATCCTTTCACAAGGCTGAAATATATCATTTGCAGTCCCATTTTAAGCCTATTACATTTTTTAACATAACCTTGACTAGTATCATGCCCATCACTAGGGGGCAAGTGCGAAAAAAACTCAATGATCAAAGCTGCCCTCGCAAAGCTAGTGCATGATAAAGAAAATTCAAATGATCCAAGAGATTTGAGCTTCTCATAAAAACAACTGAGGTAATTATGTTCAACCAAACAAAATAAAGAAAACAAAGAGAAAAAGCCCAAACCCGACACTAGGGGGCATGACAAACGATTTTGGAAAGAAATTCAAAAGAAAAAAGTTAAAAAACAAGCACAAGTGATCCTTAGTCTTGAAATCTCTTAAACACCTTTTGAGCCTGCAAAATATTCTTTTCTTCGTAACCAATAGCCAAAGCCTACATTACATACCTAATCAAGCCCTTTCTGATCAAAGGCAAGCAATCCGGATCGGTAGGCAATGCTTTCTCGTGCGGGTCAAATCATTATTCATGAAAATAAAATAAATGCTTTGAACCGATTCGGTTCTCAATAACCCTCAAATTGGAATTTAAACCTTTTATGACCAACCAAATGTCACTTCATGTTTTTTACTAAAAGCAAAATAAAAAGTTTTCATCACTTCTGAAAACCTCTCTATAGGAATCACTTGAGTTTCTTCAGAACGAGTTTGTCTTGAATCGATGTCAAAATAATTTCTGTATCTGGAATAGCTTTGAAATTCCAAAAATTCTGCATGAAAACAACTCCTTACAAATAACTCAAACCTTCTTTCACATAGCCTCATCCCCAAAGAAAATCCAAATTAAAACACTTGGGGGCATGATCAAGCTGGGGGGCAATAAAAGAATACCGGTAGGGCTGGCTCCATGATTCCTTTTCTAAAAAAAATGTCGGGCAAAATTGGCAACCCTTGAGATAAAGAGTGGAGGACAAAGAAGTATGATGATATCAAGCCCTTTCTAAAGGTCAAAATCACAAGAAGTGACTTGAGTAAGCAAGAGTGAAAAGGTCATCGAAGTTTACTATCAACATTTCATTTTTTAGAAAAGAAAAACTCCATGAAGAAATGGGGACCTATGTTTCTCAGGTAATACATGCATATCAATCATAATGCATTTGCTTTCCACATTGACAGATCAGTGTTTCACCATCAACTTTTAAATAGTGTGTATTCTAACCCTACCTCCTTTTGAGTGCGCCTTTGAGCCCTCACTCCCTTTTAAGTGCGCCTTTGAGCCCTCACCACTTGGGTAGTGCGTTTTCTAACCCTACCAGCTTTTAAGTGTGCCTTTGAGCCCTCACCACTTAGGTAGTGTGTTTTCTAACCCTACCTTTCTTTTTAGTGCGCTTTTGAGCCCTTACTCCCTTTTCAGTGCGCCTTTGAGCCCTCACCACTTGGGTAGTGCGTTTTCTAACCCTACCACCTTTTGAGTGTGCCTTTGAGCCCTCACCATTTGGGTAGCCCTCACCACTTGGGTAGTGCGTTTTCTAACCCTACCTCCTTTTCAAATGCGTCGTTGAGCCGTCGCTTCCTTTTGAGTGTGTCTTTGAGCCCTCACCTCACAGGTAGTGCCTTTTCTAACCTTACCTCCTTTCGAGTGCACCTTTGAGCCCTCGCCATCTTTTTTTTTTGGTAGGTCACCCATTACAATTTGACCAATTCTCCATGTTTTTATCTGGGTAGGTCACCCATTACAATGAGACCATTCCTTCACCTGGGTAGGTCACTCATTACAATGAGATCATTCCTTCACCTGGGTAGGTCACCCATTAAATGAGACCGCTCTTTCCTTTTCTTTTTTTTTTGGTAGGTCACCCATTACAGTTCGACCATTCTCTATTTTTTTTAATTTGGGTAGGTCACCAATTTACTTCTTAATATTTTAACAATTTGAATACTTATTACTCATTAATACTTATGCCCTTGCATTATCACATATTAAGCTCTAGATTTCCAATACTTAACTTTTCCACATAAGAAATATTATCATGCAGGCTAATTCCATGCACACACATATTATGTTTTCTTTTTCACATGAAAATCACTCATCTTTTCCAAGATAATTAAGTTTTGGGATGCCCAAAATAACCCCCCTACCTCCCGTAATAGGGCTATCACGATAGCCATATATTAGATTTTTTTTTTTACCATTAAAGATTTTTTAAAGTCTTTCTCAATCAAGGCTGCTACTTCAGCCCTTGCTTTTACTAACTTAGGGTGCCAAGACAGCCATTAATTAACAAAATTTAAGCTATTATAACAATTCTTATTAGGCTATATGTGTATACATTACTTCAGATTAAGTGTTTCAATCATCATCATTAAGCACACTTATTATATTAAATTAAATCAAATAATTTTCATTTCCTTTAAACAAATCTAAAAGAACAAAACAAAACAAAACAAAATACAAAACCAACTAAAATTAGACAATAACCAAAACGGTCTAGCCGTTTCTCAAAATGGCTAGTCTATTTCTAGAAAAAAAAATTTCTTCTTTCTTTCTCTAGCTCAAACCTTCATCCTTAAAATTCTTGAGTTTTTCTTTTAAGATCATTTCATACTCATTCAAGTTACATACTTAACACATCAAATGATGAATTCTTAAAGGACATACACTCAAATACTACAAATCCCTATTTCTCTTACAAAACTCATTGTGGCCAAAACCCTTCATCTTCCTCCCTAAAGGTTTCTTCTCAATTCTTCCACAAGATTACCCTTAATTTTATTCCATAATCATAAAATTTTATTGTTTCTTATGGAAATATGATTTTCTCCAATATTATTCAAAACCTTAGAATTAAAGAATTCAACTCATTTTTCCATCTAGTTTCATGCCTAAACTTAAATTTATCACATCCTTGATGTTTGTACCACAATAATCATACATAAATTCAAGCAAAGATTACACATAAAGTTTTCCCTAATTAGCCAAACCTAATTAAGGTTTCTACCCTTGAATTTTTCTTTAATTTGTTGTTTATTTCTTCTAAATACTTCTTATTACAATATTATTTAATGAAATCTTTACCAAATCACTAAGGTTTTTCCAATCTACATGAACCCTAATTTTTTAAAAACAAATTAGATCTTTTCTCTTTTTCTTCAAGTTTAAAAAGAATAAGAGAATAAGGATGTCAAGACACCTTACCAATAAATCTTAAATATAAAGGATCACTTTCTTGATTTATTTCCCTTCTTCTCCGATTCTTCCTACTTTTCTTTAATGTCCTTGAATTCCTACTTACGTAATGTTTTTACTACTAATCTCTCTCTCTATGTTTCTCTCAATTTCCTTTTCTGATTTGTTCGCTCTTAGAATTAAAAAGTCACAGAAAGTTCTCCCTTCCCCTTCTCCCTTTTATTTAAGGTGACCGTTTCTCTCTTTACAAGAGAGGTCATTACTTTTTGTTATTCTATTATTTTTATTTTTTCTCTTATTTTTCTTAAATTCATTTTACTCCCCATTTTAATTTCCATCTCTAACATTCGGCCCTAATCCTCTTTTCTTCAACCATTTCAGTCTTTCTTTCCTTTTATTTTAGACCCTCTAACAAAATACTATTTATACTGCATTATACTTCTTACAATAAAAGCATAGGATTTTACAGAGTTTTTTGTGTGCAAATCAACATAAGTATTTCTTGACGAACCCTTTTTAAGTAGATGCATCATCACAATATTTTTATGATGGAATTTATTATTCTCATACTTCACACATAGACATCTAATTTTATTTGCACTAATATTATTCATATTAAAAAGTACAAAATTAATAAAACTCTCAACTCCTTGCAGATAATCTTGCGTATACAATCTTTCGAGTAAATCTCGATACATCTAAAAATAATTATTTATTCCTTATGAAATGTGTATAGAATAATATTGATTTTATCAATTCCATAAAAAAATCAATTTTCCCTAAATTTCTAACTTAATAATATTTATAAAATGTTTTTGGTACCCATTAAAAACAACCCATTATATTTTTAATTATAACACATCTAAGTTACAAAATCAAATTTAATTTTATCAAATGACATCAAAATCAGTTTTTTTTATTATTAGAATGTGGACAACGAAATATTTTTTTTCTTTTCCTTTTTCAGTGACGTTTTATCTTATCTCTCAATATACAAGGATCAAAGCACAAATAAAATAAAATTTAGGACCTAGAGATAAAAATTTTAAACAATAAAGATAAAATATAAATATGTGAAATTTTAAAACATCAAGATCAAAACTAGTTTTCCGCATCTCTTGAACAGTAAAAATAAAACTTCTATTTTTTTAATTTTTATCCTTGTTCTTTTAATTTTTTTCTCAGCAATGAATTAATTTTATTTTATATAAAATTGGTCTTCAATTAACTGATAGAACACTCCTAAGAACATCGAACACTCCTAAGAACCTCGCTCTTACAATAGAATGCAAATAAAAGCAGATAATAATATATAAATCGATACAAACATCAAGCAAGTGCAAGGATGAAATAGCCCAAAAAAAAAAGTGATGACAATAAAACACTGTAGTGCATAAAGCGTCATCTGGGTTCTGTTTTAGGTTTTTTTTTTTTTTTTGTAATTGTAATTTTAATGTAATGCTAATTTTGGCTAATGCCAAATGGTCTTCCAAAAAAGAAAAAAACGAATGGTAAAATGTTCGTATCTTTCAGACATAAAAAAGAAAAAAGAAATATATTTATACATGACAATAATAAACAAAAGTGAGTTTAAATAATAATGCCCATGTTATCTCTCCCTACTAACACAGTACAGTTAGACTATTTCATTTTGCTGCAGATCATGAAGTACAGTTAGACTATTTCATTTTGCTGCAGATCATGAACTACAAGAGCTATATCGTAATTACCAACCCATCCTCCTCTTCATTTTGAGTTTTCTGCCTTTTTGTGCTCTTCACATTGGCTCCTCCTTGCAACCGAGTACTGTTCTTGACACCTTCACAATCCTTGCATTTCTTGATCTATATATCTCGGCAAGAAACAATTAAAACTTTGATTTTCTTTACATGGCAAATTGAAAAGAGAATGCAAGACGTAACTATAGTGACATTATTTTGAGCAATTATATAAAAGAGTTGTGGTTGAAATTGAATATTATGACTAGTTTTGACAAATCATTATTGCTTTTGCTGCCATATTACCTCATCAGGTTGCAGCTTGGCCAACACCTTTTGGATTGCATCGAATGACCTACTCTCATTCTTAGTATAATTGAGCACAGAGGGATTTAGGTTTGTTGGAGGAGCTAGGACTCGCAACTTGTTGATCCGTTCCGTTGCCAGTGTCTAAGAGAAATTCAAAAGAAACATGTGAAATCCAAAAAATAACAATAACGCCTTACTTTTAGTCAATAATACCATTATACCTGCAACAACGGAACACATGCATTCAAGGACACGTAGAATTTGTTCTGATATGCCAACTTGCTTGCTGCTTTTTCTAGAGATATATGTAAATAGTCATATGCAGCCCGTCCCCAGGCATACGAGCCAAAATCATGTAGATTTTCCAGGAATTTGAGCGGCCACCAATATATATATTTGGAAGCGGATGGAAAGAAATATATATTGAACATGTATACAATGGATAGACGAAGGAAGTCCTCAGCTTCCCCTTTTCCACCGACACTCATCAGGTTTAGTTTTTGCAGAAGCAAACTTTCAGGTATCAAAGAGGAACTTTTGAGTTCTCCATCATCCTTTTCGTTACTGGCATCTGTTGACTTCTCTTTGATTCTTGCATTTCCATTCACTATTTCAAAGTACTTCCATATAATTTGAGGATAAATATGCCCTCCCAAAATATTCATGTCCACCCTTTTCCCTTCAAAGCTGAGTCCAATGCATTTCTCAATTTCTTTGCCACAGAACTTGAGTGGCTGGCCTGCTACAATAAATGCATCCTTTTCAGAATCATAGCATTCAATAAGAGCTGCTGCCAGATTGCGATTAATGGGGCATCTAGGAATATCAAGGAAGGCAGAGAAGATTGAATTTTCAATTATGCTTCTCTTCTTCCCCTTTAAGTTTGAAAGAAACTCATGCATTTTCCGCTGACTGCACCTAGTGTCCATGGCTTGTTTTCCCTCAAACTTAAGTTCTCGTCTACCCTGCAAAAAGAAAAGGAAAAACTTTATTAAACAAAAATATCATCAACAAAGAACTGCTCCAGTAAATCATGAGGCAAGAGAAATCACATTACAAAATACAATCAACCAAGAGGCGAAGAAGGCAACATCAATTGGAATACTAAGCATCTGGTCTTTTCTTACCCTTTCTCTACTTCTCACACGCTCCCTTAGGAAATGTACATCTTCCTTTTGACTTTTCTTCTCTTTGAAAACCTTCTTTTTGGCCTTCTTGCCTTCCTCACTATGGTACTCTTGAAAACCCAGCTCTTTACAACCTTCTTCTCTATTGATTTTCTCCTTTCTGTCTTCCTTGCTATTCTCCTCTCCAAAAACCTGCTTTTCGCTGCCTTCTTCTCCATCATTCTTCTCCTTCACAACTGGCTGTGAAGCAAATGCATTGTAAATCCAACTGGACTGTAAAACTCAAATGCCTTGCTTCACACTTGTAAAGTAATTTAACAGAAAAATCACGCAGCCAGAAAAACTCTTCGCAGCAACTATGACAATGGTCACATTACAAAATTTAGATTTACAAAGAAGCAAGGAAAAAATTGTGGAACGCTAACCTTCTGCTTCGTTTTGACCCCTTTTCTACTTCTCTTCTGTTTCATAAACTCCCTTAGGAAAATCTCACCTTCCTCTTTAAGTGTCTTCTCTTCGAAATCCTTTTCTTTGATCTTTCTGCTCTCCTCTCTATTCCCCTCCTTTTCAAAAACCTGATATCCACAGCCTTCTCCTCTATCATTGTTATCCTTCACAACTAGCTGCAAGGAGAATGTATGGTGAATCCTACTGATTAAAGTGATCCTATTTTCATGTGAAATGAGATAAATACAACAACCTCAGTATGACTTCCTGAATCCTGCAGCTTGCCGCTAATATGTGTCTGGCCACAATAATTTGCCTGAGGCACGTAGGGAGCATTTTCTTTGATCGTTCTGCTTTCCTCTCTATTCCCCACCTTTTCAAAAACCTGATATCCACAGCCTTCTCCTCTATCACTGTTATCCTTCACAACTAGCTGCATGGAGAATGTATTGTGAATCCTACTATTAAAGTGATCCTATTTTCATGTGAAATGAGATAAATACAACAACCTCAGTATGACTTCCTGAATCCTGCAGCTTGCCCCTAATATGTGTCTGGCCACAATAATTTGCCTGAGGCATGTAGGGAGCAAGCTTTGATCCACAATTTTCAAATATTCTCTCTCCAAGCTTTTGTGCAATAGGCAAAACATCCTGGTGAAAAAAGAAAAGAAAAAAATACCTGATCATTTAATAATAAAGCATCTATACAAGTTTGACAGGAAAAAAGAAAAAAAAAAGTTGATTATATATTCACCTGGTTTCTGTTTCTTATACAGTCCAAAAGGAGGTTGACAATCTCCAATGGGATCTCTTTAATTTCGTCCAAGATTATAATCATAATTAGCCCCATAGATGAATATACAATGTCAGGATGGTGTTCCCTAAAAAATGTGCACATTCAGTTCAACAGTTATAATCCATGCTATGAAAAAGAAATGCATTATACACTTGTGAGTTACAATCTTTTCCATGAAACACTCAGATTTATTGGCATACTATCATACTTAAATAAAATCAAGCACGTGCAACTGATACATTATTTCCCATAGAAGGGGGGAAAACTCATTGATACTTTTCGAAATCTGCATATCTGCCTTTTTTGGTTCAGCAAGCATAGTACAACTGAAAGACGGACCAGAAGGTTTATAATAAAGGAAACAATTCTTAAGTAACAGAAGCATGAAGAGTGACAAAAAAAAAAAGCATTGCAATATGAATCATTGCCAACAAGCTATGCTTCATGAGTGGGTTACTTAGTGTGTTACAAAAACAGATGGAAAAAAAAATAGCATTCAAGTCCTAATTATTTAAAACCAACTATATGTGGCAAAATATTAAAGATCGAAGACCACCTGAACAAAAGCTGAAAAAGTAACAAAACTAATTTACTCGAGAATTAGCTGAGACAAGTTGACTGAAAAAGAAAACATTTGCACTCGGTCAATCTCACCTTATATTTGTCAAAAAATGTTTAAACATCTCCATGATCAAGGAATAACATTGAAGATCCACCATCAAGACGCATGATCTGACATTTGCAAACTTTTCTAGAATCAAAACCCTTTTATGGTATGAAGGGCTTGAGGTGTCAGATATATTTTCAAATGAAGCTACAATCAGCTGTAAAATTTCCTGTAAAACAATCCAATGTTAGATAAAACACGTAAAAGCAAAATACACATACACAAGACTATGAAAATTGAAAACACGGTCAGTTTAAAGTATCTTGGCGTACGCACAAGACTATGCAATTACATTCATGCACCAAATAAATTCTTAGTCCCTTTGGAAATAGAAACATGAGACACATAAAGGGGTAGGTACCTTCATTTGTTCATCATCATATGAAAAGGTTTGTGCCGTTATTATTAGAATATGATTGAAGCATGATGCAACAGAAACTTTCACATCCACATCCGAATGATTCAAAAGTTCTTTGGCCATAAGTGCCTTCATTGCAAGCTCTACTGCCCTTTGCATTGACTTGGAAGGAGACTGATTCACTCTCTTTAAACAATCCTCAAGTTTCTAAGAAAAAGGAAAAGAAAACAAAAGGAAAATGAATGAGACAATGCATTTGCATCTGCATTTAAACAGAGAGAGACAAGAAGAATTGAGCTTAACAGATAGTAAATAGAGGGTAATAGATAAAACACTCCAACCGACATCTTCACCTCGGAGGTTGAGACATTTAACTTTTAGGTATTGTGTGACATTTCCCAGTACAAGTCAGATAATCAACAAGATTACTAGGAACCTCAGGTTGATCAAAATTATTGACAGTCAAATAACAAAAAGAAGTCCAAAACGCATTCTAGATTGCATTCAAACTGAATATTGGCATAACCACAGCAGGACAAACTTCAACCAATTCCATTTCAAGAACTTTATTTTACTTCAAGTTGGACTCAAAACCCAAAATTAAAGTGTACATGCAACATCAACCTCAGAACACCCTTGTAACTTTAAAAGAAATGCAGTGCAAAATTGGAAAAGAAAATTTGATATATAATATCAACCAAAACCAAAGCTTACAATAAGATGCACCCGCACATTGAAGTCGAACCAAACTAATCTGATATGGTCACACCTAAGTTTCATTAAACAAACTAAAAAAAAAAAACACCTCCTAAAAAAGAGCAGACTGTAGCCGATTCAAGATAGTTGTAATTTATTTCCCACCCACATAAAAAAATGTTGGCAGAAACAGAAAACTTAATTTAATAAAAAAGCTCAATTACTTAGAAAACAGAAACCCTAAAACACACCCTTTATTATTCCAAAAAAAACATACAGTAGAGAAAGAGTAAAGTGGAGAGATGATAAAAGAAAAAAAATTACCTCAAGCAAAAGAAGGAGTTGTGAAACGGAAGATGGAGATGAAAGAAGTGCATTTCCAGCCAACTTGATTTCATCTTCCAGCTCTTTTTCCTCTCTTTCCATTTCTCCTATCGCCTTTTCTGATTGCCTAGAAAAGGGTTACTGAAAGAAAACAAGAGAAGAAAGATAAAGAAACAGTACCTGTAATAATAAAGCTTCTTATAGTTTAAAAAAGCGTTGTACGGTGGCTTGTTAAGCGGATTGTTTAAAAAAAAAAATTGTTCGCGAAGCAGCACGTTGTGTTGTTGGAAAATCCATAACCCAATTCCATAATCTCTAACAATCATAAATTTTAAAACCCTCTAAACTTAAATCCATGAGTGTAATCCAAAACTCAAAATCAATAATTCAACATGGTGGTGAAAAAAGCAAAGGATGTAGGAGAAAGTCCAATAAAAAATCTAATTATTAATGTTGTTTTTATTTGTTAATTATAACTGTGATATTTTAACATTGATTTTTTTTT
>Ga0325405_1007201_pt1 | contig 11220 bp, 9 predicted proteins | sample PopdelMetagenome_21_FD_205663 | JGI IMG/M metagenome (GOLD analysis project Ga0325405, IMG submission 205663) | Populus deltoides microbial communities from Bellville, Georgia, United States - Xylem-Control-R2 | ecosystem: Host-associated > Plants > Phyllosphere > Stem > Wood/Secondary xylem...
GAGCAATGTCTAAAAGCTGGAAAAAAGCAATCATGGCATGAAGCCAGTGTTACCAATATATGTGTTGGGTTACTCGCAGGATTGAAGGTTCTTGGAATCCCTTTTTGATTTGCTTAAAGCTCACTGTATGGTTCAACATTTTTCATTCAGGATTTTATGCTATTTTCAGGCTTTGATTGCTTTACGTCCCCAACCTTTGGGACCTGAGATATTGAATGGAGCTCAGGCAATTTTTCAGGTACTTAATTTTTAGAGGGTGTTTTGTGGGTGGGGGGGGGGGGGGGGGTGACCACTTTTGTTTGGTTAGGTGAGTGGAGGAAGGAGGCTAATATTTACTAGCCTTGGTAACCCACCTTTGTTTGGCGCTGACTATGCCCCCCCTCCAACTAAGTTTTCAAATGACTTTTTTTTTTTTTTTAATCTCTGTCTATCTCAAAAGTAATAATATAATTTAATCATTCTCTCTTTCCTCCAACTATTCACCCTTCAATTTATTAATAAAGCAAACATCCTTAAAAACCAACTTTTACACTCTTGACAATTACTCTCTCAATAACTATTCTTGTAACATCGCACCTCTGTATTTAGTATTTACCTTGAAGCAAAGGCACCCCTAGCAGAATGCCTTGCATTGAATCTATGACTAATCATGGATATGGTTGTCACTATGCCCTTTTCTTCATTTGCTTACTTTAATTTGTCAGAGTATTCTGGCAGAGGGAGACATCTGTGCATCCCAACGCAGAGCATCGTCAGAAGGTCTTGGTCTATTAGCTCGCCTGGGAAATGATATCTTTACAGCCAAAATGGTTAGTTCCACACTAATGTCTATTGTAATTTTTCTCATGAACTTGATTGTAATTGTGATGTGGAGATGTTATACATCTTTCATGGAGGTTAAAGTTTTATATTTTTCTTCTCATCTAGAATTCCTGATAGCTCTCTCTATTTCCTGTGTTTACCTGATGCTCTCTCGCCTTTATGATGATAAAAGACTAGGTTGCTTCTTGGTGACCTTCCCGGTGCAACAGATTTCAACTATGCTGGCTCAATTGCCTTTGCACTTGGCTGCATTCATCGCAGGTGAATAGTAGTTTCCTGTTTATTTTTTGCATTCCTGTTGGTTGTATTTGACACTGATTCTCTTTACATGTCTTATTATTTTACTAAGAAAGTAACTGGGTAGGTTGTCTAACCACTATATATCTAACCAGTTCCTTTGAGATTTGTTGGTTGTTGTGGCATCACTTTGGTGCCTGCTTTGAGGGAGTGTCATTACCTATTTTCTTGGGGATTGAAGCTCTTCTGAATTTTCTTTTTGATGGTAATTTGTACCAAGTCTCGATTTTTTTTTCTTTTTACCTAAATATAAGTTATTTGGTAGAGAGTTAGTAGTTAGAGGGGGTGGTTAAAAGGTTTTCAGGGTCAAGATTGAAAAAGGGTTTATACTTAAAATTGGGTATGAAAAAAGGTCTTCAGGGAAAGATTCTTTTTTTCTTCTTTTACCCAAATCTATTGTCTATTGCATATATTTTAATTGACAACTTAGGAAACCTAAGAATTAGCTAAAATTGTGCATTTCCATGGTTTGTCACGTCGTTGAATATAAGGTTGGAGTGCTTGTAAGTATTGTGATATAAAATTTTGGTGGGTGGATATCCTGGTCTGTCAATGCTATCAAGTGATTATATTTTCCATTTAAAGGTTTTTGATACATTTGAGGCATCAAGTAATTAGAAAATTCTAAATATTGTGTCATTTCATATGTAGAAGTGGCTTGTGAATACAATTATAATTTATTTGTAGAAGATACGGACAATGATTAGCATTCGAGTAAAAATGATTGCTATTTTAAAATCACTGTTTGACTGTATGATGCATGAGCTTTTTAGAAAAATAAATATTTTTCTTAGTTATTTTTATTTCTTCTTATTCATCCTAGGATTATTTTTTCTTATTTAGTATTAGGCTTTTCTAGTTTTCCTACTTTTATTTTCTTATTCAATATTGTTAGGTTTTTCTAATTTCTTATTTAAAGGGAATAATTTTTCTATTTTATTTTCTATTCAATATTACAAGGTTTTTCTAGTTTTTTTGTTATATAAAGGGTTGAAATAGCTTTTTGATAGGTAGACTTTGATGAATAAAAATTAAATATTTTAAGTGTCTCCTGTAGTTATGGTAACTATGGTTCTTAGTCTTTGAGGGTTTTGAGTAAACTTGCTTATCCTTTGGCCCTTACTGTGTCAGTGTCATAATTTCTACATCAAGATAATGATTAGCAAATGAGTTTAAATAGTTATCTTGTTGTCATAATGCTGATATAGGAATTGACTTTTTTCCCCGTTGCACCTATATTCAAAAGGAAACTTGGACTCTGATTTATCCTTTGTTCTTTTTTTCAACAACATTCTGGGTTTAGAACCAGGTGCTCTTAGAATTCAATGGGAGCAGTTTCTTAGTTCAGAGATTGTTATGCTATTCCAAGGATATTAGCAAAAACAAAGCTGGGTCACATTCATGTTTCTTACATGTGTGAAATTTTGAAATTTGGATGGAATTTCAAGGACTTTGTTGGCCAACCAGACAGGCTTGTTAAAATCATACTGTTTCAGAATGAAGCTCATTGATAGTTTTTTGTATGTATTAATCACAGAATATCAACACATTTTTATGCAGTGCTGGAGGAATGGCATTGTCAAGTTTAGTGCCTCAAACTGTGAGCTCAATATCTTTGCTAGCTAAAAGTACGATTACTGGGTTACAGATCTGGTCATTGTATGGTCTTCTTTTGACTATTGAAGCTTCTGGTTTCTCATATGTATCTCATGTTCAGGTACTTGAATTTGTTTTCACTTTATACTGTTCAAAAGGTGGGATAATTGTATCCATCATAGTCAGTCTATATACTTCCAAAGATGGCTTTTCATTAACTTTGTTATATTCATTTCAGTCGTGTTTATTACTTCCCTTTTCTCTCTGTCTTAAACAATGATCAATCTTGGTAACTGAAACATGCGCTGATGCATGAGAATCTGCTCCTCTTTTGATATATTGTTGGTGATTCGATAACTTTGATCACATAAAAGAAGGTTTAGGTGTGGATTGTGCCTGGCATTGATGGTCTCAAGTATCTTGCTCGGTACTCCTTTTTGAAGTCAAACTTGTCTAAAAATGGAGTTCTTGGCCAATCTTCAATCTGTTGCATTTGTATGAAATGTAATGCTCAGTTGAGTTTGCTATGTTTCTTAAAGAGAATACAAATCTAACTTTTTGGCTAGTTATCTTTCTTGATTTATTTGGTCATCAAATAAGTCAATGGTGGCTATGCATATGTAATCATTTATGTTGATTTGTTGATGTTTTGTCCTTGCTCTTCTTTCCTTTATCCTTCTGTATGCAGGCAACACTTGGGCTTGCTTTGGACATTCTTCTGTCTGAGGAGAATGGATTGGTTGACTTTCAGCAAGGAGTGGGCCGCCTTATAAATGCTATTGTTGCTGTTCTTGGTCCTGAACTTGCCCCTGGAAGCATTTTCTTTTCACGCTGCAAGGTATTGCCTTCACAAGTGCTGTACTTCTGAATTATTTTTTAGGAGTGGTTTTCATTCTTTACCATCTGTCACTTGTTTGGCATTGCATGCCAAACAAAACTATATATCTACATTGGCTGAATGAATTTTATTTTTTTGTCAATTTTTTATACTTTGTAGTTCATAGAGGGGTTTTTTTTCTCCATAAAGTTGATCATATTCATCTGATGATTTCTTTATACAGTCTGTCATTGCAGAGATAAGCTCCTGGCAAGAAACGGCCACATTGCTAGAGTATGCTGACAAATGCTTATTTCCTTTCTTTCTTTTTTTTTTTCCCATTCTGATATTTGCAATGGAAGCTCTTTTCTGCAAATATGGTTGTTGTGATCTTATTGAAAACAATAAGCTTCAAACTTTTCTTATTTATTTATTTATTTGGGTTTCTATCTGTTGAAGATTTTAGCTAATAGCTGCATCAATCTGGCAGGAGTGTTCGTTTTACACAGCAACTTGTCCTTTTTGCTCCACAAGCTGTTTCTGTGCACACTCATGTGCAAACGCTTCTCTCAACTCTGTCATCAGGACAGGTTTTGCTCCTTTTTAGTTTGAAAAAGAAAAGTTGTTTGTTATCATTCCTTTAAATAATACAAATTGGTTTCATTGGAAGCAGCCAACTTTAAGGCATCTTGCTGTCTCCACCCTACGGCATCTCATTGAAAAGGATCCAGTGAGTAGCCATGGAATTTATGTTTCATATTTGCCAAGCATCAAACCTCATCCCAATATGTCCAATCCTTGTGCTTAAAATTTCCTTGGCAGGTTTCTATCAGTGATGAGCAAATAGAAGATAACTTGTTTCACATGCTGAACGAGGAAACTGATTCTGTGTAAGTCAACAATATCCTTTTTAACCATGATGTTTGATCAGTACCTAGGTTGCAGTATCATGAATGGTGGTGGCTGCAGTGTTAAATATATGTCCTCATGTCATTTGATCTGTAAGCTAGAATTGCAAAGTTGCTATTTGTTTCCAATGAACTTTTATGTCTTTTTTTTGCTTGTAAGGTGAATTCTTTCTTGTGCCTATGCTAAAGTGCCATATTTGGGTGAGCAAGTATGTTCACTCTTCCATCCTCAATCAATCAGTAGTATTTTAGTCACGTTGTTCATCAAGAAAGAAGTGATATTTAAGACTCTTCTTGCTAGAAGAGGCTGAATGCTACTAAAGTTGTCTTGTTGAAGGATTGCTCATCGCAAAGAAGTGCATGAGTTCTGAACTTATTATCATTTTATAAGTATCTTGTACAACTTGTCGACTTACAAAGTTCTATAAACTGCAGACTTAAATTAGGATCAGTTTTCTTGGTTGTTATAGTCACTGTCATTCGTACCCAGTATGCTGGGGGTAATATAAAGTTGGTTTACTTTCTATTGAGTCCTTTCAAGCAACATAAGGATGATAAATTATGTCTGTTGCACTTGCTTATATTAAATACGATAGAGATCTCAGGTTTTGCTTGACTGTTGTATCAGTGACTAGAATATCATTAGAAATCCCTTGTTGCAAATAATGTTTCACAATCTTTATCCTGTGTAAGCAAGAATGCTTCAAAGCAGACCTTTTCTGTAACAATGTGTGCTTTTGTGTGTGGGAGATACAAACTCATTTGTATTGTAGTTCTTTCCTTCTACTTTTAGTCTTTAAATTGCTCTCATTCTTGAAGGATTGGGAGTCTGGTACAGGCCACAATTATGCGATTGCTCCTTGCTTCATGCCCTTCATGTCCATCTCACTGGATATTGATTTGTCGTAATATGGTAAGTTCCTGGAAAGCTACCTCTGAGAAGATTAGAATTATTTTTGTTTTCTTGGGATCAAGCATATGATTCTATGCAGAGAATAACATAAACCTTTGTCTAATAATATTTGGAGAATCTTTACTATTATATCAAGCCAAACCCTGGTTTTCTTCATTGAGCTGCCTTTTGAACTTGGGTCACCATAGTATGATTTTGTTAGTGGTAGACATATTTCATCTGGATTAGAAAATGAAGCAAGTTACGGTTTTACATAATATCAATGCTTTCAGGTGACTGCTCTTATCCATGATAATTCTTCACTTTTCTTGGCAACAAACAAGCCCTTCAGGCTCTTGTTGGTTGTCTGGCCAAGGCTCCCAAAGTGTCAGCTAATGCTCTTTAAAAAGCATCTGAATCAGAATACCATTAAGAGGCAGATGGGACCATTATATCCTAGATATTTATATGGAATCTGATCTTGAAGTATTATAGCACTCCTCTCTATCAAAAAACTAAATTACTGTAAAAAACCTGTCTCCAAAGAGTTTTACAATCCCACGTGCTTAAAACGACAGAATAATATAAGAGATATCTGTCTTTCACTGGTTGTGGGAGCATATGATGCTTGTTTTAAGAGATTTGACATCATGGCATCCTCATCTGCAATTGGTCATTAGTGTCTATCCTATTTAGAAACCCTGTCCAAGCTGAAAAGCTTGATTTCCAAATGAGATGGAACTATACAGAAGGGATGTATATATGGAACAGAGGAGATATTCTACAAACCTAAAACTAGAATTTCCAAACCACTCCAGAGTTCACCCCCCCTTTACCAGTCTACATACAGAGGCAAAACGAATTCATAACAAGAAATAACTTCCAACAAATTCTCCAAAAAGAAAACATGAGAACCATTACCAATCTTATGTTTTATGGACAGAGATAACACCACCTATGAAATAGCTTGCGGGGACTTGCTTGAGCAACAATAAATCCAGCCTTAATTTGGTCTCTAATTATAGATAAAGTTGTGGAGTTTTTGAACCTTTGAACTCTGGAAAAATTGGGTTGCTGATTAGAAAATTTATTTTGCCTCGACCGTGATAAATGAGAATCTTTAATATTTTCCAGGTACTCGCTACATTGGGAAGGCAAGATACTGATACCAATAGGAGTGCTGGAAATGATTCTCTAAATGGTCCAGACAACGACTCAGGACTGGACCTTGGGGAAGATGATGAAAACATGGTTAGTAGCTCTAAAGGCATGCCGGTGCAAGGTTATGCTTTTGGAGCTCACAGGATCAATCATAATAGAGATAAACACCTCAGATACCGAACTAGAGTTTTTGCTGCCGAGTATGACCTTACATATCTTTCCTCTCTACCATTCATGTTTCCTTGTCATATAATATATATTTTTATTTTTGTTAAGTTGTTTTTGCTGACCACAAGGAAAAAAAAAAAAAAGTTGTCCATCATGTTTTACTTCTTTCCAATAATACCTGAATCTAATTTAGAGGTTCTCGTTATCATCGCACCTTCCATCATTTACTTCATTTATTTGATCACCATCCATATATTATCTGAAATGTACATAAGTTTCTGGCTCCAAATTGAGACCTGAGTCAGTAAATAATGTGGAAGTCTTGCTTTATTCTCTTACTCGCTTTGATGAGAATATTGTCAACTGATTGTGTGCATATATGCATACTAAACAAAATTTTATTGTAAATGGTTATTATATGTGCCAAAAAGGCTGCAACTTTAAGTTATTGGATTTAAAAGATGCTTTAACAAAAACCAGTTTGTACTTGGTCAAGCTAATAATGCAACTTTCAACTCAAAGGAGTTCACTGTACGAGCAGCTTAATGCCTGTTGTCCTGTGTGCAAGCCTTGTGTCACTTGAACATGAACCTAATATCCTCTCTTGCCATAGAAAGCACTGGTCACAATTTGGTTGAAATGAGTTTTCTGATTTGACTTTATTTCCAACATCATAGTAATTTAATTAATTAATTTGGTGGAAATTAGGTGTTTGAGTCATCTGCCTATAGCTGTTGGTAAGAATCCTGTTCATTTTGATCTCTCTTTGGCGAGGAAACAATCTACTAATGGGGAACACTCGCGAGACTGGCTAGTTCTCCATGTTCAAGAGTTAATTTCACTGGCTTATCAGGTGTGGATATTGTCATTGTTGAACAGCTGTATTAGTTTGATACACACACATTCACACACGCATATTAAAATTGACAGTGTTTTGATCTTTCATCTGTCATAGATTAGCACAATACAGTTTGAAAACATGCGGCCAATTGGTGTGAGACTCCTAACTGCAATTCTTGACAAGGTAAATATGGGTGCTGGACACTGCTTTAGAAAAGTTTTAGGTATTTTGTTTCCACTCAGTTTGCTAATTAAGTTCCAGTTAGATACTTTGTCCTCATCATGTTTGGAGAACAGTGGTGGCATATAATGCATATATTGAGTTGTAGTTACATTCCTTTTCCTGCCCATGTGAGATTTGCATGCATCGTGTGCTTCTAAACTTGGTTTTTAATTGCACTTTGTTTCTTCATGTCAGAAATGTTTTGTATTTGCTTTGAGTTATGTGGTAGTTCTGCTGCTTTATATAAGAACCAAGGATGCTAGGAATTCTGCTATGAACCTAGGTAGCTTACTGCTGATTTTGGAACTAGTGGCACAAATCTTTGAGGCATGATGCTTAATAGGTGATGGATGTGAGAAGTTGTTCTGGTGATATACGGGTGTGGGATAGGGCCACCAGCTGATGTGTTACAGGTTCTACCAATAAGTATGCAAAGTCAAACACTATATATGTGGACTTCGAGGAATTTGAATCAAAATCCAGCTGTATTTCATCAAAATCAAATTGTCTTTAGGTGGCTCAACTCAGTGGTCAGGAAGCAATGTCTTATGTTGGAGGCTTAATGAGGATAAAAAAGGAAAAATTGGAGTTTAGCTTGCTGTTCATTGTGGAGGCATGTGTGATTCTGGGGGTTCCTCCAAAGTCTTCTTTGCCCTATGAACTTTGATCCTTTCTTGTACTTGAAATCTCTCAATTGGCAATGTTAATTTAAGTCAATGTCACATGTGGAGGAGATGAGGAAATAATGGATCTTGTTTTGTTGTGCAACTGTCAGATAACTATGATGGGTTATGCTTGTTAGCTGTTACATGTTATAACTTAGTTGTGGCATTTTGTGCAGTTAATGTCTCCGCCTTACATTGTTGGGGCAGCTTTTTTCTTTCCACATTCTCTGTTTGTCAAATAAAAAAATTTCCCTCTTAATTTGTTCTATTTTTATCTTCTTGGATTACAGTTTGAGAAATCCCCAGACCCAGATCTTCCTGGACATCTTCTACTGGAACAATACCAGGTATGTTATTTGCTTAGTTATTAAATTCTGTTAGGACATTGATCTGGCTAATGGTCTGGCTCACCTGTACTAGCTCAACCACTGTGCTTAGTTGATAAAATATGCATAGTGGAATATTATAACAGTTTTCACTGTTAATTCACTTCTAATATTTCTTTATACTAACAAAGTAGAGTTTGAAGAGGGGCTCTTAAATAGTCTGACGTGAACAAATACAAACTGTTGATTGATTTGTTTTTCTCTGAATGCACTAATGCATTCATACATGCACATATGAATTATTTACGCTTCTCTGTTTTTTAATTTGGGTTATTTGATATGTAGGCCCAACTAGTATCTGCTGTTCGCACAGCATTGGATGCATCTTCTGGTCCTATTCTTCTCGAAGCAGGGCTTCAGCTGGCCACTAAGGTTCTGACTTAACATGTGATTAATTTTTTTCTTAAAGTAATTGAAATTCTGTACATATAAGAAAATGAATTGACATTTTGTGTTTTAGATAATGACCAGTGGAGTACTGGGTGGTGATCAAGTTGCAGTTAAACGCATGTTTTCATTAATTTCTAGGCCACTGAATGACTTCAAGGATGTTTATTATCCTTCATTCGCAGAGTGGGTCTCATGCAAGGTATACCAAGTGATTGTTGCTTCAGTACTAGAACAAAGTAGCCATTTATGTCCTGCATATTTTTGTATACATTAGCATGCAGTGGACATCACTAACTAATTTGAAGATTTAATAGATCAAGATAAGACTTCTGGCTGCTCATGCCTCTCTCAAATGTTACACTTTCTCATTTTTGAGGAGACACCATAGTGGAGTTCCAGACGAGTATCTTGCTTTGTTACCATTGTTTTCTAAGAGTTCAAATATTCTGGGGAAGTACTGGATTGGGGTTCTGAAGGATTACAGTTATATTTGCTTATGCCTGGATGCCAAGAAAAATGTAAGCATAGCAGTCTGCTAGCTTTATGCTATTGATTGCTGTCTTGTTTGATTTCATTTCTGTTTATCAAGGAAATGTTTAAGTTAGTTGCTCTTTCCATACAGTGGAATCCATTCCTTGATGGAATTCAATCACCTATCGTTTCATCAAAAGTGCAGCTCAGTTTAGAGGAATCCTGGCCAGTGATTCTGCAAGCACTTGCATTAGATGCAATTCCTGCAAATACCCATGGGAATTCAAAGGAAACAGATGAAAATACATCAAATAATAGTTTAATATCTGGATATAGCATGGTTGAACTCAAGTTGGAAGATTATCGATTTCTATGGGGGTTTTCCCTGCTTGTTCTATTTCAGCGACAACATCCAACTCTTACTAGACGAATAATATTACTAAGTTCTGCTGAAGTAAGATATGGTGGAGATTCGCCAACTGAAGAGACAAATACTGCAGCTTTGAAGCAATATGAGATTGTTTTGCCAGTTTTCCAGTTTCTCTTGACAGAAAGATTTTTCACTGAAGAATTTATTACTCTGGATATTTGCCGAGAATTGCTGCAGGTTGTGTCCTATTTCTTTGCCCTTTGCTCTAAAAACATGTAAAAGCTTACTTTGCTTCATTGATTCATTGTGTTTCATCTTTCTAGACTTGTTAGAAAGAACTTGTGATGTCACTCACTTGGCCCTAATGATATAAACTCTAGTGCTGCATGTGTTTCTAAAAGCCATATTGGATAGGAAGCGAGAATGAAGACAGTGTCTTCTGTGCTTGTAGTGATGTATGTTCTTGATGCTTGCATCTCAGGATGTCAATCCAACTTTTTTCAACATTAAATTCCGGGTGACAAATTTTCAATCATGTCCATGTCATGGCAAGGAAGACAGGCATGATAGATCATTTGTAAGGAAGACTCAATTTTTCATGTCGATATAAGATACAAAACTATTGTACTTGAACTTTCAAAAGACTAGTTTCACATGTTTCATTGCAAGAATACGTAGTATAATAAACACATCTTTTAGCTTCCCATGCACTATCATGTGAATCTGCTGGTGAAGGACTTTTACCTTTTTGTGATTCTGAGATGACTGCCTTCTTATGCTCAATATCCATGGCCATGCCCTACTTGTTTATGCCTTCTTATCATCCTGAATCAATGCAGGTTTTCTTCTACTCTATTTACATGGATAATTCTTGGAATACTCTTTCAATATCAGTTCTATCACAGGTAAGTTTCATTTTTTCCAAATAATTGATGTTTGTTTTGTGAAAGCTCCTCTTTAAGTCTAAAGAAAATCATGCTTGTTTTCTGAACATCCACAACTAATTAGAATTATTGCACCATTTAAGCAGTGAGAGATGATTGCATGCCATGGCACAGCAACTACTACAACTTTAACTGGAGCATTAAAGAGATTTCACATTGTTAATGTACTGCTACTAATTATTTAAGTCTTGATGGCTGTGCGCAGCATTGCACCATGTCCTTCTAGTGATGTGTTTATAAATACCTTTTGCTGATAAAGGAATTAGTTCT
>Ga0325405_1007202_pt1 | contig 11220 bp, 8 predicted proteins | sample PopdelMetagenome_21_FD_205663 | JGI IMG/M metagenome (GOLD analysis project Ga0325405, IMG submission 205663) | Populus deltoides microbial communities from Bellville, Georgia, United States - Xylem-Control-R2 | ecosystem: Host-associated > Plants > Phyllosphere > Stem > Wood/Secondary xylem...
TTTTTTTAATATATTTCTTAATAAAATACATTTTAAACTACAATAATTATCCTCCTCTAAAATATCATCCTTGTCACACTCTAGAATATCAATCAAACATTTAACAAACACAAATATCATATAAATTGATCTTCATCTAATCCTATCTAGGGGTGATTTAGATTTGATATTTTCCAAGTTACTATTTGCCGTCTAAATGGAGACAAATGTGGGAAAACAGCTCTGGTAATTTGTGCAGGAATCAAGATGGCTCTGACCATGTATTTCTATAATTGGCAATAAAGTAATGGTAGTAATAAAAAAATGAACTAGCCCGCAAGCAGAGGAGATGCATTGAGTGTACTAGGACGTGATAGGAAGAAGGTTCAAAGAGTTGAGCGCGTGACGAACCAGATTCGTAGACGCAGTCATTATTCTGTTTAGGTACCCTAGAGATGTCCAAAAGCCACGTCATTTCCCAATGGCTCAATGAACCTAGACCGCGAAAGATTCCATTAAACAATACCCTAATCGCCGCCGCCGCCGCCACTCGATCAGATCTGAGGTCAGCATCCAACGCTGCTAGCATAGTTACTGCCTCCCTGCCACTATCTCGTCACATCAAATCTCTTTTTTTACCACCATTATTCTACTACGTACTTTTTGTTTTTTTACAATGTCAATTTCTGTTTTTTTATAAATAAAAATATTATATCTATATTTTTAAAATATCATTTAAAAATAAAAATAAACTAAAAAATATTTTAAAAAATCACATAACGTTATAATACCAAATTATATAATATACTAATGAAGTTTAATGTCCCTTTTACTGAACTAAAAAAAGCTTAGTATTTCTTTTATTATTTATCTAAACACAAATTATTATGAATTAAAATAATATAATAACAAAATTATTCTTGAAAAAAATTGTTGAATATATAATTGGGATAAAATTATCTTTTTCCTAAATACATTTCAAGAACAAATTAAATGCAACCAACCTGCTGTCGCTGTCATAATTAGTGCAGCAACAACCATCTTATCAACATCATCGCTCCATCTCCATCACTTCTTTATCATTGCCACTTCACCACCATTACACCACCACTACTTGTTGTCATTATGACTACAATACACAGTGGAGGATATGTTCATATAAAACATTTCACGGGAGGAGATTTAACTTTTACATTTTTTTTTCTTTTGTAAACCCCCGTCACGTAAAATAAACCATCTGGCGCATGATCTACAAAAATCAACATCAAACCTGAGAAATTCAGTGAAATTGATTAGATTTTAAATTTAAATTTTATAAATTTTAAGGTTGATAGTTTATATTGTTATTAATTTTAAGACCTATAAAATTACTTGAGGTATGCACAAGCTGAATCGGACATCCATGTTAATTAAAAAAATCAATATCAAATAAAATATATAATTCAATTAGTTAAGTTATAAATTTATTATTTAAAAATTATCAGTTTGAATCTTATAAATTTTAAAATTATTAAATATTTAATTAATTACTAACTTAAAAATTATATAAATATTCAAGATTTAATCATGAAAAAAAAATCAGCAACGTTTTCAGATTTGAAGATGAGAATAAATAGAGTCATTACCCACTTGCGTCGTCTACTTGGGTCCGTACAGGCTTGGTAGGGGGGAAAACAAAAACTCGAGTAAAATAATTTTGGGACCACAACGGTGTCTACACCGACTTCCTCAAGCCTCAGCCGTTGATATAAATGGGACCACAGATCCATGGCACACTGAAAGGCTGGCAGTGTTTGTTTTTTTAAGTGCAATCATGTTTTCAAAGATTTTATTTAAAAAAAAATATATGATAATATATATATATATATATATATATATATATATCATGAAGGTAATACGCGGGCTATATTTTAGCCACCTTTGCTGACGCGGCAACGATACCTTGTCAAACGAAAGAGAGAGATTATCGACCAAGAATAATACAAACCAAATCTGCAAGTAGCCCATGATATCATCAAATGGAGAATTTAGACAGCAACAAATAAAGAATATATATTCTCCGACCATTTTTAGCTTGATAAAGAAATTAAGGGATTGACAAGACGGTAATCACAACCTCTTGTCAAGGATTCAAGTAGATAAGGCTTTATGGAATTCACTGAAATATTTTTTACAAGAGAACCACGACCGTGGTGACAGTAAATAAATTTACCTATAAACGAAATGGTATGTGGTTTTAACTGTGCACGATTTCCTGTTTATCTTCTTCTCATATTTTACAGTAGATTATGATGACGTAATTTTTGAAATTTCTGTCAAACATTCATTTAAGTCCCCTGTCTTTTTAACTCTTAGGTGATTGATCCTTGAATTTTGAAAAATTTATTCAACCTGTAACGGCTAACGAAATAGTAGCATTCAAAGCTTCACACCTTGCTAATAAGAGAACCTCATTTTTCATACAGAGGTCTACAAACATGTCGTTCGTTCACATAATGACCAGTCCAAGAATACGGTACATAATGACCAGTCCAAGAATACGGTGGGCCGACTGGCTATATCATTACAAATCTTTCATTCTCAAACAGGGAATCCGGCAGTAAACTGCAGTACTAGACTTATCTATTGTCTCCCGTCTAAGCTCTTCAAAGTTTCCCGATTTGAAAAACATTTGTGCCAAACTGCTAATGGGATAGACTAATTTACTAAAGATCTTGCATACAACTCTGTCAGCAATTACTTTCTCCATTAGGCTTAGCTTGCATGGATCATGTTGGAAGATGAAGCAAAATACAGACCAAAGCATGGCAATGAAGAGATCATATTCACCTACAACCATATATGGCTACGAGCGTGACCGTGCATGCTCAGGTTTGTGGGTGTATTCATAATCAAGATGAACAAAGGCACGCTCAATCTCTGGCAGTAGCTCGAGCTTCTCTTGCAAAGATTCCCCAATGTCGTGAGCCTCCTGCAAGGGCATGCTCGAAGGCAGGACAATGTCAACCTCGACAAAATAGTGAGACCCAAAGGTGTAAGCCCTAACTGTATCAATGTGTCTAATGGCCTTGTGATGGTTCCAGCAAAGGTATGTTAGTTTTTGTAGATAATCTGGTGTAGCTGATTTTCCAACAAGAGAATTCACATTCTCCAACACGGTCATTGACCATGTGCGAATGGTGTACAAGGCCAGCTGCACCAATATCAAACACATTTTTTTAGCACGTGCAGATGCAGTAAGTAAAAGCAGAGGTTTTCATTAAGCTTATTTGATTCCCTAAAACAAGGCTAGCAAATGAAAGATTCAAATCTGCATCTATGAGCTCTAAATCTCGACGTGGTCGGTTTCACCTTATGGAGAAGCATAATCATGACATTTTGCGTGCCCTATTGCTTAAGAGGTCCCAAAAGGGGTGGATTAATATAAACATCAGAGAGCAGGATAGTTGCACTCATCTATAATCTTGTCCTCATTTGTAACAGTTTAGGATCTCAAGAGTCCAACAGATAGCTATATGTAAGTGATAGATTCAGATGCGTTTGCCAAAGAAATCAAGACTCAGTTTGCAATGCAAGCACCAGAACGACTGTAGATGGATTTAACCATTCTAGATAACTACTATGTAAACTACTAGTGCTGAATTCAAATAGAATAGAGCTACCCTGGTGCCAAAGAAGAGCAGAGAAAAGTAAGAACAGGCAGGGGAGGGAGGGAGTGCAATCACTTACAACTATAGCACCAACAGGATCCATCCAGTCCTCCAAGTAATTAGCAAGTAGTGCCGCAACAAGGCCAATGGTATTTGTAATAACATCAAAAAAATGATCCTGGGCATAAGCTTTGACAATCTCATCAGTAAAGGAGCGACAATAAATCATCAGCACAAGTTTCACCAAGGTCACTGATAGCATAATGCCCACAATCCAGCGCTCTTGCTCCTTGGTCAGATCAAAGTCACTCTCCTGGAAGAGCATTACAAGAAATGTGAGATGCGGTCACACATCATCCTTTCAAGTACACCTAGTAGTCCCTGCCGTCTCAAGAAATAATAAGGTGTTTGTTGATTGAAAACATTGAAAATTGTGAATTTCCAAAAATGAAATCCACTTACATCAGACAGCAATGCGCGCACTGATTCCAATATAATCTGCAATCCTAAAGTTGCCATGACAGAGGCAAAAACAAGAATCCCCTGCATATGATTCACAAGTTTGGGAAATCTATTATTTCATTAGACAGACTTCCATATTCATAAGCAGAAAAGAGAAATATGCCCACTGTTATTCAGGCATATAGCAATAATGAAACAGAAAAGGAAGAAAAAACTTAGCAATGAAACTGCATCAAGATCATGATGAAGTTTATTGCACTCGTACTGGAAAATTTGACCGGAAATTGAAAGCATAATTGATAGAGGACTGACCAAAGGCTGCATGCGTTTCTTTCCAATGGGATACTTATAAGGGTTTGGTGTTTGCATAGAGAATGCAGTAAACCATAGGATAAAGCCAGACAAAAGATCAAGAAGAGAGTCCAAAGTGGACGCAATGATGGCTAATGAACCACTTTTGATGGATGCATAAGCCTTAGCTACAAAAAGAACCATATTTGCAAAATTTGATATTCTAATTGCAAAGGTCTCACTTCTAGCCAAAATTTCCTTCTCTTCCTGCAACAACAGCAACGGCAAAAATTTCAGCTTAAACCATTAGTCATGCACTGAAACAAAGGGAATGAAGCCACTTAGCCACACAAACCTTTGACATTCCAGGAATAAATCCACGCTCTGCCAAAGCATCCATTTCATTAAAGCCCTCGAGCATTTCCACCTGCTGCTGATAGTACTCAGCTATGTTATCTTCAGGACCTAAAGCCACCAAGCAAAATGGTCGAGACATGACTCATATACCATTATCCATAGCAATAATTTTTCCTTACATGAAAGGTACTAACATTAGCTGCAAAGAGACGACTATTCAAGCCAAGTCATGAAAGGAAGGGCTTTGCCAAAACTCTTGAATCATAGACTCTAGTTCATGACATTATCAAAACTAACCTGCGACTAAAACCCCTGCCAATAAATCATGATTAGTTCTTCATTAATTCAATCCACCATATCTAATCATTTTTTTAATCAATTATAGTGTTAAACATCCTATAAATGGAAAAGGAATATCGTCATATGCACGTATAAAAAATAAAAAAACACACCCCAATTCGTTTTTTTTTTTTTTCAAACTCCGATTATACACGCCCACACACTTGAAAGGGTGGGAGATAAACATGTAAGCTAAAGATTTGGCAATATCAAATCTAACTCACCTACATTAGTGCTTAAAGACTTTAAGTTGTCATATTTTCCCATTAAAACCTCATGCTTAATTAAACACTTTAAGTCACGTATATAAAATCCTACCAGTCAAACACCAACCCATCGGATCTGTCTTTCATACCAACCTCTGCTGTAATTTACACAGCTAGAGCCAAACACTCACGGTACCATCTTAACAACCCAGAAACGTTCAAAAAAGGATCAAACACATTTTTTTGTGACCCGATAAAAAAACCCAGATGCGCCAAACTTGAAAAAAATCAGTACTTTGACACCAAACAAGGAAAAAACAAAAAGAAAATCTGACCGAATATTGCCATTTAAGACCAAAAAAGAAAAACATTTTCATAGCGATTAAGCAAAACAAGCATGACAGTTTATTGTTACTTTAATAACCCTAATTACTACAGAAAAAATAAGTATTTTTTTTTAAATACCTAAAACTCCATAACAATCATGAATTCCGCGAGGAGGCTTTTTCTCTTTGCGTTCGGGTGATAACTGATACCCGTCGAAGTTTAACTGCCACGACCCGTCGCCTTTGTTGTTTGGAGACAGCAGTGAAAGCTCCTCCTCGTTCTCGTTGTTCACCGGTTCCACCATTTTCGGGTTGATTTTCTGGTGAAGGTGATTTGTAGCCTGGGTGGTGTCTGTGTGCTCTTGACAAGTGGGTTGTATTTAGCAAGTATTGGATATGTTACCCGTGCTTCTCCCTTTATATAGAAAAAAGTGATAGATTAAAAAAAAAAAGAGTTTTAGGTTAACAGAAAAAGTTTGAAGTTGTTGATTTAAGTGATAATTTAAATAATTTAAAAATACAATAATTAATAAATTGAATAAAAATAACTACACATGGGTTTTATGTGTTGATCTTTTAACTTGACATCAATGTTTTATTAATATTATGTTGGCTTCATGTCACAGGGGTGTTGAGAGATCATATCCATGCTTTGTAATATTAATGAGGTAAATAAAAGTTACACTTATATATCCTGATAGTTCAATATTTGCCGCACTAAATTCAAAACCTTTTAAAATAGGCTAACTCTTGATGATGCCTTAAAAAAGAACGAGGTCGCTCAGGCAAGTGCAATAACTAAATCTAGCTGTGACATTGTTAAGTTAGACTCGTCTAATAAACGAAATAAATATAGATAGATGTGCAAGTCATGTTTATATATCATAGGATTTCAACTACTTCAATGTTGTGTTATTTAAACATTTTAGATTCATTTTGCATGTATAAATGTTTTTTTATTTGCATTAATAGGTCTACTCGTGATTATAAATTGCGATAATTTATTGAGTTTAGTTATTGCAATATTTTGCAGAATTTTTTAAGCGGGATAAAATTTTAGATATAATTCCTATATAAAGAAAAACTTGTCCAGATTTTGTTAAGATTATGAAATTTTCAACTCCATAGAAATAATTAATTGAATTAAATATTAGATTAACAAAGTAAATAATAAATCTAAAAAATATTTTTTTTTGTTATATTTAGACAAGGCAATAGTCTCCCTACAAATTATTTAACTCAACTAGTCAGCTTATTGATTCAACTGTATAAACTAGTCCACCAATCCATATAAAAACTATGATTTTATAAACTTTTTTTTCAAGTATACTTGGCAAGTTAAGATGTACATCTTCATCTAAGATACAGATTAAAAAACAAACTCTAGTTAATATCTCAAGATTTTACCATTCACACGATAACTTAGCTTTGTATTTATATGTTACCTAGTTAGCTGGTTTAACTGACTATTATGAAACAATTGACTGGATAGCCATGAAATTTAATTGGTGTTACCTTTATGAATTTAGACAACAAAAAATATGCTATTTTACCAAGATTTATTATAATTTATAATCGCAGTATTTAAATAGACATTATATTTATAAACCATAATATTAATTAAATTTTGTTGTTTTGAAACTCAACATAAAAAAAAATAGTGCTATTTCATCAAAAACAAATTGCTCTTATATTAATTCATTATTTTTAAAAAACTTTATGCTAATTGAACAATTTATTCAAAGTATTATATCCTTTTGAAAAATTATGTTGTTTACGTAAGGGTCCATTATTGGTCTTGTAGGCAAGACACGTGCTAGGTGGAGTGAAGGAGCAGGATGTCGTGCAGAGGTCTCTGAATGAATCAAGAGTGTGTCCTTGACCAATGATGATTTCCTCCCGGAAGCTTGTTGCGTTGCTGGGTCCGAGTTTGATATTTTGGATCGGGTGTTGGATTTTTTATCTTGGCCCTTTTGAATTCTAGGGTCGTCCAAGGAGCACGTGGGTGTGATTACTATTTTTGTTTCTGTTTTTATATATTTTTTTAAAATTATTTTTAAAAATATATATTAAATAATTTTTTTAGTGTTTTTTTTAATGATTTTGATATTTTTATGCTAAAACAAAAAAAAATATCTTCATATATTTTATAATTAAAAACTATTTTAAAAATCAACTTCCATTACAATCTCAAATACCTCCTTTTAACATCACCCTTGTCTCTATCATTATGACTTGAAATTAAAGAGACTGTTTGGCATTGTGTTTGTAACTGAATTTCATTAAATTTTGAAATTTTTTTTGTTAAAATTGAGTGCAGTTTGTACTTTTTGGATCGTTTTGATGTGCTGATGTCAAAAATAATTTTTAAAAAATGAAAAAATATTATTGATATATATTTCGACATGAAAAGCTATTTGAAAAGTAACCATTACCACACTATCAAATACACTCGAAAACTTTGATTTCAATTGCAAAATATCAAGAAGCATGATATGATGATGAAAATAAAAAAGATAAGGAAATCTTTGCTGTTGCAAGTCGCAATTCTTGTGGCAATTTGAATTAAAAGGATTCCTTTCCTTTTTTCAAAAAGCAACGCGTGCTGGTTCAATTTTATCCATGAACTTTTTAATAAACTATATTTTATAGACCTTGACTTTTCAGTTTTCCGGGGATTGGCATGCTGTCTTGTTTTCGGATTTCCAAGATTGGATTTATGAAAGGGAGGGAGAGAGAGAGAGAGAGAGAGAGAGAGAGAGAGAGAGAGAGAGAGTTGATGCAATATTCTATTCCGATCAGAGAAAAAAAAAGCAACGTCGAGAGACAAGGAAATCACAACTCACCCTCTTTTCGAGACACTAAAGAAATCGAGGGGGGGTCCACACCACGAGAAGGGGGGGGTTTCGGTTTTTTATTTCATTTGAAATTATATTTCGATGGGTTTTTAAAAATATTTAATTAATATTACTTTACTGTTCTTTTATAGTTTTGGTTTGTGCATGTCAAAAAAAAAAAAAATTCTTTTAATATATTTTAAAATAAAAAATATTTTAAAAAACACTTTTCTAACACAATATTAAAAAACACACTACCAACACAATATTACGTGTTTGATAATCTTTTTTCCCTCTCTTAATACACGTTTATGTCTTTATAGCTAAAACACTTAAAAAAAATACTTAACCTATAATATCATTTAAAATTAAATAGATGGTGTTTGTAAGTGTAATAGCAGTTATTTTTTAAAATATTTTTTATTTAAAAATACATTAAAATAATATTTTTTTAAATTTATTTATGATATCAATACATAAAAATAATAAAAAATATAAAAAAATAATTTTAACCACATTTTTATATGAACACACTTTCGAACATAGTCGTAATAATACTCGGTTCATACTCTCTGCACCAAAATTTATGAGATAGACCGAGAAAACTAAATACTCGAGACTTCGGAAATAAATTGAAAATACTAGCCATTTCATTACTAACATTAGCAGATGTATTAAAAAAGGGTGGTGGTCAAATGTGTTGAAACCATTCATCATCTCACATTTCACCACGTGCAACACTATTCCCTGTACAAACTTCCTTCTCGGCCCCACAAATTTTAGAATTATTTCAATTTGATCATCCAATTTAGTTTCTTTTAATTTGGTCATTGAAAGTTCTGTTGTTTCTTGTCTTGTGTTTTTTCATTGTCTCCAATTTGCATGTAATTGCGTGTTCAAGTGTTGGGTATTGCTTCAAGGTTAAACGACATCAGTTTTACGCTAGATAAATTTCAGTAACGGTAAAAAACTAAATTAGAAGAACATGGTCTTAAATTAACAGATCGTGAGAAAAAGATTTCTTATGAGTATATTAATTCAGATAGTTTAAAATTTAAAATTCAATGTGAAATTAAGAAGCTGCATCTTTTAAAAATCATCCTGAAAAAAATAAATTTAATCAACGTGCAGATGCTTGTCAAGCCTGATTTTTTAATAAAAAATTTAATTAATCTGCAAGATGTTATTAGACCTGAATTTTAAGAGTGTTTGATTATGTGGTAGTGATTGTATTGAAAAGTAATTTTACTTGAAAATATATTAAAATAATATTTTTAAAAAATTATTTTTAATTTTAGTATACCGATAGAAAATATTTTAAAAATATTAATTTAAAGTAAAAAAATAAAAAAATACATTTAAAACATAAAAATAAACAGAGATTTAATAAAAACATAATGAAAAGCTAGAAAATGCGGACAAGAGGGCCCAGGAACACCTTTTTGAAGACGAGTTTAAAATTTTTCGTGGGCAGTATATATGTGAAGATATGACAAGATTTATCTGTGATTTCTTTACGCATTGTCATGCATAGTCTGCATTCAGTTCCAATTTGGTGTCTTTTCTTTTCCCTCGAACTGTATCAAGAAACATCATATGAACAGTGAGAGTTGTTTGAAAAATGTAATTTTTTTTATTTTTTAAAAAATATTTTTGATATTAATACTTCAAAATATTTGAAAATACTAAAAAAAATATTAATTTGAAGAAAAAAATAAAAAAAAATTATTTTTTTAAAAATATTTTTAAAACACAAAAAAAAATAAATAGAATCTGAATCAATAATCAACCATAATACCTGCCTTTCAAATTATAACAATCAGTGACGTGAAATGATTGCTGGAGATGCGTGATTGGGCTGGTACTTGTTAGCATCGAGGACCTGGTTATATAATTCTTCGACTGCGACCCAAACCTGGGAGGCCTGGTTCGTCGCGCAGAGAATTATGCGGCATTGAAGGCCGAAGCCCATCCCACGATTCAGGTTGATCCAACGAGATCACTGGGTTAGAATGGTTTTTTCATGCGGTAATAATTAATTTTTAAAGTAGCTTTTTATTTAAAATAGTATTTTTAAAAAATCATTTTTAATATTAGTAAATTAAAATAATTAAAATTTTAAAAAACACTATTTAGAATGTAATTCAGACTTCTTCTAAATTCTATGCGCGCGCGCGCGCGTGTATATATATATATATATATAAAAGAAATTTTGGGGAGTTAATTGTGAGCAGAAACAGATTTGGTTGGTTGGTTTCCAGTTTTAATAAAATAACTTATAGGTTATTGTAATTTTGTAGTGTTCTGGATTGTTTTTCTTGTTTGCTGGCTACGATTAAACCAGAAAGTTAATTTCATTCGAAATCATGTCATGATTGCACCCCTACCCCTACCCCTACTCCTACTCCTACTCCTGCTGGAGATCATTTGTTTTTCCCCAGTTAAAACACTCGTTCTTCGCAACCATCCAAGGCAAAATAAGGGACATGGCTATTGCAATTATAAAAATGAAATCTTGACCCCTTTTATTTTTTTGTGAAAATCTCTGCGCTTGTTTTTATATTAAAAATCCCAGCACTCTAAAATCTAAATCATCCTGTATATCATTTTTAGTGTGTTACTAGTTTACTAGGTTGTGCTGTGCTATGTCTTGAATAATCGGAATTTATGGAATATAAATAAATGTAAAAAATATATATTTAATTTATATGATATTATTATTAAACTCAACTCAGCAAATTAACATTTAAATTTTCTTACTCAACTTTTTATT
>Ga0325405_1007204_pt1 | contig 11218 bp, 11 predicted proteins | sample PopdelMetagenome_21_FD_205663 | JGI IMG/M metagenome (GOLD analysis project Ga0325405, IMG submission 205663) | Populus deltoides microbial communities from Bellville, Georgia, United States - Xylem-Control-R2 | ecosystem: Host-associated > Plants > Phyllosphere > Stem > Wood/Secondary xylem...
TATTCTTCGAATGAACATGAAAAACATTGCTGTCATGGAAGTTGAATTTGGGGCAGCAGAAAATACTCATTTTTATAATTTCTTGTTGAATGGAAATGGAAACAAGTATTTGTGCAAGAAATGATATAACTTATCATACTTTGATGATTTGGTTTTGCAAAATCAAGAGGCTTGCAGAAGCAGAGGAGATCTTTGACCAGATAGAAATATAAACTTGAAAGAGGTATGAAAATATCAGATGAAAAACTTAATTCAAGTAACAACCGACAGACTAGCTCATGGCAGTCAATAATACTACTATCATCAGTAGATGAAATACACACCATCAACACCAAGATGAATGCAGTGAGAGAAGATTTGAGATTAACAGTACAGAACAATAACCAGTCATGTTCTCAATAGCATGGAAGGATTTCAATTGGTTTCGCAATTGGCGTAGGCCACAATGGGAGTTCAACATGGAAGACCTTTCCGTGACAAAAGGAATCTCTCACACCTGGAATCTTACCAGCCATTTTCAACTCTTTTGTCCGCGTGTTGAATGAGATGACATAAGTTTGGAAGTGCAAGTAGACAATATTCCCATCACTTGGATGGAAACCCAGCGGTTTTAACTTGTTCTCGCTACCATCAACGATTTCCTGGACCAAGGAACTTTCAGGGATCATTGCATTAAGAGAAACATGGTCCTCCAAGCTCCATTCCCCGTTATTATAATCCTTGAGTTTCCAAATATGAAAAGTCCGATCAATGCCCACACCTACCAATTCCATCAAACATAGAAAGCCCTGACGCACCCCAAAGCATTTTCCCATTGCGGGCAACAACCTGGTTTGCATATAAGAGCAATTGATGGAAGTGAATAGCTCTGGATTGAAGGGATCATAAGCAAAAATATGCTCACGATTGCACCAAACCAACTTCCCATTGTGTGCAACAACATCAGTAATCCACCAAAATTCGGAACCTTCGAGAACTGACCTATACCATTTTTTCGTCTCTGAACAATATGTCTTCATAACTATTTGCGTAGATTCTACTCTAGTGAAATGAACTACCCTAAATCGATATTTGCTATTAATAAAACTTTCTCCTTGACTATCTTCAAAATAGTAAGGTTCACAAACAAATCCCACCTTGTAATCATTCATGTAATCAGCTTCAAGCAAAGGGAGGGCAATCCATTGCATTGTAAATGGATTGCAGATATAATATTGCAACATTCCAATTTCAATCTTAGCTACACAGCATAACATCAAGTCATTGACGATAGCTGAGACCCTAACACACCCATTTCTTTCAGGGAGATAGCTGAGCTCAAATCCACGAAATTTGAACATGGGTTCATCCGAAAATGTGAACAGGACATTCCAACTGGGTTTACTCCAGTAACTGATGAGAAGAGCTGAAGGGTTTTGCTTGTAATGATGATTGAGATGGTGGATTATAAATCGACCAGCAAAATAAGGAGAAGATATTAGAGAATACCATTTTTTGCATACACACTTGCACAGAAACGCAGATTGAGTGGAGGGTAGCCTATGAAGAATTTCAATCAAGAGAGGTTGCAGATCATTAAGAGATAAACGGGACTGTTCTGATGAAGATGGGATATCTCTCCTTGTTCTTTTGTTGGAGCTGCATGACACAAGTGTTCGCTCTCTGCTTCTGCTTGGCTTCTCATCATCACCGGCCATGGCTCTTCTCTGTCCTCCTGTCCTCCCGCTATCTCTCGTCTCTCTCTTTTCCTTTACACACACACAACATAACAAAATAAACTAAATGGAAAAGCGTCCAAACAACGTTTATACTGTAGCTATAAACTCGTATTCACCGTGTATTTGAATAGTAAATTTATGATTTTACCTCTCAGATCATAAACAATTGGGCTGAATAGTAAATTTATGATTTTACCTCTCAGATCATAAACAATTGGGCTACTTAACGAGGATATCAAAGGTTTTTTCAATTTTTTTTTATGAACAAGTAAAAAACAAAAATATTCATGTAATAATTGTTTTTAGGTTTGGTATACAGAGGTACTTATGTTTTTTACTATTAAAATCACATTGATTTTACTTTATTAAAATCACATTGATTTTACTATTAAAGTCATCTCACATTGAAATAAAATTAAAAAAAAACATAACTTTGGTCCATGGTCATGGTTACCTTTTTCACGTTGTTTTTTATTTTTAATTTTTTTTGTTATTCTTGGATCAGGGTGAGGGGTAAATTTATAATTTAATGTTTAAATAATATAAAAAAATGATTATATTACACGCATAAGCACGTGAAAAAATATTATGGTATGCGTGTGATATCACCTAATAAAAAAACAACAGCTTTTGAATTATTTTAATGGACTCTCCATCCCTGGCTAGCGCTTATCTAGAACATACCTTCGTGTGTGTTATATGTGAAATTTTTTTCTTTTTTTCTTTTTTTTTTAATTTTTATGTCTAATCTTGAAAATTCTCAAAGCTACCCCTTAATTTGTTTTGCTTTTGTATTTGGCCCTTGTTTTTTTTCCTTCAAATTTTTATCCTTGATATTTTTGTAAAGTTTTAATTTTATTTTCCAATTGCAATTTGTCATTTGTGGTTTTTTTTACATTATGGTTCTTGTTCTTTTGATTTCTAATTTTTTTCTTAACTTTTTTTTTAATTTTTATTGGTTTTCAATTTTATCTTTTAATCTAAATTTATAGTATATATATTTTTTAATTTAGTCCTTATTCTTTTGATTTTTTAATCATTTTGATAAAGTTATTTTTTTCCTCAATTTCACACTTTAATTAAAAATTTATGGTTTCCCTCTAATTTATTTTTTTATTTTATTTTTTTATCATCATTCTTCTAATTATTATTTTTTATCCTTTTGTATGATTAATTTTTTCTTGCAGTTTCATCATTCAGTATTTGATTTATTTGGATTAGGTTTCACAGTTTTTTCATATATGGTGCTTCCAATCTAATAATTTAGATTTCAAATTTAAAAAGTTAACGCGTATCAACATTCATTTTTTGGCTTATTTTGTTTTCTGATTTTTTCTAGGATAACAAAATAAAACAGTATGTCTATGGAACCCCATTACAATAAATATTTATATAAGTTAAATTGGTCAAATCCAAAATTAAAGTAATTGTAAATTAACAAAAGCTAATATGCCTTGAAAAAAAAAAGTTTATCTAGAAAGAAAGTTATTGTCTGCTAGAACAATTTTTAGGTCATTTTATGAAATTGATTTGTCTTTTAAATTTCACATTTAATAAAACAATTATAGTTGTCATCTAATTTAGTTTTTTTATTTCAATTTTGATCATCATTTTTTTCATTGTAATTTTTTTTTTGAATTTTAGATCCTTTTATATAATTGATTTTTTTTTTAATTTCATTATTCAACATTTGATTGATTGGTGATTAAACTTCATCATTTTCTCTAAATAGGGTGCTTCCAGCATAATAACCCAGGTCAAAAGTGTTGTTATCTATTTTTGGGTCTCTGTAAAACAAGGAGAAAATACAAAAAAAAATATATTTGGAAAAAAACAAAAAACAATCATAACAATGAGAAAACGGATGCCAGAGCGCCTAAAAAATGGCTAAAAATTGATTTAGAAGGTTTGAAAATACAAAAATTAAAATTTGACAGTATATTGTTGACTGATGAGAGCCCTGTTGACAAAGAAAATTCAATTTGAGGAAGAAAAGTCCAACATAAGATGTTTATGGAGTCAATTAAATTTTATTGAAGGTTTAATTGAATTTATGAAGGGTTTGATTGTAAGAAATTTTGATTTTAAGTCAATTTGAGCTTTAATTGGAAGAAATTAAAGTTCTGGGGTCAAATTATAATTTTTAAGAGCTGATTTGGTCAAATCAAAGGCTTAATTGCATAATTATTGAAGTTTGATAGCCAATTAGGGACTTGATTGAAGAAAACCGAAACCAAAAACCATACTGGAAATGACACGTAAATAGAGGGCCTGGAATTGACTGAATCGGGGACTAAATTGAAGAAATTAAAAGTTTATTGATCAATTGAGGGTCAAATTGCATAAATCCAAGACCAAAGATCAACATGAAAAGAACAGCCAACGTTAGGGCTGACATCCGATTTTGGCGAGGACGCAGTTGAATTGATTTTTAAAATCAAAATTGTAATTGAGGATTTGATTGAACAAATCACAAAGTAAGGACCGATTTGAACTTTGACATGTTTTTAGCACCATTTTTTTAAAATGAAACGACGCATTTTGGAAAAAACAACGTCGTTTCATACACTAGGAATAAAAAAGACTTAAAAATGTTTTGAACAACAATGTGTATCCTCTTTCTTCCCCCGCACACAGACAGGGAAGAAGAAGCTTTCTTTGATATTTCCCCCGCTCTCTCCCCCCCAACTTTACCAAATACTGACAAGTCATACCCCTCCACACGCCCTACAATCATGTTGAAAAAAAGAAAAGGGAGCCATGCCCTCCAGAGAATGCCCCATGCCACCCTACCCTGCACAATGATGAGAAAGGACAGGGTGGCCCTCTCTCCTCCTTTCTGTAAATGCAGGGGAAGAGAGCAGAAAAAAGGGGATACCAGAGTGAAAAAAAAAAAAAAGAAAAAGCAAAAAAAGAAAGGAAAAGGAGGGAAAAGGAAGAAAAGTGAGAAAAGAAAGAGTGACAGTAGAGAGAAAGCAGAGGGAAAGAAAGGGAACAGAGGGACGATTTTGAAGAGGTTTGAAAGAGAGAGCGACAGTAGAGAGAAAGCAGAGGGAAAAAAAGGGAACAGAGCGACGATTTTGAAGAGGTTTGAAAGAGAGAACAGAAGGGAGAGAAGAGAGAAAATGAACAGAGGGAAACAGGGGACAGTAGGGGAGAATAGGAGGCAGAAAGGAAGAACAAAAAGGAAAGGGATCACAGAAGAGAAAGGAAAGCACAATTGGGAGCCAGAAAGGAGAAGAAAAGGAAACAAAAAACAGAGGCAGAAAGAAGAAACAGAGCCATTCTACTAATAGTAGCATCACCAAGAAGAAACAAAGCCATTATACTAACGGTAGCATCACCACTGTTGCCTGGAGTCACTGATGGTGAGCCACAACACTGCCATCGATATTCTTCCTGTTCGCCGCCAGCAAGTCACCGCCAGCTCAGCCACCAGAGCCTCTTCTGTTCCAGGTAGCACTCTCCTTCTCCTTTTCCTGTTTATTTACTTGCATGCAGAACGTGCACTGTGCACGTTTCTGCAGCAAGAAATATAATTAGCTAGATACTGTGCACGGGCACAGTAACCGGGTAATTATAATTGAGTGGTTACTTTACATAGCACAGTAAGCAAACCATGATTGTTTCGGGCTGGACCATTAGCCCAGCCCACGTGTTTTGGATGAGCCCAGCTTTATAAAAGATTTTTTGTTTTGGGCCGGTCCCGGCCCAATTTCATTGTGGGCTCACTACTGCCCAGTGTCTTTTTTCCTTATTGGGCCGGTCATGGCTCACCTACTTTGGGGAGGCTTTGCTTGATCAAGTTGGGCTCAGCCCATATAATTGGGCTGGGCCCAAACCTAATCTAATATTATAATATATAATGTTATATCTATTGTATTTTTATTGTTATCTTTTTTTTTAAAAAAAAAAAACCAAGGAAATTTCACAAAAATTTACAAAATCCTTCAAAAAAATTATGGTTTTCCAGCATATTTGTTTTCATCATTTTGGATTAATATTGGTTGGCATTTTTATACTGTAAAAATGCAAATCCGGTATTAAAATACCTATTTTTTTTTATTGAAATGTTGCAAAAAAAAAGTATTGTTTTCATGCATATGACCAAGTATCTCAAAGATACAAAAAAATCATATCATATTTTTATACACCAAAAATTCAAAAAATATATTTTAGCATGTATTTTAGTTTTAATAACTAGTTTATTAAGGTCATGAAAACTAGGTTAATATTTCAAAAAAATTATTTTTTTTCTTTTTAATATTTGTGATTATGAACTTACATGTAAGATGTATTCTCGATATTAAAAAGATAGTTTTTTTTATTGACGTTAGAATAGTTAGGTTTTATCTAACAAGATAAAGATTTCCTTATCGAGGAAGACTTATCTTAAACCATAGATTAACCAATAATTAAAAAATAAAACAAGACCTTAGTTTTTTATCAGACAATTAAACAATACATCAAACCTTAGATAAAGTGTATTTGGGGTGTTAATATCTCTCTTTACACAACCAGTCCTCGTGCTCAATCTCTGAGACCAATTAGGGTTCCTGGTGACCAAAATATTAGGTGACGACTCTTATTTTCTTATTCCACTAATAAAAGACAAGAATTTCTTCTCTTCCCCATTTCCATATTTGCCAGATAAATACGAAGAGTGAACAACCGTTGCGACAAAAGGTTTGAAAAGTTAATATGGGTTGACATCATTTTTTTTTTGACATTTTTCTTTTCTGATTTCATCATTAGATATATTTTTTTTTAGAATTGAAATTCATGATTTTTTTTTTATTTTCTATCAAGTTATTTTGATCATGAGTTTGATTGATTAACATGAGTTTGATTGATTTCATCAAGCTTTTTTTATAATTTAAGTCATGAGTTTGATTGATTAACATGAGTTCACTCGGCTTTTTTTATAAGGTTCTTTTATTTTTTAAAAGAAGAATTTTAATCTTTTCTTAAACATAATTTTTTTTTAGAAAAAAAATGAAGCCATGCGGCATAACATGAATCCATGTCTAGTTAGTTTCTATATTCTCTTCAACTATTTTTGTTATTTTTTTTTAAGAATTCATCCTTATTTTATATATATAAAAATATAATAATTTAAGCCCCCTTACCTTTAAAGACCTTTGACATAATTCATTAATTTTAAAATTATTTTATAGAATTAATTTAAGATTTTAAAAATAAAAAATTATCATAATTCTAATTCTTTGTACAGAAAGTTTTGTTTTGAATAAAATAATAGCTTTACCATATATTTATTTTGTCTACAAAAACACTAATGGTCTTACAAGTTTTTTTTATAATAAATATAAAACCAAAATTTAGGAGAATTAAAATTATGATATCAAATTTTAAATTTATTTAATTTATGTTCGTAACTTAAATTAATTCTATAAAAAAATTTTAAAATTAAAGTTGAAATTTATTAAAATTGAAGATACTTAAGATTTTTTTATTAATTTAATATGCATCCTCTCACAATTCACTGTGAATTCAAGCAATGTTATTTTTTTATCCTTAAACTTTTTTTCTCCTCGAATGAATTCTTTTTTGACCCAATTGATGGTCAATTGCTTTTAATTTGATGACACATGGCTAAAATAAAAGAAGAAGGATCAAAGTAAAAGAGACGATGAAAATAAAATTTGGTTTCAAAATTATCGCAAAAAGTTCACTTTATCCCAACTTTCCAAATGATAATTTTTTAGTCCTTTTAGATTCTAAAATAACAATTTTGATTAAAAATTTTATTTATTTTTATTTTTCAATTCCTAATTTGATAAATAAATAAGAGAGAGTCACCAGATTTTGATGGTAAAAAGAAAAAATTATAGGTTGACACTGATTTCGACCATAAAAAAATTCGATTTTGATGTCAATAAATTCCATTCAATAAGAAAAATTTTATTAGGTTGTTCTTTGGCCTTCTCATCATCCGTGTTAGTGTATCTAACATTGACAAAATTTTTGAAATGGGGTGATTTTAGGTTTTTGAACCAGGTTTTCTGTTATTTGATACATAAATGAGTTTATTAAAATATCTAAAATATATTCTTGGTGTAAACATAAGTTGAAAAATGAATTTTAAAACATAAAATATATCTGCCTTGATTTTTAGGCTACCCTTTAGTTTTTGGAATTTGGGGACGTAAACAACAAGTTATCTGCATTTTTTTTAATAAAGATTGAATAAAACATCATCCACCCCTTAATATTAGAGGAAAAATAGAAATGGTTTATGCGCCAAGCCTTTTTTTTTATGGGCCAGGCATATAGGTAGGCCCACATGCTTGCCTAATTGTTAATTTTTTGTCATAATTTTTTAATGCATTCTTAGCTTCTTGATTGTTTTTTAAAATAATTGTTTGTTATTTAAAGGTCTTTTTTTATTTAATTTAAAAAAGCTCTTTGTTATTTAACCTAAGAAAATAGGTTGTTTTTTTTTTCAATCCCAAGTGTTTGTCCTTTTTTTTTAATTTTTTTTATTAGAAAAAACTCTTTGTTATTTAACTTTAGAAAATAGGTTGTTTTTTTTCAATCCCATTTGCTTGTCTTGTTTTTTTTTTTTAATATAGAAAGAGTCCCATGTGCCTTATTTTTCTGTAATTAAATGAAAAATAATTTAAAAAATAAAAGTTGTTAAATGTAATAGGATGCATAAACTTGTTGAAGATTCAAGATATTCAAACCTTAGTAATATCCTCTCTCTCTCTCTCTCTCTCTCTCTCTCTCTATATATATATATATATATATATTTCTTCATTTACTGTTATATTAAGTCTTTTAGAATACTAGCGTAATAATAGGAATTGTTTCCGTAGAGTTAAGGGATAAATTAGTTAGTAATATTCTACCTCTGCTGCTATATAAAGAGGAAGCTTTGTAACATTTATTAATGAATCGTATGCAGTGAATAAAAAAAGCAATATTGAATATTGAATTTATCATGGTATCAGAGCATTGGTATCCTTTAAAACACTATTGAATTACTTCTTTCTTTCTTCTATTTAAAACATTACTGAATTCTTTATTTCTCATCAATAAACAGAATCAGCCTTCTTTATCTTCTTCATCTGTCTCTCAAAATCTCTGTATTCTTCATCCGCTTCCAAAACCTTCGTCTTCTTGATCATTTGTCTTGTTCTTGATCCCCAAATCATCCTTCTTAAAACCATATTCTTGATATTGATTCTATAATCTCTCTCTGTTTCACATCAGGTTCACCATATCTACTGTCTTATAGTCTTGCTCACATTCTTGAAACCTTGCATCATGATAAATAACAAAACAGAAGCCGCCCCAATTATTCAAGTTCAAATTGAAAACACAGGATTCACAACCAATGTTATCCTTACTGAAGTTAACTACGATGTATGGTCACAGATTATGGAAATGCAAATTGCAAGAAGAGAGAAACTTGAATATATTATGGGTAAGACATAACCCTCCCAAGAGTCAGATGCATCCTATGCAAAATGGTATGCCAAGAATCAAAAGGTTAAGGGATGGCTACTAACTTCTATGTCACCAAACATAATGAAGAGATACATCCAACTACGCACGGCACGAGAGATCTGGAATGCTTTATCCAAAGCATTTTATGATGGAGCAGATGAAACACAACTTTTCTCATTAAATCAGAAAGCCTTCTCCTTGAAACAGATGGGACGCCTGTTGTCAATATACTATGGTGATCTTGTGGAAATCTTCCAAGAACTTGATCATCGTGATAGAACTATAATGAAAGATCCTGACGATGTCATTACCTATAGAAAATCTGTTGAAAGATTACGGGTACATATTTTCTTGAATGGATTGGATGCTGAATTTGAAAAAAATACAAGGAGAGATTCTCAGAAAAGATCCAATATTGGGTCTTGAAGAAGCCTATGCATACGTACGTCGTGATGCTGTTCGCAGAATTACTCTGAACAATGAAATTGATCATGGTGAATCATTTGCGATGATGGCATGACGAGCCAAGCCTAGAACATACCGATCAACCAGTACATGACCTATCATTTGGACATCAGGACCTCAAAATAACAGCTACGAGATTGGAAAAGCCAAATCAGAATATGTTTGCACTCATTGTGGTGAGACTGGTCACACAAAGCTAAAATGCTATGAACTAATTGGATATCCAGAATGGTGGGATCTTGCCTAAGCACCACGAAAACAAAATCAAAGATCAAACACTCATGCCTTAGCAGCTGTTGCAGAACACACCACCACATGCACACCTCAGAACAACTCAGCCTTTATCACAACTGTTGTAACCCAGTTTTGGATCCACCAAGATTTTCTTGAATGTTATTTTATTATTATTATTATTTATAAAAATCCAAAAAAATAAAAAAAGTTTAAAATTCAAAAATATATTTTTCTCGAGTCAACCGTATTTTTCCATAAAAACCAATTCCACTAGGTGAATACGGGTCAAACCATGTCGATTAGGGTAAAATAATAAGTTTTCAGGCCGTTTCGGGTCAAAACCATCATTTTCGGTCAAAACCGAGTCCACCAAGTCAATACGGGTCAAACCATGTTGACCAGGATAAAAAAATGAGTTTCATGCTGTTTCGGGTCAAAACCGAGCCCACTGGGTCAATACGGTCAAACCATGTCGACCAATGTAAAAAATGAGTTTTCAGGCCGTTTCAGTCAAAATTGTCATTTTCGGTCAAAACCGACTCCATCGTGTCAATACGGGTTAAACCATGTCGACCAGGGTAAAAAATGAGTTTCATGCCGTTTCGGGTTAAAACCGTCATTTTCGATCAAAACCGAGTCCACCTGGTCAATACGGGTCCAACCATGTCAACCGGGATAAAAAATGAGTTTCAGGCCATTTTGGGTCAAAACTGTTATTTTTGGTCAAAACCTGGTCCATTGGGTTGATACCCATCGAAAGTTTTTTTTTAATGTTTCAACATAATTTTCGGTAATTAAAAATGATTTTTAGCGGTTGAAACAAAATTTTTCTAATACTGATTTGAGTTTTTAGTTTTACCTATATAAATATTTATTATTATATATAATAAAACAAAATCAATGATACATAAATTTTTGTCATAGTAGGTGGGGCAGTTATGGTGATGAAATTTTTCTTTAAAGTAGATTCGTGTCACCTTCATCAGATTTTGATGTCCCCTATCATTGGCTATAAATAGCCAGTGAAAATTCGCCAGGAGGGAGAAAAAAGAGAGGATGAGAAAAATAAAGAAGAAAAAAAGAAAGAGATTTGATATTGTCACACCCGACATCGCGGCGACCTTAAAAATTTAATTCTTTGAAAAAGAACAGATTTCTGGCATCCTATTCTTCAATGGGGATATTCTTTGTTTAAGGAGTGGCCACCTAGTATTACGGTTACTAGGAACCCTAACTGGTCAACAGAGATTCTATGGTCCGAGACTGGTTACATAAAAGGGAAGATATTATCACCCCTTAAACGTCCTACCTAAGGCAGGCTGCATTGC
>Ga0325405_1007208_pt1 | contig 11211 bp, 5 predicted proteins | sample PopdelMetagenome_21_FD_205663 | JGI IMG/M metagenome (GOLD analysis project Ga0325405, IMG submission 205663) | Populus deltoides microbial communities from Bellville, Georgia, United States - Xylem-Control-R2 | ecosystem: Host-associated > Plants > Phyllosphere > Stem > Wood/Secondary xylem...
AGTTCATACAAAAAAGAACAGAAGAAAACAAAGGGATGGGTCCGGTGATGCTTTGGAAATGGAAAAGGAACGTTCAGCTACTTTTCCCAGCTAAACTGTATCTAGGGGGAATTCAACATGAGATTAAGGTATCGTTTGGGAACGTGGTTGTGGCTGGGTTCTCAAAAAATTTAAATTTTTTTTACTAAAATTTAATATGATTTGTATGTTTTGGATCGTTTTTATATGCTGATGTCAAAAATAATTTTTAAAAAATAAAAAAATATCATTGACATGTATTTTGGCACGAAAAGTTATTTGAAAAGCACCCGTAACCACACTGCCAAACACGCTTTAAAAAATAGTGATGGATTATTGGAAGTAATTATTACATAATATTTCAACTTTTAAAGGATATAAAAGTTCGTTTTTAAGTGTTAATAAATTAAAAGATTAAATGTTATTGAAAAGAGAGAAAATAATTAAATTATTAGTGGTAAGTTGTAAGAGAGAAATAAAAAAAATATTTAATATGTATTTTAAGACAAAAGAGGTCATTGATTAAAATTTGAGGGTAAATTTTAAATTCTAAAAGCACCAATTTACATAATAAGCATTACCCTTCTTAATAATTGACCCTTTCCCAAAAAAAATTAATAAATATAACAAACAAACAAAATTTTGTAAGGGTAGATTCTAAGTGTCATTAACACCATGCCAAACATAACCTTACAGACTAAATTTTATTTTTACCCTTATAATTCATCCATGTTCCCCTTCCACCTTCATAATTTAAAATTTCCTAATATTGCCTTTATTATATATGAAAAGTTTAAAAATTATTCTTAGCTATACTCTCTCCCTCTTTTAGTTTAAAAATTCCTAATATTCCTAATTCATCTTCAAATTCAAGCAATTAAAATCAATAGACTTTAATTCATCTAGTGTAATGGTTTGGCCTTTGCAAACAAATACATTTCATGAGTTCATAAACAACGAATTCACTACAAACCATTATGTATACATTTAAAACACCCAGCTCAAGAGTCATGGTGTGAGGGTGACCGTTCATCTTCTATCTATACACTTTGGTTTGGAATTTGGTTATCTCAATGAAGGAATTGCTTGAGTCAATTGTTATTCTATAAATAAAATGTCAAAATTTTATTTTAAATAAACATCAAATCATTTCTAAAATAAAAAAACAAGTTTAATTTTTTCAAAATTCCACCGGGGAAAAAGATTTTGGTAAAAAAAATGAATTGAGTCTATGACATCATGTAGGGCTTCAAAGGTGTATTTGTGAGTTCTTATAGGGAACCTCTTTCAGGATTTATGAAAATGAATAATATTTTATTGTAAATCAAAGAAAAAGACACAATTGAAAGATAAACTCATTATTTCATTGAAACTTTTTTAAAAAAGTTCAACAACAAAGGTCTTATGCCAACATTTTAAGCAACCATTGATTGGAATTTTCCAATCGTTCCTCCCCAACGAACTCATCAATAGAGGTGTCATTCTAATAGTCAATTGGGGTCAAATATAGACCACTATTTGGCTTAATGACACTGTAGCTTTATCTTCAAGAAAGTTGATTTCTGGGAATCAGTATAGAGAATTTAGTTATAGAAAGGGTAGGTGTTTTTGTTTTGATAGTTTTTTCTCTTGCCTTTGCAACCACCTTCGATATTATGAACCTCAATTCATTCTTTTTTCCAGTGAAACCTTTCTCCTCAATCGAGTTAGCAATCTTACATAACTCGATGGCATTTTCAATCCTCTCAGTTATAACAACCAGGTCAGTGAAATGTTATGTCGAGCTTCTAACCAAATATTCAAAGTAAGGGGCCTTAAAGGTGGTTGGAAATAAATTGATCATTTATTTTTCTAATAAAGAAGGATTAACCTGTGCAGCTACCTCATGCTATTTTTAGGCGTATTCCCTTATGGACTCTTTGTTATCCTTTTTCATAACTTACAAGCTTAACCTATCAGAGGTCATGTCTGTAATGAGCTTAAATTGCCTATTAAAGGCATCAATAAATCCTTCCACTTTTTTCACCTTGGTATTATCCACCCACATATACCAAGTGAGGGTAGCATCATTCAAGCTATTTTGAAAAAAATGAATCAACAGTTTCTTATCATAAATTACCTCAACCATTTTGTTGCAGTACGTTTTGAGATGAGTTATAGGGCATTGAGTTCCAATATATTTTATAAATTCTGGCACTCTAAACTTTTTGGGAATGACCACATTAGACACCAAACACATCTTAGTAGCTTTTATAGGATCATATAGGTTAGTTCCTTCAATTGCCCTCATCCTTTCCTCTAGGGTTACCAAATTTTCCAAACCATTTTCTTTTACCATCTTATTCTTTTGAGATTTCTTCACTGTAAAGTCCATGATAGATGACATTCTTATGGGATATGCTAGTTAAGCAAATTAGAAATACATAGATTGTTGAGATTCAGGTGGCACCTTATTTGCCCCCAAATTCTATGAATTAAAAGGAGTTGTAGGCATCTATAGAGGCTGAGTTGTAAATGTTGGTTCTTTGAATTATCCTGAGGCCTGTTCAAGTAGACTAGTAAGCCTTGCGACTTCTTCTCTAAGACTTTCCAACTTTTTTTGGTGTTGGGCTTTCAACTGGGTTTTTTTTTCGTTTTCAAGTGTTATAGGTGCATTTCAATGAGGAACCTATATTTCAACCTGTTAAATGAAAATCATGCAATTATGCAAAAGTGATGATGTTATCAATAAGAAAAATACATATTCAATGTGGACTCGTGTTTCACGGGGTGAAAACGATCATTATTCATGGATTTTAAGAACCTGATATCGTCATCATGCCAACATGGGGGATCCTTGTCTAATCTTGTCTAAGTTTGAGCTTTTGATAAGCTTTCGGCTTCCAATTCAAGACAGTTTCATTTTGTCAACTGTAACAACTCTAACCCTTTTAAAATTCCTATGTGACGACCATTTGTCACCCAATGGTCTTAGAATTCAAGATGCCACATATTGGGCTTGCTTTAGTGACATTACACAAGGAACAACCTAAAAGGTAGGTTCTGGCCATTAAGTGCATGGGGTGAGTTGTTATATAGTCTAAAAAGGAACTTTCGCATGCTTAGTGATCGTCCTTGAGAGGTCAATATGAGGTTTATAAGCAGTGTAAAGATAGAGGCCCTGAGTGGTATCAAATTGGTGTATCGATCACTATCAAGTAAACAATCAAGCGAAAGTTGGATAGTTTCACGAGTCTTACTAGGGCTAAAGTCATTAGGGTACCGTTACTTCTCCACATATCCTAAATTTTAAGGTATGTTCTCTTAAAGTGATGCATGATAATAGGGGTGTGTACTAAAGCTGTAAAAAGCGATAACCAAATAAACACAACATAAAAAACATTATAGCAATTGACAAACAAAATGCAAAGCTTAATCCAATAACAGTTCCTAGTAGAGTCGTCATTTTATCACACTTGATGTCGCACGTTCCCTGCGCGACGTCCAATGGTGATTTTTCATTTGTTTTGCTTGATTGGTTCTTTGGAGTCGCCACCTAGTATTATGATCACTAAGAGACCTAACTGGTCTTTCAGAGATTCTAAGGTAGGTGACTAGTTGCGTAAAGGGAAGATATTAGCACCCGCAGTACGCCCTACCTAAGGTAAGTTGTTTGGTATTTGGTTTGCCTTATAATTGCTATGGTGTTGGTGTTCTCTTAAATAGGTTTCCTATGATAGGTTTGCTATGATGAATGGATTTGATTTCAAAGTCTAAAAGCAAGAACCCTTGGTCAATGTGGATCACACCCTTAGATATGTCTACAAAGTACCAAGAAGAACCAATGCAAATCTCTTGAAATCTGTGTTTGATTTAGACTAAAAATGTACTTCATTTTTTTCCTTAGTAAGAACATAGAAACGCGCTTCCATTGCTACCTATGTTTTTGTTGAACTGATGCAGTAACACCTACTGTGTTTGTCTTCCATTTATACAAAGAATGGAGGACATTTTGTACAAAACAAGACATTGGTTAGCATGGAAGTTTTTTCAAGAAAGCATATTTTTGAACATTTGAAATACTCCCTAGTCTCCTCTTGTTACAACTAATAGCAAATAAATATTGCCTTGTTGTACACTTGCTTTTATTAATTGTCTCAAAGCTTTTGAAGTCAACTTGCCAACTGTGAGAATTGTTGGAGTTGGAAATTACTTGCTAAAGATTGTAAAGTTAAGGTTCAAGCTCATCTACATGGAGGCCAACTTCCCAGTGAATGGTTTAACAAATTATTATTTCACATTTAAGTTTTTAGGGTGTTTACCCAGACTACAACAAAAAATGAATACAAATCTGAAAATATCCTCGTTAATGTGATGTTTTGAAATTAATTGAGTAGGTAAAAGGCAATAAAGCCCTTGAAGGCTAAAAATGAGTATAAATGAATAAGGGGTATTGTAGTAATAGAACAAAGAGTTGATAAATATAAATAGAAAAGAAAATAGAAGAAGAGAGATGTGTTTTAAGAGTGAAAAACTAATGGGAGAAGAGAAGAAAAGGGGAGGAAAAAGAAGAGAAAAGAGGGAAAGATAAGGGAAGGAGAAGAGAGTTGGAGGAAATAAATTTAAAGGTAAGATTATGTATAAATGTGTGTTCTTTAAGCTTTAAGTTTCTGTTTTGATAAATGTTAGGGTTTTGAATATTGTGTTTTGGGTTTGATTGATGAATTAATTGGAATGTCATGGGTTGATTGTTGTCGGTAATTGGTTAACTAGTTGATTGTGAGAGATTGTAGGTAAAGATGATGATTTTGAGTTATGATTTTGTTTGAATGGTGAAATTGTGTTAGAAATCAGGAGATGAAATTACCATCTTTGAAATTCTGGGTTTGAGGTTGAAGATGATGAAAATTCAATTTGGTCCCTCAATTTGTGAAATTACAGTTTAGTCCCTAAACTTTGGGAAAATTATAATTTGACCCCTACACGTATTTTGAGATTTTGAACAGTGTTATTATGAGGTTAAGGATGATGAATCTCAGTTTAATAATTGATTGGGAATATTTTCAGTTTGGTCCCTTAATTTTGGGAATTTACTTTTTAGTCCCTAAACTTTATGAAAATTACAATTAGGTCCTTGGTTCGCTCTAGGAAGAATTAAGGATGGTTTATGGGTGAAATTTCAGTATGGTTATGTATTTACACTTTGGTCCTCCAATTCTGGTAAAATTACGTTTTGGTCCCTGTTTTGGAAAATTGTAGTTTTAGTCCATAAAATTAGTAGACTAAACCTGGTTTTTATTATATGCATTGGGATCTTTTGTTTGAGTTGTTTTTTAGTATATTTCATATATTGTTGTAGGTTCTCCTAACGATCCTCAATAGGATTTTCGGATCTTTCGTTTGACATTCGTTTTAGTTCTATATTTTTCGGGTGAGTAGGATAATCTTTAATATGCATATATTATAAATAAATATGTATGTTGATTATATGATGAGTACAGCTAGTTGATTTCTTGAATATTATATATGTTGCTTTATTTTCCGAGTACTCATCTATTCTTGAATTTGCACTCGCAATATATCAAACTAAATTATATTTGATATGATATACGTTTCTTTGATGATTCTGTAGATATCTATTATGCCTTGATATGGGACTTGTCAGTAACTCCATTCTAACGGAGAGTAGTTAGCCTATGTGCACATAATATTATGTATACCTAGCTAGTGAGAGAGGCATCAGCCTGTGGCGACTGATCATCCCACATTGGTCACCTTCGGGTGTCATCTGGTCACCTTCGGGTGTCATCTGATATCTGACATGTATTCCACTACGTTATGATAATATGTTTAGTATGTATATGTACATGTATATTAAGATAAATTATCTTGCGAACTATTAATATTAAGAATATCTAAAATGTATATTAATTATTATTATCTCACTGAGTTGGTTGAACTCACCCCTCATTCTTAATATTATTTCAGGTTCTTAGTTTCTGATAGCAAGTGAACTTTGTTGAGTGTTCTTGCTTCATCAGTTTTGGGTTGGTATGCCTTGCTTATCTTTCAAGGCTGTTTGATTCGATATCTTAGGCGCTCCACTATTACCTTGTTTTAATTAAGTTTGGATTTTGACAATGTAATGAGTATTATGGATTATTGTTTTTGTTTTAATTACTGATGAGGAGTTTTAAACTATCTTTTGGTTTCATCAGTTTTGAATAATATAATATTTCTGAAAATTATGAAATGCTGTGTATTTTTGAATAAATTATTCTTTTGATATGTCCGTTTTGAGGCTTAGCGTGGACGGGGTGTCCTTCCAGCACCGTTCTTGCGTTGCCGGTCACGAACCCGAGATTCGGGTCATGACAGTTAATATATTTGTATTTTGGAATAATGTATTTGCTTAAAAAATGGTACCACTATAATCCTGATGAAATTCAATTTTGAGATAAGTGTTTTTTTATTTGTTTATATGATCTTAAAAACACATCCTTCATATTAATTTTAATTTGATGCATTCCCGAAATTTAATAAATTCCTTGTGTATTGGCTCCCAAAATTTGTACATAGTAACTCGCGAAAGAAATTATACATTTTTAACTAACTAACTAATAGACCAATTCATTGGAGTAAATTAAGAGGTTTTTTTAAAAAAAATTAAGATGATGTTTTAATAAATTTAAATGAGTTGACGATAACTATTATTGTTCTTGCATGGATTTGAAAACTTGAATTTCCTCATGCACATAAACTGCAGGCTCTAGACCAGCAAATCAGTACAACAAAAGGAGTATAAATTAAGGAAGAAAAACAAGAGGTAAATCAAATGGTTTAAGCTAATATGATAGTCATTGGAGGTTTATATAGTCGTTAACTTCAAGGCCCGTAGGATTAGTCGAGGTACGTGCAAGCTGGTTCGGACATTCACGTTAATAATAATAATTAATAAAAAAAATGAAATGATTGATTTCAGTAAGTATAATGTTTTTGTTAGTTAGTGGAGACAAACAATGTCCCACCATATGCAAGTGGGAATACCTAATCTCCCACTTGTCACATGGTGGAGGACACAAACGGTGGGCATAAATCATGGCATGATTTATGCCCTTCACTCCTAGCTTAATATATATGTATGCTCAGTGAAGAGCTAGAGAGTTAGAGCGTGAAGAACGCGGAGAAGAAGAAAACACAGAGAGAGTGAGCTAGAGAGAGTTGAGTTGAGTAGAGAAGTTTTTCTCCTCCTCCTTGTTTTATTGTTTGTATTGTTACTAAGCTTGATTAATACAAACCAGTAGCTCCGTGGAGTAGGCAAGTTGCCGAACCACGTAAATTCATGCATGTTTGATTGTTTGAATGACCTAACAACTGGTATCAGAGCTTGTTCTTGAAAAAGAGAGTGTTTGATCCAAACTCAAAAATCAAAGTTCTCAAAACATGTTTTTAACATTACCATCATGTAGAGGAAGAAGATACGAATTCACTGGTGAAAACCCAGCGAAGAACCGACGTCCTGCATGACCGCACGCGCCTTTAACAGCACTGCCCACGCTCTCCACGCATCGTCTTCGCCCGATTGTCTGCAATTGAATCGGGCTGACCCGCCACATCATCAGACAGTCAGCAGCTACGCCAGCAATTCTGCACAGTCATTCGACCAGTTATCAGCCACGTCAGCAGATGCCACGCCAGCCGAAAGCGTGCGTGCATTTGCCACGTCAACACAAAGTGGGCCCGAATTGCTTACGTGTCTGATACGTCATCCTGCCACGTCATTGAGTTGGGTGTTGATTCAGTGCTTCGTGGACACTATTTTGGCTTGACACGCGGCTTCATTTGCACCATCTGTTGACCTAAAACTTTGATTGTTAATATCTGAACCATCCGAAGTTCGATTTGGGTGATCTCAGTGTCGTTTCCAATATTGTGGGCCATTCCGGACACATCTGTAAGGTCAGATTTGACAGATTCAAATCCAAGACATATTAAAATGGCAGATGAAATAAAGGCTGTGGGAATCGAAAAATTTGATGGAATAGATTTTGGATATTGGAAAATGCAAATTGAAGACTATTTATATGGGAAGAAACTTCATCTTCCTCTGTTGGGGAGCAAACCAGAGAATATGCCAGAAGAAGATTGGCAAATTCTTGATAGACAGGTTTTGGGCATTATCCAGCTATCCTTGTCAAAAAGAGTTGCTCACAATGTTACAAAAGAAAAATCCACTGCAAAATTGATGGAAGCCTTGTCTGGGATGTATGAGAAGCCCTCAGCAAATAATAAAGTGCACTTGATGAAGAAGTTGTTCAACTTGAAGATGACAGAAAGCACCTCTGTTACACAACATCTCAACAACTTTAATACCATCACAAATCAATTGTCATATGTTGAGATTGAGTTTGATGATGAGATCCGTGCACTCATTTTGCTAGCTTCACTTCCAAGCAGTCGGGAAGGTATGAGGACAACCGTGAGCAACTCAGCTGGAAAATCTAAACTGAAATATGATGACATCCGAGACTTGATTTTAGCTGAAGAAGTGTGAAAGAAAGACTCAGGTGAAAGTTCAAGTTCAGGATCAGCTCTCAACATTAACACTCGAGGGAGGAGACATGATAAAGGCTTATCCAGAGGCAGATCCAAATCAAGATACAGAAGTAAAAGCAAGTTCGGACCCAGAAAGCAGGTTGAATGTTGGAATTGTGGCAAACCTGGTCATTTCATGAGGAATTGCACAAAACCGAAAAAACATGAAGCTGACTCTGCAAACGTTACCACAGATGAGGTACAAGATGCTTTAATTCTTGTTGTACAAAGTCCAATTGATGATTGGATTCTTGATTCTGGTGCTTCATTCCACTGTACACCACACCATGAGATGATGCAAAACTATGTTGCTGGAGATCACGGTGTAGTCTATCTGGCCGATGGACAACCAATGGATATTGTGGGTATAGGAGATGTGCAAATCAAGACAATGAATGGATCTACATGGAACTTGCAAAATGTAAGGCATGTTCCTAGACTAAAGAAGAAGTTGATCTCAGTCGGACAACTTGATGATAGTGGTCATTCAATCCTTTTTTCTGGAGGTATGTGGAAGGTATTAAAGGGAGCAATGGTTTTGGCCCGTGGAAAGAAAACCAGCACCCTGTATATGACCACAAGATTTGCAGACATTATTGCCTCTACTGAAGCAGAAAATCAAGCACAGCAATGGCACTGTAAACTCGGCCATATGAGTCAAAAGGGGATGAAGATACTTCAGTCGAAGGGAAAGCTGCCAGAGCTTAAAATGTTGATCTAGACATTTTTGAAAGCTGTGTTCTTGGAAAACAGAAGAAGCTCAGTTTCCTAAAGGTTGGCAGGACCTTAAGACCAAGAAAGCTAGAACTGGTGCACACAAATTTATGGGGACCGTCTCCAGTAGCATCTCTTGGAGGTTCTCGGTATTATGTGACTTTCATTGATGATTTCAGCAGAAAGGTATGGGTCTACTTTCTGAAAAATAAATCTGATGTGTTTGAAACATTCAAGAAGTGGAAGGCTATGGTTGAGACTGAATCAGGTCTGAAGTTGAAATGCTTGAGATCCGATAATGGAGGAGAATACATTGATGGAGGTTTCAAAGAGTATTGTGCTGTTAATGGTATCAAAATGGAAAAGATCGTTCCAGGCACACCGCAACAGAATGGCACTGCTGAACGGATGAACAGGACCATCAATGAAGGAGCCAGAAGCATGAGGTTGCATTCTGGGTTACCTTAAACATTTTGGGCCGATGCAGTTCATACTGCAGTTTACTTGATCAACCGTGGACCATCAGTTCCTTTGGAGTTCAGATTGCCCGAGGAAGTATGGAGAGGAAAAGAGGTACAACTCTCTCATTTAAAGGTCTTTGGGTGTGTTTCCTATGTGCATATAGATTCTGATGCACGCAACAAGCTAGATGCCAAATCCAAGAAATGTTTCTTCATTGGTTATGGAGATGAAGAATTTGGATTTCGGTTCTGGGATGATCAGAACAGAAAGATTATCAGAAGCAGGAACGTGATCTTCAATGAGAAAGTTTTGTACAAAGACAGATCAAGTGCAGAAACAGATATGACTGATTCAGATACAAGTCCACAAAAATCTGAATTCATCAGATTAGAAGAGCTTCCCGATGTTACTGAGCAAAACAAAACTCGAGAGTCTTTACAAGAAGATTCAAGCATATCTGTACCCGCTACTACACAAGAAGATGCGGAGCCAATTGAACCAGCTGCTCGCAGGTCTTCGAGGACGATAAAGCCCCCGCAACGGTTCACACTTTTACTGAATTACATTTTGTTGACAGATAGTGGTGAACCGCTAAGTTATGAAGAATCCTTACAAGATGGAAACTCAAGCAAGTGGGAGTTAGCCATGAAGGATGAGATGAGCTCGTTGCTGAAGAACAAGACTTGGGAGCTAACCACACTGTCGGAAGGAAAGAAGGCTTTACAAAACAAGTGGGTTTACAGAGTGAAGACTGAGCATGACGGAAGCAAACGGTTCAAGGCAAGACTTGTTATAAAAGGGTTTCAACAAAAGAAAGGCATCGACTACTCTGAGATATTTTCTCCAGTTGTGAAGCTCACAACAATCAGAGTTGTTCTGGGGATAGTAGCTGCAGAAAATTTACATCTTGAACAGTTAGATGTAAAAACAGCATTCCTTCATGGTAACTTGGAGGAAGATATTTACATGCAACAGCCAGAGGGGTTTGCAATGCAAGGAAAGGAGAATCAAGTCTGCAAGCTACAGAAAAGCCTATACGGTTTGAAGCAAGCTCCAAGACAGTGGTACAAGAAGTTTGACAACTTCATGTGTAATTCGGGATACACAAGATGCCAGGCTGATCATTGTTGCTATGTCAAACATTTTGACAACTCCTACATCATTCTACTATTATATGTGGATGATATGTTGATTGCAGGATCCAGCATTGAGGAGATTGACAAGCTGAAACAACAATTGTCAAAACAGTTTGAAATGAAGGATCTGGGAGCTGCTAAACAAATACTTGGCATGAGAATCATCAGAGATAAAGACAAAGGCATACTAAAGCTCTCACAAACAGAGTATGTCAAGAAGGTTCTCAGCAGGTTTAGTATGGATAATGCTAAACCAGTAAGTACACCTCTGGGGAATCATTTCAAGCTCAGCAAAGACCAGTCACCA